>Ga0102941_1000183_pt1 | contig 27427 bp, 30 predicted proteins | sample SalPonR2_C_D2_MG_FD_79281 | JGI IMG/M metagenome (GOLD analysis project Ga0102941, IMG submission 79281) | Salt pond soil microbial communities from South San Francisco under conditions of wetland restoration - Salt Pond MetaG R2_C_D2_MG | ecosystem: Environmental > Aquatic > Marine > Intertidal... | reverse complement strand
CTGCAGCGGCTCGCCGGCATACTGCTCGACCAGCACGCCCTGCGGGCTCAGCACCAACGCGAAGGCGTCGGGAAGCTGTGCCGGGCGCTGCGCGAAGATCAGCACGATGACCAGCAGCACCAGCAGCATCAGGACTAGGTGCACCCCGCGGCGCACCCCATCCAGCACGCGCCAGGCGTAGCCGAATACCCGACCTACGCCGCGCAACAAGGAATCAGACCTTTTCCTTGATACGTGCGGCCTTGCCGGTGCGGTCGCGCAGGTAGTAAAGCTTGGCGCGACGCACGTCGCCGCGGCGCTTCACCTGTATCCCGGCGATGGCCGGGCTGTAGGTCTGGAACACGCGCTCCACGCCCTCGCCGTGCGACATCTTGCGCACGGTGAACGCGGAGTTCAGGCCCCGGTTCCGGCGAGCGATGACGACGCCCTCGAAGGCCTGCAGACGCTCGCGGTTGCCTTCCTTGACCTTCACCTGGACGACGATCGTGTCGCCCGGCGAAAAGTCGGGGAATTCCCGCTGCATCTGCTCTTTGTCCAGTTCTTCGATAATGTTGCTCATATCGCTCACCCGCGCCCAAGCTTGTAGTCGATTCAATCCGCGCCGCCGGTTGCCCGTGCGGCGATGTATTCCTCCAGCAGCTCCCGCTCCTCGGCGGAGAGCTCCCGATCGGCCAGCAATTCCGGCCGCACCGTCCAGGTCCTGCCGAGCGCCGCCTTCAGTCGCCAGCGCCGGATGGCCTCATGGTCACCCGACAACAGCACGGGCGGCACCTGCAGCCCGTCGATCACCTCCGGCCGGGTGTAGTGCGGACAATCCAGCAAGCCGTTGCTGAAAGAATCCTGCGCCGCAGAATCCGCATCCCCGAGCACCCCCGGCACCAGCCGCGCCACCGCGTCGATGACCAGCATCGCCGGGAGTTCACCCCCGCTCAACACGTAGTCACCGACCGTCAGTGCCTCATCCGCCTCCATGCGGAACACTCGTTCGTCCATCCCCTCGTAGCGTCCTGCCACGAGCAAAATTCCCGGCAGATCCCGGTACTCCGCCGCCACCGCCTGGTCGAACACCCGCCCATGCGGCGAGAGAAACACCGTCCGGGTGCCGTGCGGCAATCTCTCGCGAGCCGCCCGTATCGCGCTGCGCAGCGGCTCCACCTTCATCACCATTCCGGGTCCGCCGCCGTAAGGCCGGTCATCCACCGTCCGGTGGACGTCCGTCGCGAAAGCCCGCGGGTCGGTGGTATCGAGCCGCAGCAACCCGCGCTCCACCGCCCGTCCGACCACCCCGAAACAGCCGATCTGCTCGACCAGTTCCGGAAACAGCGTCACCACGCCGAAGTGCATGGCACCGCCCTCAGAAATCCGGGTCCCAGTCGACGACAATCCGTCCGCCGGCCAGGTCCACCTCGTTCACGTACCGCCCTGGCAGAAACGGCAGCAAGCGCTCCCGCTCCCCCTGGACCACCATCACGTCGTTCGCGCCGGTGGCCATCATGTTCTCTACCACCCCGAGTTCCACGCCCTCGGTGGTGACCACCCTGAGGCCGACCAGGTCGGCCCAGTAATACTCGCCCTCCGCCGGCGCCGGCAAACGGTCACGCTCGACCGCAAGTTCCGCGCCCACGAACCGGGCTGCCTGGTCCCGGTCCGAACAGCCGTCGAAGCGGGCCACCAGCGCTTCATTCTGGCGCCGGGCTTCAGCCAGGCGCACCGTTTCCCAACGACCATCGCGGTTCAGTTCGAGTTCCGCGTAGTCCAGCAGGTTCTCCAGCGGGTCCGTGAAAGACCAGAGCTTGACCCACCCGCGGACGCCGTAAAGTCCGCCGACCCTGCCGAGGATCACCCGCCGCTCATCGGTCATGATCCCTGCACTCCCGGCACGCCCACGCGTGCCGCCGGCTGCCTCAGGCGGCCTTCTTCTGGAACTGCTTGATCAGGCTCGCCACGCGCTCGGAGGGCTGCGCACCGTGTCCGATCCAATAGTTCACCCGCTCAAGGTCGAGCTTCAGGGGCTCTTCCTGGCCAGTCGCGATCGGGTTGAAGAACCCGAGCCGCTCGATATAGCGCCCGTCGCGCCGGTTGCGGCTGTCGGTCACCACCACGTGGTAGAACGGCCGCTTCTTAGCGCCGCCCCGGGTCAGACGAATCGTCACCATGAGTCCAGATTTCCTCGTTCGTGCCGGACGCAATGCCGGGAAATCCCGCGCACCGCGGAGCCCCCGAGTTGTCGGCGGCCGCAAGTAAACCCGTTATTCTACTTGAAATCAGCCCAATGGGAAGAGCCGCGGCCGGCGCCGTCAACCGAAGCCGGGCGGCAGGCGGCCTTTCATGGCCCGCATCATCTTGGCCATCCCGCCCTTGCTGAACTTCTTCATCATTTTCTGCATCTGGGCATGCTGCTTGAGGACCCGGTTGACCTCCTGGACCTGGACTCCTGCCCCCCCGGCGATCCGGCGCTTGCGGGAGCCGTCGACTATGGCCGGATGGCGCCGCTCCTTCGGTGTCATAGAGTCGATGACCGCGGCCTGCTTGCGCATCTCCCGCTCGCCCATCCCGGAATCCAGCTTGCCGGGCATGGCGTTGCCCGGCAGCTTGTCCAGCAATCCGGCCAACCCGCCCATGTCCTGCATCTGCCGGATCTGGTCACGCAGATCCTGGAGCGTGAATCCCTGGCCCTTGGCCAGCTTCCGGGCGAGCCGATCGGCCTGGTCGCGATCCACCTTCTGCTCGACTTCCTCGACCAGCGACACCACGTCGCCCATGCCGAGAATGCGCGAAGCGAGCCGCTCGGGGTGGAAGGGCTCCAGCGCAGTGGTCTTCTCGCCGGCGCCGACGAACTTGATCGGCTTGCCGGTGACCTGGCGAACGGACAAAGCCACGCCACCACGTGCATCGCCGTCGACCTTGGTCAGGATCACGCCGGTCAGCTCGAGTGCTTCACCGAAGGCGCGCGCTGCGTTGACCGCGTCCTGGCCGGCCATGCTGTCGACGACGAACAGGGTCTCGACGGGGTTCACGGCATCGTGGATGCGTCGCGCCTCGCTCATCATCGCGTCGTCCACGTGCAGCCGACCGGCGGTATCGACGATCAGCACATCGCACATCGAACGCCGCGCGGCCGCCACCGCGCGCGCGGCGATTTCCACCGGATCCTCACCGGCGTCGCTGGGGAAAAACTCAGCCCCGACCTCCGTCGCCAGGCGCTCCAGCTGGAGAATCGCGGCCGGGCGATAGACGTCGGCGCTGACCAGCATCACCTTGCGCTTTTCCTGTTCCGCGAGCCGCCGCGCGAGCTTCGCCGCCGTGGTCGTCTTGCCAGCCCCCTGCAATCCCGCCAGCATCACGATCGCGGGGGGCTGCGCCCGGAGATCCAGCGTCTCGTTCGCCGCGCCCATGGTTCGGACGAGCTCGTCGTGAATGATCTTGACGAAGGCCTGGCCGGGCGTAAGGCTTTTCGCCACCTCCGCGCCGAGCGCGCGGCTGCGGGTGCGCTCAATGAAGTCCTTGACCACCGGCAGGGCGACGTCGGCCTCCAGCAGGGCCATGCGAACCTGTCGTAGCGTGTCGCGGATATTGTCCTCGGTGATACGCCCACGCCCCTTGAGCGCGTTGCCGGCGCGGGACAGTCGGTCAGTCAGGTTCTCGAACATCGGCTTCAGGGATCTCGGGGCGGTCAGGAGGCGGAATTATAACCGCGCCGCACGGGCTTGACGTGGGGCCGGATTCTAATGCGATGCGGCGCTGTGTCAGAATGCAGGCTGGACCTGGCTCCGAGTTCGTGCTGATGCTGCCGATCGTCGTCTTTATTCTCTACATAGCGTCCGGGACGCTGCTGTTGCGCAGGCAACTGGTGGATACGCCGGCCGGGACAATGACCCAGGGCGTCGGTCCGGCACTTCTGCTCGGCGCCGCGGGCCTGGGCCTGCATACCCTCTCCCTGGCGGCCCTCGTGGTAGCCCGCGGGGGGCCGGGACTGTCCCTGGGCGGGGTGCTGTCGCTGGTGGCCTGGCTGCTGGCGCTGTTCGCGCTGCTCGTCGCCGTCAAGCCGCGCTTCGTCGGGCTTGCCGCGGTCCTGCTGCCGACCGCCGGAATCGCCGCGCTGGGCACGCTCATCCCGCAGCCGGTCACGCCACGCGACGTGGCTCCCGACTGGGGCATTCATGCCCATGTCTCCATGTCGATCCTGGCCTACAGCCTGTTGAGCCTCGGCGCCGGGCTCGCCATCCTGTTCCTGTTCCGCGAGCGCACGCTGCGCCGGCGCCAGCTGTCCGCCTGGACGCGCATCCTGCCGCCGCTCGAGTCGCTCGAGACCGCGCTATTCACTGCCCTCGCCGCGGGGTTCTCGCTGCTGACACTCGCGCTGTTCAGCGGCCTCATGTTCCTCGAGGACATCTTCGCCCAACACCTGCTGCATAAGACGGTGCTCTCGCTGGTCGCCTGGAGCGTGTTCGCGGTCCTGCTGTTCGGCCGGCTGCGCCTCGGCTGGCGGGGACGCCAGGCGGTGCACTGGGTCCTGGCCGGCTACGGCCTGCTCGCGCTCAGCTATTTCGGCAGCCGGTTCGTCCTGGAGTTCCTGTTGGGCCGCCAGTGGGGCTGAGAGGGCCTGCCCGCATTGAGTGACGTCCCCTTGAGCACGCTCTTCATGCTGCTTGGGCTGCTGCTGGTGCTTTCCGCGTTCTTCTCCAGCACGGAAACGGCGCTGATGAGCATCAACCGCTACCGGCTGCGCCACCGGGCCCGCCAGGGACAGCGCTCGGCCCGGCTCGCCGAAGCCCTGCTGCAGCGGCCCGACCGCCTGATCGGGCTGATCCTGCTGGGCAACAACTTCGTCAATATCTTCGCCTCCTCTCTGGTGACCGTCATCGCACTGCGGCTCGGCGGCGAAGGCGCCATCGCCATCGGCGCGGGCCTCCTGACACTGGTCATCCTGATCTTTTCCGAGGTTGCACCCAAGACCCTGGCCGCGCTCTACCCCGAGCGCCTGGCGCTGCCGGCGGCGCTGGTCTATTACCCCTTGCTGAAGGTGACCTATCCCATCGTCTGGACGGTGAACCTCATAGCCAATGCGGTGTTGCGCGTACTCGGAGTGCGCGCCGACCAGGTGCAGGGCCATGCTCTGTCGCACGAGGAGCTGCGCACGGTCGTGAACGAGGCCGGCGCGATGATTCCCAAGAAGCACCAGCGCATGCTGATCGGCGTACTGGAACTGCAGGACGTCACCGTGGACGACATCATGGTGCCGCGCAACGAAATCGACGGCATCGACCTCGAAGACGACTGGGACGATCTCGTGGAACAACTGACGGAAAGCCAGCACACCCGGCTGCCGGTCTACCGCGGCGATGTCGACGGCATCGCAGGCATCCTGCACCTGCGCACCGTGATGAACGAACTCGCCCACGCGGAACTCACGCGAGAACACCTGGTGGCCAAAGCACTGGAACCCTATTTCGTGCCGGAGGGTACGCCGCTGCACACCCAGCTGCTGAATTTCCAGCGCGCGAAGCGGCGGCTCGCCCTGGTGGTGGACGAGTACGGCGACATTCAGGGACTGGTCACGCTGGACGATATCCTCGAGGAGATCGTCGGGGAATTCACCACCGATCCCGCGGACATCTACCGGGACGTCCAGGCCGAGGCCGACGGCATTTTCATGGTGAACGGCGCGGCGAATGTCCGGGAACTCAACCGCATGATGGGCTGGCGCCTGCCGACAGACGGGCCGAAGACGCTCAACGGCCTGATCGTCGAGCGGCTGGAAACGATCCCCGAGGCCGGGGCGACATTGCAACTGGCAGGCTATCGCCTTGAAATCGTGCAGACCGCGGACAACGCCGTGCGCACCGTGCGCCTACACCCGCCGGGCCGCCCGCTGCCGACAGATAGCTAGCTGAACGCGGCTTCGACGGCCTCGTCCAGCCGCTTCACCCCGATGACTTCGAGTCCCTTCTGCCGGGCGCGCGGCGCGTTGGCCGCGGGCACGATCGCGCGGCTGAAGCCGTGCTTGGCCGCCTCGCGCAGGCGTTCTTCCCCGTACGGCACCGGACGAATCTCGCCGGCCAGGCCCACTTCGCCGAAAGACACGAGGCCCGCTGCCAGCGGACGGTCACGCAGGCTGCCCAGCGCAGCCAGCAACACCGGCAGATCGGCCGCGGTCTCGACGATGCGCACACCCCCCACGACATTCACGAACACGTCCTGGTCGAACATCGCGATGCCTGCGTGGCGATGCAGGACCGCGAGCAACAGGGCGAGGCGGTTGCCGTCCAGGCCTACCGCGACACGCCGCGGGTGGCCCGAGCGCGTCTCGTCGACCAGCGCCTGGACCTCCACCAGCAACGGCCGGCTGCCTTCTCGCGCCACCATGATGGCGCTGCCGGAGACGCCGCCGTCGTGGCCCGAGAGAAAGATGGACGACGGGTTGGGCACCTCGCGGAGTCCCTGCTCCGTCATGGCGAACACGCCGATCTCGTTCGCCGCCCCGAACCGGTTCTTCACGGCGCGGATGATGCGAAAGCGGCTGCCCAGGTCGCTCTCGAAATACAGCACCGTGTCGACCATGTGTTCCAGCACGCGCGGCCCTGCGATCGCGCCGTCCTTGGTCACATGCCCGACCAGGAACACGGCCGGGCCGCCTTGCTTCGCATAGCGCACGAGACGCGCAGAACTCTCGCGCAACTGGGCCACGGCACCCGGTGCGGAATCGAGCGCATCCGTGTGCATGGTCTGGATCGAGTCCACTACCAGCACCCGCGGCTTGACGGTCTCGGATTGCGCCAGGATGCGTTCGATATTGGTCTCGGCCAGCAGCTGCAGCTTGCCGGCCTCCATGCCGATCCGGCGCGCACGCATGCCGACCTGGCGGAGTGATTCCTCGCCCGTCACGTACAGGGCCGGCAATTCGCCGGCAAGGCGCACCGCCGCCTGCAGCAGCAGCGTCGATTTGCCGATACCCGGATCGCCGCCGATGAGAGTGACTGAACCGGGCACCAGGCCGCCGCCGAGCACGCGGTCCAGCTCGTCGATCCCTGTGGGCCAGCGCGCCTCGATCTCGCCCTCGACCTCCGACACGAGGCGCGGCGCATCACCGCTCCAGCCGACGGCCCGGGCACGCGGGACTTCGCGACTCTGTTCCATCGTGTTCCAGCGACCGCAATCGGGACACTGGCCCGCCCACTTGGGGCTGGTGCCGCCGCAGTCGTTGCAGACAAACAGGGTCTTCGTCCTGGCCATCCAGTTCCCCGGTGATCGATGCGCAAGTCCCGCACGGTACACAGCGGCGCGCAAGGGCCGCAAGCCCGCATACCCGACACATTAGTGTGATGTCGGCCTCGGACTTGTGGGGAAAGGGCGTTAAGCTGTTCAATTGACTATTGGCGCCGGCAAAACCGGCACGGGCGCGGCGGGTTGCGCGCGGTACCGAAGAGAAAAGTCCGGTCGCGGAAATAGAACTAAATGAGTCTCAAGGACAAGATCCGCTACTTCCAGTTCACGCACACCGGTCGGGTGCGGGAACACAACGAAGACGCCGTGTTTGCCGACATGGAGGTGGGCCTGGTGGTGCTTGCCGATGGCATGGGCGGCTACAACGCGGGCGAAGTCGCGGCTGAACTGGCCATCAAGACGGTCGCCGACATGGTGCGCACGGGCGTCGAACGGGAGACCCGCACCTCGGTGGACGACAGCAGCGGGCTGATGCGCCAGAGCATCGTCCTTCGCAATGCCATCATCCGCGCGAACAAGATCATCTGGCAGACGGCCCAGACGCAGCCGCAGTGCCGCGGAATGGGCACGACCATCGCCGCGATCCTGTTTCATGACGACCGGGTGTCCATCGCCCACGTCGGCGATTCGCGCGTGTACCGTTTGCGCAAGAACCGCTTCGAACAACTGACCCTGGACCACTCTCTGATGCAGGAGCTGGTCGATCGTGGCTTTTTCTCCCACGACGAAGCGCTCCGCTCGACCAACCGGAATTATGTCACCCGGGCGCTCGGCGTCGAGGCGACCGTGGATCCGGACGTCCAGGAAGAGACGGTCAAGCCCGAGGATATCTATCTGCTCTGCTCAGACGGCCTTTCCGACATGGTCGAAGAAGAAGACATTCATTTAACTATCAGTACCTTTAGTGCTAATCTGCAGACCGGTGGTGAACAGTTGGTCCAGCTCGCCAATGCGAACGGCGGACGGGACAACATCTCAGTGTGCCTCGCCCAGGTCACTGAGTCGTTCGCCGAGGCACGCGGCCTCGTCGGTCGGCTCAAGGGTTGGCTCGGATAGGTTCTGACAGGAGTTGGGTGACCATGGCCCGGATGATCTTGAGTCTCAATGGCCAGACGCTTGCCGAGTACAACCTCAGCAAGGAACGCTATACCGTCGGCCGGCTGCCGGATAACGACATCCGTATCGACAATCCCGCCGTCAGCGGGCATCACTCGCTGGTCATCAATATCCTCAACGATTCCTTCCTCGAGGACCTCAACAGCACCAACGGCACCTACGTCAACGGCAAGCTGATCAAGAAACACGCCCTGGCCAACGGGGACGTGATCACCATCGGCCACCACCAGCTGCGTTTCGTCGATGCCGGCGTCGACGACAGCCAGGAAGAATTCGAAAAGACCATGGTCATCTCGACCAGCGCCGCAGATGTCGAACGCCTGCGTGCTCTCGCCGGCGTCACGCCCGAGGAATCGCTCGCCCCGTTGACGCTGCCCGGCTCTCCCGCCCGGCTGCAGGTCCTGACCGGCGCGTTCGCCGGGCGAGAACTCGTGCTGAAAAAGCCGCTCACCACGCTCGGGCGCCCCGGCATCCAGGTGATCGCGATCACCCGCCGCGGAGAAAACTACTCCATGGTGACCGTGGACCGCGGCAAGGCGGGCAACCCGCCGATGGTGAACGGCGAGGCTGTCGGGGCGGGTGCGCGCCGCCTCAACGACAACGACGTCATCGAGATTGCCGGCGTGAAGATGGGGTTTTTCACGAACTGAGCGGGGCTCAGACGTTGGTGACACCCACCCGCTGGGTGACGCCGCACAACAGTTCGTAGGGAATCGTGCCGGCCAGGCTGGCCAACTCTTCGACCGGGAGCCTTGCGCCCCACAGGACGACCGCATCGCCGATGCTCACTTCGGGCAACCCGGTCACGTCCACGGCGATCATGTCCATCGACACGCGTCCCGCGAGCGGCGCGCGGCGGTCGCGAACCATGACTGGCGTGCCGCTCGGGAGGCTGCGTGGATAGCCGTCGCCGTAACCGATGGCGGCGATCGCCACCCGGCTGTCTGCTTCGGCCGTCCAGGTGCCGCCATAGCCGACCCGCTCGCCGCGCCGTACGTGTCGCACGGCAATGACCCTGCTGAGCAACTGCATGGCCGGGCGCAAGCCCAGTCCGGCGCCCGTCTCGCCGGCGAAGGGCGAGACGCCATACAACATGATCCCCGGGCGCACCCAGTCCGCATGACTGTCCGGCCGCCATAACAATCCGGCTGAGTTGGCCATGCTCCGCTCGCCGGGCTGTCCGCTCACAGCCGCGGTGAAGCGCTGTAGCTGCCGGTCTGTCGTCCCGGCATCACGCTCGTCCGCGCAAGCCAGGTGGGTCATCAACCGTGGCGGGCCCGTCACTCCCGGACTGCCCGCCAGGCGTTGCGTGATTTCCGCGACATCTTCCGGGCGAATACCGAGCCGGTTCATGCCGGTATCGATCTTCAGCCACGTATCCACGGCACGAGGCAGTGCCGCGGCCTCGAGCATCTCCAGCTGCTCGCGCGAGTGAATAACCACGTCGAGACCGAGTGAGGACGCCAGGGGCAACTGGCCCGGCTCGAACACCCCTTCGAGAAGCACGATCCTGTTGCCGAGGCCGGCCTCGCGCAGGGCCACGGCCTCCTCGATGCGCGCGACTGCGAACGCGTCCGCATCCGCCAGTGCGCGTCCGACGCCGACCAGGCCGTGGCCGTAGGCATTGGCCTTGACGACCGCCATGACGCGCGCGCCGGGCGCCTGCCGTCGCACCGCCGCGAGGTTGGATTTCAGGGCCCCGCTGTCGACGAGTGCCTGAGGCGCCCGCATCATGCGGCCGTCACCCGAAAGGGCCGCTGCCGTAGGCATCAGGCATGAAATTCTCGAACTTCGTGTACTCGCCGAGGAAGGTGAGCTGCACATCGCCGATCGGGCCGTTGCGCTGTTTCGAGATGATGATGTCCGCGATGCCCTTGCGCGGGGAATCCTTGTTGTAGACTTCCTCGCGGAAAATAAAGGCGATCAGGTCGGCATCCTGTTCGATGGCGCCGGATTCGCGCAGGTCCGACATCACCGGGCGCTTGTCGGTGCGCTGCTCCACGCTGCGGTTGAGCTGCGACAGGGTGATCACAGGCACTTCGAGTTCGCGCGCCAGCGCCTTGAGCGAACGCGAGATCTCGGAAATCTCGGTGGCGCGATTCTCGGCGCTGCCGTGGACCTGCATGAGCTGCAGGTAGTCCACCACGATCAGGTCGAGACCGTGCTCACGCTTGAGGCGCCGCGAGCGGGCGCGGAGCTCCGTCGGATTCAGGGCGGGCGTGTCATCGATGAACACCCGCGCCTTGGACATCACCGAAACCGCCGAATTGATACGGCTCCAGTCCTCGTCCGAGAAACGCCCGCGCCGCAGGTTCGACTGGTTGACGCGACCCAGCGACGAGATCATGCGAAACGACAGCTGCTCGGCGGACATCTCCATGCTGAAGATCGCGACCGAGGCATTCATGCCGATGGCGGCGTGCTCGGCGATGTTCATAGCGAAGCTGGTCTTGCCCATCGAGGGACGCCCGGCGACGATCACCAGGTCGCCCGGGTGGAGCCCGGCGGTCATGGTGTCGAAATCCTTGAAACCGGTCCCGAGGCCCGTGACGTCGCCGTCGTTCTTCTGCAACTCGTCGAGCCGGTCGATGGTCTTGCCGAGGATGCGCTTGAGCGGCTGGAAGCCCGAGCCTCGCCTCTTGCCCTGCTCCGCGATCTCGAAGACCTGGCGCTCCGCCTCGTCTACCAGCTGCGAGGCATCCCGACCCTCCGGCTGGTAGGCGCTGGAGGCGATCTCCCCGCCGATGCGAATGAGTTCGCGCAACATCGCGCGCTCGCGCACGATGGCTGCATAGGCGCGAATGTTGGCAGCGCTCGGGGTGTCCCGGGACAGCTGTCCGAGGTAGGCCAGGCCGCCCGCATGCTCGAGATCCCCGCCACGATCGAGCAGTTCGGAGACCGTGACCGCATCCGACGGCTCACTGCTCTCGGCGAGCTGGCCGATGGCATTGAAAATCAGGCGGTGGTCGCGCCGGTAGAAATCGCTGGCCGACACGGCGTCGGCGATGGTGTCCCAGGCGCTGTTGTCGAGCATCAACCCGCCCAGCACGGACTGCTCCGCCTCTACCGAATGAGGCGGCACACGCAGCGAATCCGGGCTGCGTGCCGGAAAGACGGATTCTGGAATACCGGCCAATGCAGTCTTACCTGGCGGGACGCGGGATGTCCGTCACCTTAGCACAGCAGAACGGCCGCGCGGCTCACCGCCGCGCAGCCGCCGTGCTCATTCTTCGGCTTCTACGACCACCGTGATGGATGCCGAGACCTCGGCATGCAGGTGGACCTCGACCTCGTGCTCACCGATCGCCCGCAGGGGACCCTCGGCAAGGCGCAATTCGCTGCGCTCGATGACCACCCCCGCGGCCTCGGCCGCCTCGGCGATGTCCGCAGGACCGATCGAACCGAACAGCTTGCCCTCGGAGCCGGCCTTCGCCGGAAGCACCAGCCGAAGCCCGTTGATCTTCTCGCCGCGCGCCGTCGCCTCGGCAATGACCGCAGCCGCCTTCGCCTCGAGTTCCGCGCGGCGCGCCTCGAACTCGGCAATGTTCTCGGCGGTCGCACGCGTCGCCTTGCCCTGCGGCAACAGGTAATTGCGGGCGTAACCCGGCTTCACCTTCACCTTGTCGCCGATGCCACCGAGGTTCTCGACCTTGTCCAGCAGAATGACTTCCATCTTCCTCGTCCTCTTGGTCACCCGGGATCGCTCCCGGTGCATAAGTGATCAAACCTTGGCCCCGGCCCTCCGCCGCAGGTCCATCAACGTATCAGCCAGGCCGTAAAACGCGAAGCCCATCATCGCCCATGGCGACAACACGATCAGCGCCGACCAGCCCGCGAACAACCATGCCCGGTGCATCTTGCGAATGCGCACCACCGCATGCATGACCGCGATTCCCTGCAGGAACAGCGCGGTCCCGGCCGGCAGCGCCACCGCAGCCGCCACCGCATTGCCGGTCGCCAGTGCCGCCACGATCGTCAGCGCCCCCACCGCCCCGGTCACGGGGCCCAGCTGCAGGTCCCTGAACGCTTCGCCGAAGGCCCCGGGGCTGGCCAGCCCCGCATGCAACCACATGCCCAGGAACAATCCCGCGAGCGACACCAGCAGGAGCGATGCCGCTATGATCCCCGGCAGCAATGCCAGCAGCCGATCGGCCAGCAACGCCGCATCGGTCCCGGTCTGCTCGGCCACCGGCGCGATCATTTCCGTGACCAGCCCCAGCCAGGGGTCGCCCGTCACCGGCGCCAGCAATACCCATGCACCGGCCAGCACGATCGCTCCCGCTGTCGCCACCCGCGCCGCCGCGGACAACGAGCCACTGCTGACCAGCAACTGCGTGACCGCGAGCGTCGGCGCCCAGATCGTCATGGCGGACAACACCCCGTCGATGGGCTGAGCGCCAGAGAGCCCGGTCACCAGCGCCAGGATCGCCGCCGCGAAGACTCCCGTCGCCCACGCCCGTCCCGCACCGCGCTGCAGGGCCACGAGGGCGAGCACCGCGCAACTGACGGGCGCCAGCAACGGCAACAGGGCCAGCCCGGCCGCCATCAATGCCGCTCGGTAGTCGCGTTCCGTGATCCAGCGGGCAAACTCGAACATGCAACGACCCTCGGCCGCCGTTCAGAAGCGGTGCGGGCCTACACCGATCTCAGTGACGGTCGGTGTAGGGCAACAGGGCCAGAAACCGGGCGCGCTTGACGGCGACCGCGAGCTGGCGCTGGTAGTTCGAGCGCGTGCCTGTGATCCGGCTCGGGACGATCTTCCCGGTTTCCGTGACATAGGCCTTCAGCGTGGCGAGATCCTTGTAATCGATCTCGACGACCTTGTCTGCCGTGAACCGGCAGAACTTTCTCCTGCGAACGAATCGAGACATGTTCGTATTACTCCTGAGTCCAGTTGAGACGAGTCGGGTCGAAACGAGTCCTAGGAATCGTCGTCGTCATCGCCCGAATCATCATCGTCGTCGTCACGGCTGCGACGACCGCGGCTCTCACCGTCGTCATCGCGATCGCGCGAGCGGCCTTCACGCTCTTCTTCCGGCTTGGCCATCGGCGACGGCTCGGTGACGGCCTCGTCCCTGGCGATGACCAGGTGGCGCAGGACGGCATCGTTGAAGCGGAAAGCGCCCGTGACCTCGTCGAGCGCGGACTTGCTGCACTCGACGTTCATCAGGACGTAGTGGGCCTTGTGGACTTTCTGGATGGGGAAGGCCAGCTGGCGCCGGCCCCAGTCCTCGTGGCGGTGGATGGAGCCACCTTCGCCCTCGATCATCCCGCGGTAGCGTTCGACCATGGCAGGGACTTGTTCGCTCTGGTCCGGGTGGACCAGGAACACGATCTCGTAATGCCGCATGTTGTCTCCCTTCGGATTGGTTTAGCCGCCCGCCCGGCATGGCGGTGAGGCAGGGAATCACCCGGACACTGCGCCCGGGCGAAGCCGCACAGGATAACGGCTGGAGGGGTTCCGATGCAATCCTGCCAGCGACTTTGCCTGAGCTAGCGTTTCGCCAGCGCCAGGTAGAGCAACGCGCCCGCGGCTACCGAGACGTTGAGGCTCTCGACGCTGCCTTTCATGGGCAGGCTGACCAAGAGGTCGCAGGTCTCGCGGGTGAGGCGGCGCAGGCCGGCGCCTTCGCCGCCCAGCACCAGCGCCAGCGGGCCCGTGAGATCAGCCTCGAAAACCGAGTCACCACCCGCCTCCGCCCCCACGAGCCAGATGCCGCGGGACTTGAGATTGCGGAGACATCGCGCCAGGTTCACGACCCGCACGAGCGGCACGGTATCGGCCGCGCCTGCGGCAGTCTTGCGCGCCGCGGGCGTCAGCCCGGCCGCCCGGTCACGCGGCGTGATCACCGCATCCACCCCGGCGGCGTCGGCCGTGCGCAAGCAGGCGCCCACATTATGCGGGTCCTGGACCCCATCCAGCACCAGCAGCAGCGGCGGCCGTTCCAGGCGGTCGAGCAGCGCTTCGAGGTCGTCCTCGTCAAGGGCGGCCGCCGGCGCGAGCCGGGCGACCACTCCCTGGTGAGAACCGCCGCCAGCCATGCCGTCCAGCGTGTCACGACGCACCGCCTGGCAGGCGATGCCGTGCTCGCGCGCCAGCGCCAGCAAGGCCTCCATGCGCGCATCGCCGCGGCCGGCGAGGAACCACAACTCGAGCACCCGTTCGGGCGCGCGCAGCAGCGACTCGCGCACCGTGTGCAGTCCCCAGGCCAGCGAAGCCTCGCTCATTTCCTGCGCGTCCGCCGGCCCCGGCGCCCCTTGACCACCTCCTCGGCAACCTCCGCCAGCTCGAAATCGATCTTGCGATCCTCCAGGCTCACCCGCTGCAGGCGCACCTGGAGGCGGTCGCTCAGGCGAAAGACCCGGCCCGTGTGCTCGCCCACCAGGCGATGGTGGACGGGGTCGCGCTGGTAGTAGTCGCCCCCGAGGGAGCTGATGTGCACCAGGCCGTCGATCTGGAATTCCGGAATCTGCACGAACAGGCCGAAATCCACCACGCCCGTGACGACCACATCGAAGGTCTCACCGACCCGGTCGAGCATGAACTCGCATTTGAGCCAGTCCATCGCATCGCGGGTGGCCTCGTCGGCGCGTCGCTCCGTCGCAGAGCAATGCTTGCCCAGGGCTTCCATTTCCGGCTTGCCATAGCTGAAGTCCGACGGTTGTCCGCCGCGCAGCGCATGGCGGATCGCCCGATGGACCAACAGGTCGGGGTAACGCCGGATCGGTGAAGTGAAATGCGCATAACGTTCCAGCGCGAGGCCGAAGTGCCCGATGTTCTCCGGCTGGTAGACCGCCTGGCGCATGGAGCGGAGGATCACGGTCTCGATGAGGTCGGCGTCCGGCCGACCCGCAACCTCCGCCACCAGGGCAGAAAAATGCTTCGGCTCGAGCCGCTCGCGGGTCGGCAGCGACAGGCCGAAGGCACTGAGGAATTCCTTCAGCGCGCCCAGGCGATCCTCTTCCGGCGGTGCATGGACCCGGTACAGAGTGGGGATCTTCTGCTTCTCGAGGAAGCGCGCCGCCTCGACATTGGCAGCGATCATGCACTCCTCGATGATGCGATGGGCGTCGTTTCGATGCCGCGGCTCGACACGCGCCACGTGACCCTTCGGATCGAATACCATCGACACCTCGGGCAAGTCGAAATCGACCGCCCCGCGCCGCGTCCGGGCCCGCGCGAGCACCCGCCAGACGGCGTGCAGGTGTTCGAGGTGAGGCAGCACTTTCGCATATCGGCGCCGCAGCGCCGGGTCGCCCTCCACCAGGATGCCGGCGACCTCGTCATACGTGAGCCGCGCCGCTGAACGCATCAGCCCTTCGTAGAACCGGGCCTCGCGGACCTTGCCGCCCGCGCCGACCCGCATGTCGCAGACCATGCACAACCGGTCCACGCCGGGATTGAGGGAACACAACCCGTTGGACAGGTTCTCCGGCAACATGGGGATGACCTTGCGCGGGAAATAGACGGAGGTGCCGCGCTCCCGGGCCTCATTGTCCAGCGGACCGCCCACCGGCACGTAGGCGGACACGTCAGCGATGGCCACGATTACCCGCCAGCCCTTGCCGTCCGGCTCGCACCACACGGCATCGTCGAAGTCCTTGGCGTCGGCGCCGTCGATGGTGACCAGCGGTGTGTCCCGCAGGTCCTCGCGGCCGCGCTTTGCCGCCGGGCGCACACGATCACCCCAGCCTTCGGCCTCGGCCAGCGCTTCCGATGGCCAGCGGAACGGCAGGCCATGCGCCCGCATCGCGATCTCGGTCTCCACGCCGGGTGCACCGCCCTCGCCGAGATTCTCGATCACCTTGCCGATCGGCTGGGTATCGCGACTCGGCGGCTCGATCAGTTCCACCACGACGATATCGCCCGGCTTCACGCCTTTTGCGCCGGCAGGCGGCACTGCGACACTCTGGGCAAAACGACGGTTGTCCGGGATCACGAAACCGACACCACTCTCGCGCACATAGCGGCCGACGATTTCGCTGGTGTTGCGCGCCAGCACCTCGACCAGCTTGCCTTCGGCGCGGCCTCGCTCGTCGGTGCGGGCGATGCGCACCGCGACCTTGTCGCCGTGCATGACTTCGCGCATCTCTCGCGGCGGCAGGTAGATATCGTCACCGCCGGCGTCCGGCGTGACGAAACCATAGCCGTCCCGATGACCTGTCACGATACCGGCGACCAAGCCGATATGACCGACGAGGCAGTAGTGGCCGCGCCGGTTCGCAATGATCTGCCCGTCGCGGATCATGGCCCGCAGCCGGTTGCCCAGCGCCGAACGGACCTCGGGATCGTCGCTGCCGAGCGCGGCAAACAAAGCCTTCGGCTCCAGCGGCCGGCCGGCCGACTCGAGCGCCGCCAACACCTCCTCGCGGGAAGGAATAGCGACACGGTAGCGTGTTTCGTCGGATCCGCTGCGGCGCGGCTTGACGGACGTACCCCCGCGCCTTCCCTGGTGTTTCATGTCAGCCTCCCGGGCCAAAGTCATCGATCGCCCGGAAAAGCTCCCGGCCGCGTTGACAAGGATACACGCCGGCCGTATTCTTCGCGTCCCGTTCAGGTAGGGTTCTCTTGCCTGTGCCTCGTGCCGAGGTGGCGGAATTGGTAGACGCGCTGGCTTCAGGTGCCAGTGGGGGAAACCCCGTGGAGGTTCAAGTCCTCTCCTCGGCACCAAATACTTCGCCACAGCCCTCGAGCAGCGGCCCCCGCCGGCTTGCGGTATCTTGCATGTCTGTGACCACACAGATATCCACTGAGAATGTTCCGTAAACGGCTAATCTCGTTGATTGTCGTTGTAGGGGCCCTGGCGATTGGCGCCTATGCGGTCCACGTTGCTAGCGTCAGGACTCCAGAAGCGTCCCCCACTAATGGAACTCCAGAGGTAAACCGCCCTAATCCCTCTGACCTGACTGCTTCCAGAATCGATCTAACCTCGCAGTCGGACCCGCCCGGCAACCAGGAAGCGTTGCCTGACCGCGTTGTCTCGCCGCAGCAGGTCGGGGATCCCGAAGCCGATGCGCCCTCAGCTCCGCTTTCTCCGGAACGGGACCCAGCAAGCGAGGTGGACGACTCCATCGAGCACCTGCTCCATCGAGCGGTTCGTCGGCGCAGCGGCGGGGCGGGACACGACCTGCTTCGCTTCATCGTGGAGGAGGAGATCCGCGAGTTCGGCCCGGACACCGATGCAGCAGAGTCTTTCGAAGAAGCGATACTGACCGTTGCCGCGGCCCGAGGCATTCCCCTCGATCGTGGCTCCGGTGTTTCAGACCTCGTCTGCACGGTGTCGCTCTGTACGTTTGTCGCGGAACCACGCGGCACGTTCAGCTCGATACGCCAGACTCCGGAATGGCATGCCATGGAGCTTGAAGGCCCAGTGCCAAGTATTCGAGCGATACTAGGGCCGGCACATTCGTGGGTGAGGTTTGGGATCAGATCCAGTGATGGCGAGACCCAAGTCCACTACTACTACTACCGGCCCGGAATCGAGCGACACCGGGAACTGCTTGAAGCCGTGGTCGCCTCCCTGGACGAGCAATAAAGGGGCTCTGGCGACTCGAAGCCTATCGGCAGCACCGGCCGGCACAGCAAAAAACTGCCGGCGCTGGGAGAGCCGAGCATTCCGGACTCGGCTTATTGGGTCGAGATCCCCCGAAATAGACTGTTCCTGCTCAACCTGTGCCGCCGGCACCATCGGCTCACCGCTCCGGCCTGACGACCCAAACGTGCAGTCTCATCCGAATTCCCGGGGCCTTGCCAACGGGCGCCTCCGTATACATACTTTATGCATATATCGATCGAATGGGACGCCGCCAAGGCGGCCGCGAACCGAAGGAAACACGGGGTCAGTTTTGACGAAACCGTCACGGACCTCCTCGACCCGCAGGCCCTGGCCCGTGAGGACGGGCTAGCCGAGGGCGAAGCCCGCTGGATCCTATCGGCATGGGCGCCCGGCCGCGGCTCCTGACGGTCGTCTACACCTTGCGCGGGGACGAGAGAATCCGCCTCATCTCGGCACGCAAGGCCACGCGAAAGGAGGCCGTTTTCTATGCGTAAAGAGTACGATTTTTCGAAAGCCAAGCGGACCAAGGACGTGTCACACCTGGCCAGGCTGCAGGCCCAGGCCAGCGGCAAGACCCGGATCACGATCATGCTGGACAACGACCTGCTGGCCACGTTTCGGGCGAAAGCTGAGATCGAGGGCATCGGCTACCAGACGCTGATCAACCAGACCCTGCGCCAGGCCGCGACTTCAGGCCCGGTGGACGAGGCCACGCTGCGCCGGGTGCTGCGCGAAGAGCTCAAGACCGGTTGACTAGGTCCGCGCTAGAAAATCCACGACGATCTGCGCCAGTTCCTCGCCGCGGTCTTCCTGGATGAAATGCCCCGCGCCGGAGATGCGGCAATGGGGCTGGTCCTTGGCGCCGGGAATCTCGGCCTGCAATACGCGGTCCAGCCGACCGAAGATCGGATCGCCGGTCGCGAATGCCGTGAGGAAGGGCTTGTTCCACTTGCGCAACACGGTCCACGCGGCACGATTGGCGGCAGCGGAGGGATCGTCCGGACGCGTCGGCACCAGCCGCGGGAAGGCGCGTGCGCCCGCCATCGCCCTGCGCTCCGGGAACGGCGCGTCATAGGCCCGGCCGATGTCCCGGCCGAAGCGTTGCCGGCATCCGGCGCGCACGATGCCCGAGATCGGAAACACCGGCGACCAGCGCGCAAACGCCTGCCAGAGCTTGAATGCGAGCGGCGGAGAGCGGTCGCCGGTCGGCAGGAAACCGTTCGCCATCACCACCCGGCTGAAGCGCTCGGGATACTCGCCCACGAGCCGCAGCCCGATCAGCGAGCCCCAGTCCTGCGCCACCAGCGTGATGTCATGGAGTTCGTTCAACCGGATCCATTCACTCATCCACCCGACGTGCCGGGCGAAGGAATAATCTGCGACCCGGGTCGGCTTGTCGGAGCGACCAAAACCAACCAGGTCGGGCGCGATGGCCCGGTGACCCGCGGCGGCGATCGGCGGGATCATCGTCCGGTACAGGAAGCTCCAGGTCGGCTCGCCATGCAAAAGCAGCACGGGTGCCGCCGTCGCGGGCCCGGCCTCCACGTGATGCATGCGCAAGCCGTCCACCTCGGTGAAACGCGGCGCAAAGTCGTAGCCGGGCAGGTCAATGAAGCGGCTGTCGGGCGTACGATAGATTTCCATGACGCCGGTGGAGCTCAAGCTCAGTCGAAGGGATTGCGCAGCACGATCGTCTCGGCGCGATCGGGCCCCGTCGAAATGATCTCGATGGGCACCCCGACCACCTCCTGCAGCCGGTCGAGGTAGGCGCGCGCGTTGGCCGGCAGCCCATCGTACTGCGTGATGCCGACGGTGGAGCAGTTCCAGCCGGGCATATCCTCGTAGACGGGCTCGCAGTCCGCATACTGTTCGGCGGCCAGCGGCGGCGTATCGACCACCTCGCCGTCGACGCGATAGCCGACACAGATGCGGATCGTGTCGATGGCGTCGAGCACGTCCAGCTTCGTGATGCAGAGGCCCGAGACGCTGTTGAGCGAGATCGAGCGGCGCAAGGATACCGCGTCGAACCAGCCGCAGCGACGCGCACGCCCGGTCACCGAGCCGAACTCGTGGCCGACGCGGGCGAGATGCTCGCCCATTTCGTCGAACAACTCCGTCGGGAAGGGGCCGGCGCCGACGCGTGTCGTGTAGGCCTTGACGATCCCGAGCACGTGATCGATGGAGCGCGGCCCGATGCCCGCGCCGGTGCAGGCACCGCCCGCCGTCGTGTTCGAGGAAGTGACGAAGGGATAGGTGCCGTGATCGATGTCCAGCAGCGCGCCCTGGGCGCCTTCGAACAGCACGTTGGCGCCGGACTTCCGATGGCCGTCCAGCAGCGCCACGACGTCGGCGACCATGGGACGGATACGTTCACCAAGCGCGAGAAGATGCTCGAGAGTCTGCTGGAAATCCACCGTGTCGCGGCCGAAGTACCGTTGCAGGACGAAGTTGTGGAAATCCAGGACCTCGCCGAGCTTGGCGGCGAATCGCTCACGGTGCGCCAGGTCGGAGATCCGCAGGGCCCGGCGCGCGACCTTGTCTTCGTAGGCCGGACCGATGCCTCGGCCGGTAGTGCCGATCGCCGCGGCACCCTTGGCATGTTCGCGCGCCAGGTCGAGGGCCACGTGGGAGGGCATGATCAGCGGACAAGCCGGGCTGATCCTCAGGCGATCCGCGACCGGCACACCGCGTGCGGTCAATTCGTCGACTTCGGTGAACAGGGCGTCGGGAGACACCACGACACCGTTGCCGATCAGGCAGGCGACGCCGTCGCGCAGTATTCCGGAAGGCAGCAGGCGGACGATGGTCTTCTGGCCTTCGATGACCAGGGTGTGGCCGGCATTGTGCCCACCCTGGAAACGAACGACGGCGGCCACCTTGTCGGTGAGCAGGTCGACGATCTTGCCCTTGCCCTCGTCACCCCACTGGGTGCCGATGACGACCACGTTTTTACCCACGCCGCGTTCTCCCCGCGATCCCTCAGGAGCGCACCAGCCACAACAAAAGCAGGCCCGAGACGATGCTCACGAGGCCTGCGACACGAAGCTTATTTTCCGGCATCTGGGACAACATCGCCATGGCGCGGCGTGAACTGCGAGGATTTGCGAACGGCAGCAAGCCTTCGATCACCATCACCAGCGCGATGGCCGACAAGAGATCCGTCCAGTCCATCGCGCCGTGGAGCCTGTCAGCGGCCCTTGCCGCCCATCGGATCCTTCAGGTACTGGAAGAACTCACCCTCCGGCGAGATGACGAAGACGTCGTCGCCCCGTCCGAGCGAAGTCCGATAGGCCTGCATGCTGCGCCAGAAGTCGTAGAACTCCTGGTCGCGCCCGAACGCCTCGGCATAGATGTCCGCGGCTCGCGCGTCACCGGCACCCCGAATCCGCTGCGCATCACGCTGCGACTCGGCGATGATGACCGTGCGCTGGCGATCGGCGTCGGCGCGGATTCTTTCCGCGGTCTCGGCGCCCTCGGCACGCAGCTGCGAGGCGACCCGGGCGCGTTCCTGCCGCATGCGGTTGAATACGCTCTCGCTGACGTCCGGCGGGAGATCAAGGGTCTTGACGCGTACGTCGATGATCTCGATCCCGAGTTCACGCGCGGTCACGCCGGCACTGTCCATCAACTCGTCGATGACTTCGCGGCGATCAGCCGTCACCACTTCCTGCAGCGTCTGGCGCGCGAACTGTGCCCGCAAGCCGTCCTTGATGATTTCCAGCAAGCGGCTCGTGGCAAGACGCTCGTCGCCACCCGTGGACCGGAAATACTGGCTCGGATCGGTGATGCGCCACTTGACGTAGAAATCGACTCGCAGGTTCTTTTTCTCGGCCGTGAGGAACGCCTCGTTCGGGTTGTTCCGCGTCAGCACCCGGTCGTCGAACTTCCGCACGGTATTGACGAACGGCGTCTTGAAGTGGAGCCCGGGCTCGTAGTCCGCCCGCACGATTTCGCCGAAGCGCAGCTTCAGGGCGTACTCACGCTCGTCGACAGTGAACAGCGACATCGAAAGGACCAGCGCGGCACCGGCGATGATCAGCAGGATTACAGCAGCACGAGGATTCATTAGCGTGTCCCCCTGGCGCGCAGGTCGTTTGAACCCGTCTGGCGCTCAGTTTGTCGCAAAGGCGTCGCCTGGCCGAGATCGGCTGGATCACCCATCTGGTTCGGACGCTGCCCCGAGCGTTTCATGAGTTCGTCGATCGGCAGGTACATCAGCGTGCCACTGCCTTCGGCATCGAGAATGACCTTGTTCGTACCGCCGAGCACCTGCTCGACCGTCTCGTAGTAGAGCCGCTGGCGCGTCACTTCCGGCGCCCGCGCGTACTCAGTGAGCAGCGCGAGGAAGCGGTCGGATTCACCTTCCGCTTCCGCGATGACCTGCTCGCGATAGGCTTCCGCCGCTTCCACGAGCCGGGCCGCGTTACCACGAGCACGCGGCACGACGTCGTTCGCATAGGCTTCGGCTTCCAGTGCCAGGCGCTCGCGGTCCTCGCGGGCCTTGATGGCGTCCTGGACGGCGGCTTCGACCTGCGACGGGAAGTTCGAATCCTCAAGGTTGACCGAGGTGATCTCGATCCCGGCGCCGTAGGAGTCGAGCGTCGCCTGGATGATCTCCCGGGCCCGGGACGCCACTTCGGCACGACCCTCGGTCAGAACGAAATCGAGCGTGCTCTTGCCGACGACCTCGCGAATAGCGGTCTCGGTGACTTCCCCGAGCGTCTCCTCGGGGGAACGCACGTTGAACAGGAAGGCACGCGCATCGGCGCGGCGATACTGCACGCGCAGATCGACACTGACGATGTTCTCGTCGGCGGTCAGCATGCGGGTGGAGTGCGTGAACGATGCGACCTGAGTGACATTGACCGTCTCGACCCGCTGGATCGGGTAGGGAATGTGCCAGTGCAGGCCCGGCAGGGTGATCTTGTTGAAGGCGCCGAACTGCAGCACCACGCCGCGCTCCGCTTCCTCGACCTGGTAGAAGCCGGACAGGGCCCAGAGCACCGCCCCGGCCGCGCCGATCAGGCCGAGGCCGGCGAGTGCCCCGCCACTGCCGCCACCGCCGCCGGAACCGCCGCCACCTCGCCGGCCGCCGAAAATCCCGGAGACCTTGCGCTGCAGATCACGGACAACCTTGTCGAGATCGGGAGGGCCTTCCTTGCGACCGCCCGAGTTCCAGGGATTGCCGCCCTTGCCAGGTTCATTCCAAGCCATGGTATTCCTTAAATTAAAGCCAAGCGCGAGGTCCGCCCGAGAGCAATACTCGTCAGGCGACCGTGCGTGATTGTAGGGATGCGCCCATACCCTCACAAGGGCGGGGTCGAATTCGTCCCCTGTTCAGACCAGTATCGCGACAGAATCGTTCCAACGCCACCTTGGGCGCCTCGACGTCGATTTCCCAACCGCCGGCCTGGTCCTCCGTTTCCTGGCGAACCATGTCGGCATCGTACAGTTTCGCTCGCATCCGCGCTTCCGATGCGTCGAGGTGCACACGCCCCGCTACGCGGCCTTCGCCGAAAAGCTCTCGCAAGGCGTGGACCAGCAGGTCCAGGCCGTCGCCGGTTCTTGCCGAAAGCCGGACGCCGCGGATTGCCCCGCTTTCGTTGTAGATGAGACTCGGCGGTTCACCCTGCAGATCGGTTTTATTGTAGATAATCAACTGCGGCACCTCTTCCGCGCCGATCCCCTCGAGCACGCGGTTCACATCCTCGATGCGCTGGTCACGCAAGGGATCCGCGAGGTCGACTATGTGCAGCAGCAGCTCCGCGTCCTGCGTCTCCCTGAGGGTCGAGCGGAACGCGGCCACGAGTTCGTGAGGCAGGTCGCGCACGAAACCGACAGTGTCCGCCAGCACCACTTCCAGGCCCGGCGCCAGCTGCAGGCCGCGCAACGTCGGGTCGAGCGTGGCAAACAGCTTGTCGGCAGCGTAGACGTCCGCCGAAGTCAGCTGGTTGAACAATGTGGACTTGCCGGCATTGGTGTAGCCGACCAGTGCGACCGTCGGCACCTCGGCCTTGCGGCGCGTGCGCCGTCCCTGCTCGCGCTGTTTATCGACGCGCTCCAGCCGTCGCGTCAGGTTGCGGATGCGCTGGGCGAGCAGGCGGCGGTCGGTCTCGAGCTGCGTCTCACCCGGGCCGCGCAGGCCGATACCGCCTTTCTGTCTTTCCAGGTGAGTCCAGCCGCGCACCAGCCGGGTGGACAGGTGACGCAGCTGCGCCAGCTCGACCTGTAACTTGCCTTCGAAGCTGCGGGCGCGCTGGGCGAAGATGTCGAGGATCAGTCCTGTGCGATCGAGAACACGACAGCTCAGCGCCTTTTCCAGGTTGCGCTCCTGGCTTGGGGACAGGCCATGATTGAACAGCACGAGGTCGGCGCCGCTCGCACGTATGAGCTCGCTGAGCTCCTCGACCTTGCCCTTGCCGATGAAATGGCGGGCGTCCGGCACGGTACGCGATGCCAGCAGACGACCCACGATCGTCGCGCCGGCGGACACGGCCAACTGTTCGAGTTCGCCGAGCTCGTCCTCCGAGGGACGCGTGCCAAACCCTAACTGGACCAGTACGGCACGCTCACCGTGCCCCGGACGTTCGAACAAAAAACCTCCCGATCCCCGGCTCAGTCTTGCGCGTCGTCGCCGAACGCGTCATCCCCGGTGGAGATCCTGACATTTCGTGAAGGCACGACGGTGGAAATCGCGTGCTTGTAGACCATCTGGCTGACGCTGTTTTTCAACAGCACTACGAACTGGTCGAAAGACTCGACCTGGCCCTGCAGCTTGATGCCATTCACGAGGTAAATGGACACCGGTACCTTCTCTCGCCGCAAGGCGTTGAGGAACGGGTCCTGAAGCGACTGCCCTCTGGCCATTGGATGCACTCTCCTGTCGGACCGATCTGGTTGTTTTCGGTTTTGTCTTCACCGCCCGGGCGCAAGCGGGCCCGCGCCTAAAGCGCCCGAAATGAAAGGTTATCACATTCCGGTGCGGCAACCGGCCCCCTGCAAACCGCACCAGGCCAGAATTTCCTCGAAGTCGTCGGCCCCGCCTCCGACCAGCCAGCGCAGGCCGGCTTCGGCGCGCAGCCAGGTCATCTGGCGCTTGGCGAGGCGACGCGTGGCGGTGACCGCATCCAGGCACGCATCTTCGAGCGTGCATGTTCCCTCGAGATAAGCCCAGAGCTGACGGTACCCCACTGCCCGCAGCGACGGCAGTGCGGCGTGCAGGTCGCGCCGCGCATGCAGGCGCTCGACTTCCGCGAGAAATCCCGCCGACATCATGGCCTCGAAGCGTCGCCCGATCGCGGCATGCAGCTCCGGCCGCGAGGCGGGAGCCATGCCCAGCTTGAGAAAGCTCCAACCCGTCGACGCTCGCGCCGCGGCGGCTTGCAACTGGGACAACGGCGTCCCGGTGAGCCGCCACACCTCCAGCGCCCGCTGGATGCGTTGTGAATCATTCGGATTGATGCGGGCCGCCACCACGGGATCCACGGATGCGAGTTCCGCATGAAGGGCCGGCCAGCCGGCCTGGGCAGCCGCGTTATCGATGTCGGCCCGGACCGCGGCGTCGGCCTCGGGCAGGGTGGCGAGGCCGCGTTGCAGCGCCCGAAAATACAGCATGGTGCCGCCAGCCAGAATCGGAATCCGGCCACGCGCGCGCACCTCGCCCATCACAGCCAGCGCATCGCGGCGGAAGCGGCCGGCCGAGTAAGACTCGGCGGGATCCAGGATGTCGATGAGATGGTGTGGCACTGTCGCTCGCACCGCGGGGGAGGGCTTGGCCGTGCCGATATCCATGCCCCGGTAAACCAGGGCGGAATCCACGCTGATGATCTCGGCGGGCAGCGCACGCGCCAGCTCGAGCGCCAGAGCGGTCTTGCCGGCGGCCGTGGGCCCCATCAGCAGGATTGCCCTCGCCGTGTCCGAGGACGGGTTGTCAGCGGCCACGCAGGAAAAGCTTGTCCAGCTCGGGAACGCTCAACTGCGTCCAGGTCGGCCGGCCGTGATTGCACTGGTCCGCGCGATCCGTTTGCTCCATGTCCCTGAGCAATGCATTCATTTCCGCGCTGGTGAGTTGCCGGTTGGCGCGCACCGCCCCATGACAGGCCATCGTGCCGAGCAACTGGTTGATACGCTCTTCCAGCCTGCGGCTGCTGCCCTGCTCCGCCAGGTCGGAGAGGATGTCACGCAACAAAGACTCGACGTCCGCAGACTGCAGGAGAGCGGGCACCTGGCGCACCACCAGCACGTCCGGCCCGCGCCGGTCGAGTTCGAAGCCGAATTGCGCCAGGTCCGGCGCGAAGGCCTCCGCCAGTTCCGCCTCGGCCGTCGAGACCCGCAGGCTGATGGGGACGAGTAGCGGCTGGCCGGGAGCGCCCTCGCCCGACAGGGAATGCTTCAGCCGTTCGTAGAGCACGCGCTCGTGGGCGGCATGCATATCGACGATGACCAGCCCGTCGCGATTCTGGGCGAGAATGTAGATTCCGCCCAACTGCCCGAGGGCGTAGCCGAGCATCGGCGTGTCGTCTTGCGCCGCCTGGCTGCGGTCGTGGACGTCGTCCTCGCTTCCGGGGCCGGTGAACGCCGGCCAGGAGGATTCCGGAGGGACGGGCTCGCGGGCGGCGAACCGCATCGCATCCTGCCGTGCCGGGGCGCTCCAGGTCCTGTTGTCGGTTTCGGAGGCGAAGCGCGGGGTCGCGGGCGGTGGCGCGCTGCCGGCGGCCGGACGGGTCCCGGCGAGGGCCTGCTCGACCGCCCGGTAGAGAAACCCGTGGATGCTGCGTGCGTCGCGAAAACGGACCTCGTGCTTGGTCGGATGCGCATTCACATCAACCAGCGCGGGATCCATCTCGAGGTACACGACGTAGGCGGGATGGCGACCATGAAACAGCACGTCGGCATAGGCCTGGCGCATCGCATGAGTCACGAGGCGATCGCGGATCATGCGCCCGTTGACGAAAAAATACTGCAGGTCCGGTTGCGAGCGCGAGAAGGTCGGCAAGCCCAGCCAGCCGGTCAGGCGCAACCCGGCGGCTCCCTGGTCGATGTCCATCGACTGTGCCGCGAACAGCTCGCCGCACACTTCTCCGAGCCGGCGCAGCCGGGCGGCCGGATCGGTCGCCGGGCGTAGATCGAACAGCACCTTCCCGTCGCGGCCGAGACGAAAGCCCGTAGTGAAACACGACAGGGCCAGGCGACGCACGACGCGCTCGACGTGAGACAACTCGGTCCGCTCCGCGCGCATGAAGCGGCGGCGTGCAGGCGTGTTGAAGAACAGGTCGCGCACCACGATGGTAGTGCCCTGAGGGTGGGCCGCGGGCGCCGGCGAACCGAGGCGCCCGCCGTCGGACTCCACCAGCCAGGCATCCTCCGCGCCGGCGAGGCGCGACGTCACCGACAACCGGGACACGGAGGCGATGCTCGGCAAAGCTTCGCCGCGAAACCCCAGGGTGCCGACACGCTCGAGGTCCTCGAGACTGTTGATCTTGCTGGTGGCGTGGCGGGACAACGCCAGTGCGAGCTCGTCCCGGGGAATG
>Ga0102941_1000181_pt1 | contig 27511 bp, 21 predicted proteins | sample SalPonR2_C_D2_MG_FD_79281 | JGI IMG/M metagenome (GOLD analysis project Ga0102941, IMG submission 79281) | Salt pond soil microbial communities from South San Francisco under conditions of wetland restoration - Salt Pond MetaG R2_C_D2_MG | ecosystem: Environmental > Aquatic > Marine > Intertidal... | reverse complement strand
TTCCTGTAATTTGATATAGGCGAGTAGCCAGGTAATAATTTGAGACATAATTCTTGCCACCTTTCTTTAAATTTTTGTGTTAGCTAAGTACATTTTACCCAAAAAACAAGGAGGTGGCAAGGTTTTAAACCAAGATCCTTATTTTGACAGGGTTTTGGACTATATTGATTAGAAAACTTTTGACAATACGAAGAATAGAGGAGGAAGTATTATATGAAAAAGAAATTAGGATTATTTATGGTCTTGAATTTAGTAGTCATTTTGATTTTGTTTTCAGGTTTAATAACTGCCCAGGATGTTTCAACTGTCAGGATTGCGATGAAAACAGAACCTGCTTCTTTGCATCCTATAACTACACAGGGTACTGAGGTTAATGTTGTTTTAGCACAAATCTCAGACCCCTTGTTAAATGTTGATTCCCAAGGTAATTTTATAACAGAAGGTTCAATCTTGAAGGACTATAGTATTGAAGAAGATGGGAAAGTATATATATTTAAAATTAGAGAAGGGATTACCTTTCATAATGGAGAAAGGTTAGATGCAGAAGTACTTAAATTTAACTATGAGTCATGGTTGGATGAAAAACTTGCTTCTCCTTATAGAGCATACTATACAGTTATTGATGATATAGAAATCATTGATGACCATACACTCAAAGTTACCTTAGAGAAAGCTGATGTAACATTTTTAAGCTATTGTCAGTTCAATGAACATATCGTACCAAAAGAATATATTGAAGAAGTAGGCTGGGATGGATATGCACAAAATCCAGTTGGAACTGGCCCCTATAAATTTGTTAAATATGATTCAGGACGCAGAATTGTTTTAGAAAAAAATGAAAATTATTGGGGTAAAGAAGTTGATATTGATCGAGTAGAATTCAACTTTTATCCGGAATCTAATTCAGCTGTAATGGCTACAATAACAAAAGAAGTAGACTTCTATTTAGAACCTAATGCTGAAGAATACAAGAGGTTAAAAGACGAGCCAGGTATTGCATCAGCTGAATACAGAAAATTTCAGGATGATAGAATATGTTTCAATAAAAGAGAAGATAGCATATTTAGTGATGTAAGGCTAAGACAGGCTGTTGCCTATGCTGTTAATAGAGAGGAAATTATTACTTTAACTAGAGGAGATCTGGCTGTTCCGGCTGTCGGCCGTATACCGGATTTCCATCCTGCAACTGCTCCTAATGCTAATGATTATGAATATAATCCCGAAAAAGCTAAGGAGTTAATGGCAGAAGCTGGTTACCCGGATGGATTTGAAACTGCTATCTATGTAGCTTCTAACCATACAGACCGAGTACAGGAAGCACAGTTAATTCAACAACATTTAGCCCAAGTAGGGATCGACTGTGAAGTTGTTGCCATTGAATGGGGAACTTATCTAGATGTAACCGCCACCGGGGAAGCTCCTATGTTTAGAGAAAGATGGGTAACCGGAGGACCATCTCCTTATGATTTTGTTGAACTATACCATAAAGACTCTTCCTGGAATTCGATCTTTGGTACCTATGATAAACCAGTTGTAAATGAATTGGTTGAAGAGTTAGTAACTACCGTTGATAATGAAGCCAGATGGGCAATTTATCAAGAAATTCAGGAAATTGTGCTTGAGGATGCAGCCTGTTATCCGCTTTATTGGCCAATCCAGGGAGCAGTTTATAATGATGAACTTCATATTCCGGCCGAAAGTTTTACTGCCTTTAATGAATATATTGATGTGGAGAATTGGAGTTTTAAATAATATTTAAGGATAATTTAAGATAGATAAAAGATAAGAAGCCTGCTTTTATGCAGGCTTCTTATCAGTAATTCCTATGAATTTAATAATATGGAGGTTTAATAAATGGGTAAAAACACTGAATATAAGGGATATGAAGCCTATTCTTATTTAGAAGCTGGTCAGGATTATAAAAAGTTTGAAACTATTGACCCGCTTAATTGGGTAGAAGAATATTATCTACCACTTTCTAATAAGCAAGAAAAGAGGGCTCAAAGAATACTTGAAGAAGAAATTAATATTTCTTTACACGACCACCCTGTTTTACTACCTGAAAATCTCAAAAGAGATATAGATGATTATCATCGAGAAGGTAGGGAATATATTGCTTACCAAGCTTTATCAAAGTCTTATCTGGATGCGGTTTTTGATAATATGATGGACGGAGCCTGTAATATTACTTCTAAAAACGGCTGGAAATGGAATGATGTGCTTTATGATATGGGAATGAGGTTTTGTGATTTAGCCCATCAGGATTTTATTATCAAATGTGAAAGAGTTGCTGATATAAAAAAGGCTAAAAATGAAGGTAAAATTGCCCTTATACCAACGGCAGAAGGGGCAGCCATGATTGAAAATGAATTAGACCGAATTGATATCTTATATGGTTTTGGTTTGCGATTGATGGGAATTACTTACAGTGAATCAAATTGTTTAGGTTCAGGCTTAAAAGAAAAAAGAGATGGTGGTTTAACTTCTTTTGGGCAAAAGGCAGTTCAAAGAATGAACAAACTGGGTATGGCAATTGATTGTTCACACTGTGGTACTCAAACTACCATTGATGTAATAAAGGCAAGTCAGGACCCTATATTTTTAAGCCATATTGGTGTAAAAGAACTCTGGGAATCTAATCGATTTGCACCTGATAAGGTATTTAAAGCCTGTGCTGAAAAAGGTGGTGTAATTGGTGTAGAAGCGTCTCCTCACACCACTTTAACTTATGAAGATAGAGTGCATACCATTGAACCTGTTATGCAGCATTTTGAATATTTAGTTGATTTGGTAGGAATTGAGCATGTTGCTTTTGGACCTGATACGATGTATGGCGATCATGTAGGAATTCACCATGCTTTTGAGGATAAACTATCGATTAAAGAAACGGAAGGAGCAGCCGATTATGAGGAGGTTGCTTATGTAAAAGGAATGGAAAACCCAACAGAATCTAATATCAATATAGTTAGGTGGTTGGTTAAACATAACTATAGTGATGAAGAGATAAAAAAAGTTATCGGAGGTAATGTATTAAGGGTTCTAAAAGAAGTTTGGTAGAAAGTATAAAAACTAGTAGGAGGTTAAAACTTGAAAATAGCATATGTAGTACCTGGTATTATGGATAAAAAAGAATTGAGCCGAAGAGAAAATTTATTGAAAGAATGGGCTGCAGTAGAAACTGAGGTAAAGATATTTGATATAATGGAAGGACCTGCTTCTATTGAATCAAGTTATGAAGAATACTTAAGTATTCCCATTACAGCCAAAAAAATTTATGAAATAGAAAAAATGGGTTTTGATGCAGCCATATTAGGTTGTGCAGGTGACCCAGGCTTAGATGCAATGCGTGAAATTACTACCAAGATGCTAGTTGTTGGCCCTGGACAAAGTGGTATGCAGATGGCTGTAATGTTAGGCAATCGCTTTTCGGTTTTAACTGTTACTGATAGTAGAATTGCAAATGCTTATGAATTGGCTCATAAAGCAGGTGTGGCTCAAAGCCTAGTATCGGTTAAACCGCTTAATATACCCGTTTTAGAATTAGCTGAAAATAAAGAGATGACTTTTAATAAAATGCTTGCAGTAGGTAAAGAAGCTATAGAACATGATAGGGCAGAAGTATTAGTTTTAAAGTGTATGTCAATGGGATTTTTAGATATAGACCAAAGGCTGCAAGCTGAATTAAATATTCCGGTTATCAATCCATCAAAAACAAGTCTAAAAATATCTGAAGCTTTGTTAGGTGCCGGACTCAATCACTCAAAAAAAGCTTATATGGTTCCTCCTAAACTAAAAGATAAAAAAGTTAATAACTTAGATGAGCTATATCTAACTAGTGAAAGCGAAAAATAAATATTAATTGAATAATGAATATTAGTTTTTAAGAAAGGAGAGAATTAAATGTCTTCTCCCACATATGATTTAGTAATTAAAAATGGATTTATAATAGATGGGACCGGCAATCCAGGTTTTAAAGCGGATCTAGCAATAAAAGGAGAGCAAATTACTGAAATTGCCAGTCAAATAGATAAAAAAAGTCAGCAAGTTATCGATGCAAAAGGCAAGAACGTGGTACCTGGTTTTATAGACCCTCATGTTCATGAAGAATTTATTGTTTTAGAAGATGGTAAGTTTGAAGCGTTTCTAAGACAGGGAGTAACCACAATTATTAATGGTAACTGTGGACATTCTGTAACCCCGGGTGACTCTAAAAAAATATTTGAATATATGTACAAAAATGGATTACTTTCTTCTTTAGATTATTATGCTGAAAATCAGTGGTGTTCATTACAAGAATATATAAAGTTAGTTAAAAATAAGGGATTTAATATTAACATGGGAATATTATTAGGCCATGGGACCATAAGGTGGTCTGTGATGGGCGGCTCTAAAAACAGAAAACCAACTAAAAAAGAGACAGAGTTGATAGCAGAAAAAATAAAAGAAGGTCTTAAAGCAGGAGCTTTAGGCCTATCCACAGGCTTAGCTTATATACCCAGTAAATATGCTGATACAAAAGAGCTAATTAAAGCAGCTGAACTTGTAAGAAAAGAAGATGGTATATATACTTCTCATTTGAGAAGTTATATTGGAGTGCTCAAAGCAGTAAAAGAAGCAATTCAAATTGGTAAAAGTGCCAAGGTGAGAGTACAGGTTTCTCATCTGACTCCAACGGTACCAGAGGCTTTTGATGAAGTATTAAAAGCAAGAGAAGCTGGTTTAGAAATTGCTATTGATACAATACCAAAAAGCAGTGGACACTGTATAAGAAAAGATAGATTACTTCAATCAATTATGGCTTCCGTATCTGATTTATTTGAAAAAGGTTTAGATAATCTTAATAAAGCATTAAAAGATCCTCAATTAAGAAACAAAATAAAAAAAGAGGCTAGAATATTTTCGGGAAAAATGAGTAATATGTATTTAATTAATACAGATGATAAAAAGTTAGAAGAGAAAAGTTTAGCCTCTTTAAGTAAAGAATACAATAAAGATCCCAAAGATTTATTATTAGATTTACTTCTTAATGATAAAGTACAATTCACACTTTGGAATGGTGGTTTTAGAAAAAAAGAATTCCCAGGTACAATATATCCGGATAATATTGCTGATAATCCTTTAGTAATGGTGGGTTCGGATAGAATATTTGGTGAAAATAATAATCCATATGTGTGGTATGAATTGTTTCGAACAGGTGCTTTCCCCATATTTTTTAATATGATGAAAGAAAAAGGAGTTCGCACAGAAGAAATTATTAGAAGATTAACTTCCCTGCCAGCTCAACAGTTCAGATTAACAAATAGAGGTTTGTTAAAACAGGGAATGAAAGCAGATATTTCTATAATTGATTTTGAGCAATTTTCTTTTCCTGATGATAAAAAAAGAGGGTACAAAGATCCGCTAGTTTTTGCTGAAGGTGTTAAATATGTAATAGTTAATGGACAAGTAGTATTAAAAACAGGAATTGTTGAAAACACTAAAGCGGGAAGTTTCTTAGGCAAAAATGGTAGAGTATTATAAGATGTTAAAATAAAGTGATAATTAATAGCTAAAAATAAAAGATGATTTTTATTCTAACTCAGACCAACTTCCAGTATGTAAATTAATCTTAATATTTAAGTCATTAGGAGCCGGATCATCATACAGAGAACTTAATAGATTTCTATAAAAACTATAGATAAATTTTGACCAAAGATTTAAATCTTCAATAGCAAGTGATTCTGGGGGCTGTTCATCACCCATATAATGAGCCATCATTGCAATTGCAGCTTGTTGTGATATTTTATCTTTATCAATCGGATTTAAATAGAATTTATCTAGTTTATCTTCAGCAACATTTTTAACTCTTTTTTGCACATGATTTTTTGTATAGTTAGAAAAATCACCTTGAAAAGAGTTAATATTTTTAAGATAATCACTTTTTATAAAGATTTCATTATTACTATTTATTTCCACAATACGAAAGGCATTAGGATAGGCTATTAATGAAGAAGTCTCAATGTCATAGATAAAAGTATTATTCTCAAACTCTTTTTTCACAATATCCTGGGCATGGTGATGTCCTGTAAAGACAACTTTCATATTTTGAGCAGCAAACTTTGTGGATAGTTCATTAAAGTCATCAACTATGTACTTAGAAAAAAACCTATTTTGTCCTTGATAATGTTCTAATAAACTATGATGAAGAACACCCATAACTGCTTTATTTTTTTTAATAGCGATATCTAATATATTATCTAGCCACTTTTGCGTGGATTCTCTTATCCTTCCATTGCAGACATGGTAATGATCTTTGCTATGATAAATACAGCTGTCAATCATTACAAGCCATAAGCCTTTAATGGGTTCTACTATATAACTTAATGAGTTATCATCTTGATAGATAGCTTCACTGTAACCACAATTTTTATAGATATTAATAAAATCTTGGGGAGATATAATTTCACGGGGGATATTAGTATTTGTAAAATCTTTAGTATTAAAGCCATCGTGGTTACCCGGGATAATATATACATCAATTCCATGACTTTTAAACTTATTTAAAATATTTGCAACCACTTTATGACTTTGTATATCACCTGAATCGGTAAGATCTCCCGGTATTATTACAAAATCTAAATTATCCTTTTTTATAATCTTATCAACAGTTGTTTCTAATATTTCAGAACTTAATTGTAATATATTTTTATCTTCTACCCCATATTTTAAATATATGGGGTTGTTTATATTGCCTTTAATATCAAAGACATGTGGGTCTGCTATTACAGCAAACCTCGTTTGCGGATAAGGTATGTATTTATTGTCTTGAACTTCTTGTGCCTTTAAAAAAGAAGAGAAAATAAAAAAGCCAATTATGATAAACAAGCAAGTAGTTTTTATCATAGTTGGCCATCTGTTGAAGTGGGAAATTTGCGGTAGATATTCAGTTTTAAACATTGAAAACCCCTCCTAAATAAATAATCCATATTATATTAGAAAGTTTGTAATATTAGATAGGTTTTAGTTATTTAAACCTAAGTAGATAAAGTTGACTAATTCTTTTTTAGCTTTGGCATAATCATAATTTTCATCATATTTAATCCTTACAGTTACTCCATGGGTAGCGTGTAGTATGGCACTTGCAATAATTTCGGGATCGACATCCCGAACTTTGTCTTTTTTTATTTCGTCTTTAATTAATTCACTGAAGGTAGATTTGAAGTTTTTCATATAGCTTTTTATAATGACTAGCTTTTTGTCATCTTCAATCATTGATGTTTTAATTAGGATATCAGTAACATTTGGATATTCTCTTAAAAAATCAAAGTGGTAATCAAAAAACATAATCAGTTTATTTTGTAAAGACATATTTTTTTCTTTTAAATTTTTAATTAAGTCAATTTTTTCTTGTAGTTTATCACGTAGGACATAATCCAAAATTTCATACTTATTATTAAAATAATTTTTTACTGGGAAATCTATATTATCATTTAACATAGCAAGATTAATCTTTTCAAAGTTATGTTTTTTAAATAAATCTATAAATTCCTCTGCAATCAATTCTTTTTTATCCATTTTTCACACCTCTAAAATCTATTGTTACATTTATTATATAATCAAATTTTAAAGATTAATATGAATTATATCACATTAGTTCATTAGTTTTTTTAAACTTTCCATATCTTTAATTATAATCTTTTTACGGGATGTTTTTATAATATTTTCTTTTTCAATATTATTTAGAGTTCGGGATACGGTTTCGCGGGTAGTACCGATCATATTGGCTAATTCTTTTTGAGTTAAAAATAATGAAATAGCCACCTGGTTTTTCCCGCTTTTTTTGCCATGTTTTTCAGCTAAATGGAAGAGTAAACTGGCCAATCTACTTTTACTATCCTTAAGTCCAAAGTCTCTAATATTCTGCTGAGCTCTTCTTAACCTTGCACTCATTACTTTCATAACTTTTACTGTAATCTGTGGATGATCTAAAAAGATATTAAATAATTTTTGACTATCAATAGCAAATAGTTCTACATCATTTAAAGCAATTGCTGTAGCGGGGTAGTTTTCTTTATCAAAAACAATTACTTCAGCTAAGATGTCATTTTTCTTAAAGATATTCAAGATTTGTTCATCCCCATTCTGGTTCATTTTAAGCATTTTTACTTGACCTTTTTTTATTATATAAATATAATCTCCCTTTTCACCTTCAAAGAAAATTATCTCATCTTTTTTATACTTCTTTACTCTTGAGATCTCATTTACTATTTGCAATTCTTCTTCATTTAAATGAGAAAAGTAAGGTATTTTTTCTAAGTTCGGCATACTTTCACCTCTTTACTACTATACTTTAAATTATACAGGAATTTGTTGTAAAATAAAAGTAGTGTCGAAAAAAACAAAGGAGGTAAATTATGTCAGAAATAATTAATAATAATAAAAAAAGAAGAGAGGTTTTAGCAGAACTGACTGAGATGATCCTGGCTGGTCAGAAAGATCCAGACAAAATTAAAGAATATAGAGAAAGACTAAGCGATTTAAATCCTAGTGATGTCTTGATTGTAGAGGATACTTTAGTTAAGAATGCTTTAAGTATCGAAAATCTTAAAAACCATATTGAGAAAGTTTTAAATGTAATTGGCCCTACTTTAGAAGAATTTCAATGGGAACAACCAATTGATAAAAAGCATCCAATTAATTTATTAAAACAAGAAAACCAAGCGATGGGAAATATTTTAAATGAAATTAAAGATATTACTAAAAAATTACTGCAAACAGAAGAAAAAAGTGAATTAGTTCAAGAATTAAATAAGAAATTTACTCTTTTAACTCAGTTTGATTTACATTATATTAAAAAAGAGAACATCCTTTTCCCTTATTTAGAAGAAGTAGTAAGTTACGAAAAACCGATGGCTGTCATGTGGTCTTTGCATGATGACATTAGAAAGCAGATAAATAAGTTAAAAGAATTAACTGACCAAAAAAAATTAGATTTAGATAGTTATAAAATTCAGTTAGGCAAATTATTAAGTCTAATGAATAGAATGGTTTTTAAAGAGGAACATATATTGTTTCCAGTTGCTTATAGAGTACTTAAAGAAGATCTTTGGGATGAGATATATAATCAATTTATTGAAGAAGGCTTTTGTTTTATCAACATCTCTAATCTAAAAAAGAAAGAAATTGCAAGCAAGATAAATAAGATAGCTAAAGGAACAGTCAAACTTCCGACTGGTGAGATTGAAGTAGATCAGTTAGAAATAATTTTAAATACATTACCGGTAGAAATCACTTATCTCGGTCAAGATGATAGGGTCAAATACTTTTCCGGCCATGAAAATAGAATCTTTCCCCGCTCAAAAGCTGTAATTGGCAGAACTGTACAAAACTGTCATCCACCTGAAAGTGTGCATATTGTTGAAGAAATCTTAGCTAGTTTTAAAGAGGGACGAAAAGATAAGGAACATTTTAGAATTAAGATGCAGGGTAAATATATTATGATAAATTATTATGCCTTAAGAGATAAAGACAATAATTATTTGGGGACCATTGAAGTCATCCAGGATATAACTGAGATACATGATTATAAAGGAGAAAAAAGACTGCTAGATATGGAAGATTAAATATATCCAGCAGCATTATATTTATTATTAAATTTATGAAAATAAATATATAAGATCAATCAACATCAGTTAAAAAAGCAAACGTACGTCCATAACCGGTAGCTATAGAAAAAATCAAGACTACCAGCATTACCCAAGGATAAAACTGATTAGTGACCACTTGTACGGTACTGACCTGGACAGCATCTTCAAAGGGGGCATACATAGAACTCATCATTGAACCAACTACAACTGGCACCATATAAGGGATTAAATAATTTAAAGTTGTGCCAGCACAGTCCATTAGGTTGGCCCGTCGATAACCACTAATATTATACTTTTCACCCATTTCATTGGCAATTTCACCGGTACCAATAATCGCAGCTGTATTAAGTCCAGTTAGAACATTTAGGGAAATAAGCAAAGTTACAATTGATAATTCTGCAGTCCTAACTCCTCTTACAAATTTGGCCATCATATTAATGATAATATCAATTCCGCCGCCTTCTTTAAGGAAGTTAATTTGAGCAAATAAAATCAGGACTACAATTATAGTTGGAACAGCACCTTGAATACCTTCTAGAATAATACCACCAGCTCCAAATGGTTCTGGTACATTGATTATCATATTGGGAGTTATAATTCCAGTAAAAAGGCCTAATAATAAGCCGGTGATAATACCATAACTTAAAGCTTCAATTAAATGGTGCTGTCTTACACAGAGATAGACAATTACAATTGGTACCAAAAGAAACAACAGGCTCACAGGTTGAGGGGTGCCCACATATTCACTGATTTGATCAGACATACTTCCTCCGCGCCCAATAAAACCATAGAGTACAATAGTTATTAAGGCAGTTGGTATGGAGTATTTCAACCTGCTTTTAACCACACCTCCAATATCCATACCCTGCGTAGTTGCGGAAGCAATGGTTGTATCGGAGACTGGTGATAGGTTATCACCAAAAGCACCTCCTGAAACAATGGCGCCGATCAGTAAAGCAGGATTACTGCCGACCAGATAACCAACTGGATATAAGATAGGGCTGACTACAAAGATAGTTCCCACTGATGTACCTGTAGATAAAGCCACAATCCCAGTCAGAATAAAGGTTGCTACGACAAATCTACTGCCAACTAGATTCATGTTAACAAGATAAGTTGCAAGTGTTTTAACTAAACCGCTTTCATTTAAAATCGTACCAGATATTCCAGCTAGCATTACAGCAGCTACTAATATCATAGCTACTCTAGAACTGAAACCATCAATAATAACATTAGCAAACTTTTCTTTATCTTTCACAAAAGGCATGATAAAGATCAAAGGAAGTAAAAAGACTACCCAGTATTCCGGGATGTTGGCATTTTGTAAAGCTATGTAGACTAAACCGGCTAATGCTAATAAAATAGGGACAAAGACCATAAACTTGCCGCCATAAAACTCTAAAGTATCATTTTTTTGCGTTCTTTTCATTTAATACTCACTCCTCATATACTCTTAGTTTTTAAATAATATTTCTTTCTTTTAAATCAACTATAATTTTTTCTAAACCTAGTTCTCTTAATTTTTCTTCAGTTGGTATTCCAGTTGCTACTTCCCAGTTTCTAGCCTTGTAATATTCATCTAACATCGGTTCTAATTCAACTACACTGCCGGCTGATTCTCCGCATTCATCTGGTAATGGTTCTTTTAAGAAGCGCTCGGGTAAACTATCATCTTCTCGCCTAATACCTTCTCTTACAATATAAGCTCTTTCTACATTCATAATTCTTTCAGCTGACTTTTGGATTTCTTCGGCTGTAAAGTCATATTCGGTTAATGCATTTAAAAGTTCAGCTGCTTCTTGAAAAGAGATAATCTCCATATTAACAACTGTGTTCTTACAAGCTTCTAAACAGTCCGCTAGTACACATCTTTCTTCATAGAATTTAACTACCCGTCCTTTTCCTTTATATTCTAAGCGAAAGGCTGATTCGGGATGTCCAAATCTGCGTTTGCCTGCTTCAGCATCTTCACTAAATTCAAACCAGGGTTCACTACGTAAATGATCTCCCCCACGGGTAGCAACTGCTACTCCTAAACCATAGCCTTTAATTCCCCGGGGGTCGGCTTGAAAGATTTCTAAACCTTTAACATGCATCGCTAATTTTTTAGTATCACGACCGATCTTTTCAGCTGCAGTTAAAACTCCATCAGCCAGAACATCTCCAAAGCCTTCTCTATTTTTAATTTTTTCAATCAATTCAAAAACAGCTTCACTATTACCAAAGTTTGGTTTAAGTCCATCTACTTCTTCACTACTTAAAATACCTTTTTCATAAAGTTCCATGGTAAAGGAAATACACTCTGAGGTTGTAATAACATCAAGCCCATAACGATTACACAAATCTACTCCATGTAAGGCATCTTCGATATCAGTTACTCCTACTCGGGAAGAAAAACCGGCTAGTCCTTCAAATTCAGGCCCTTCACTTTTTAGCCCCTTATATTTACCTTCTTTTATTTCAAAAAATCTACTGCAGGGGATTGTACAGGCAAAACAGCCTTTTTCTTTTTGCTTGTAATTTTCTTCTAAGTATTCACCACTAACCTGATCAGCTTCTGCAAAGTACCCGGTTTGAAAATGACGGGTAGCTAAGCAACCCAACTCATTTAAGGAGGAGACCAACTGAGTTGTGCCAAGGCGGGTCCTGGTTTCATACTCAGAATGGTTTTTAATCTCTTTATCCATTTTATCTATCATCTTTTTAAATTTATCAGGTTCTTTGGCCCCGAGGTCTGTAGTTCCTCGGACTACAATAGCTTTAATATTTTTACTGGCTAATACTAAACCCATGCCAGTTCTAGCAGCTGCTCTGACCATATTACAAAAAATTCCGGAAAATTTAACTCCATTTTCAGCGGCCGGTCCAATCGCTGCAATTTGCACCCGGCTATCATCGATTTCTTCTTTTAGTTTTCTTTGGGTTTCGAATGTATCTAATTGGCTTAGATGTTCAGCAGATCTGATTTCAGCTTGGTTGTCTTTTATGTAAATATAGGATAACTGGTCAGCCTTACCTTCTAATATAATTTGATCAAAGCCAGCAAATTTAATTTCCGATCCTAAAAAACCACCGGTATTAGAATCACCTAAGATATTAGTTTGGGGTGATTTTGCGGTAAAGTTTACTCTAGCAGCTCCAGGGAATAAGGTGCCTGTAAGAGGTCCAACCCCAATAAACATCTTGTTTTCTTCACTTAAAGGATCTATCTCAGGTGGTACTTCTTCATAAAGGCGGCTAACATTTAGTCCACGCCCACCTAAATAATCTTTTAAAAATTGGGGATCCAATGCTTCTTTTTCTATTGAATTCTTGCTTAAATTGATACGGAGCGCTTGATTACAGTAACCGTAATTCATTATTCTTTTCCCCCCTTATTATCAAACTTTAAGGCATCAGTTGGACATCTTTTAACACATTCTATATCTCCTTCACATAGATCACAGATTAAAGCCACATCATTTTCACTAAAAGAAATGGCATCAAAAGGACAAGCTTTTGCACATTTATAACAACCTATACATTTATCTTTATCAACTAAGATAGCATTAGTTTCGAAATCTCTACTTAAAGCATTAACTGGACAGGCCTTGATGCAGGGAGCATCACCACACTGCCTACAAACAAATGGGGTATCTTCACCTTTAATTTCATTTTTTTCGACTTTAATCCGAGACTTTTCAGCATTAAAAGTTTGCTTATGTACAAATGCACAGACCGTTTCACAGGCTCGACAGCCAGTGCAAGCTTCCGCATTAACCTGAATACGCGGTGGTATTTCAACTTCTTCTTTAACAGATTTACCGGTTTTTGGATCAATTCTATCTATTCTAAAGACAACTCCCCCGTTTGGATCTGGACAGATAAATCTTTTAGTATGGGGTATCCAGTCATTTTCTTCATTGATTTCTCTTTGTTTAGCTGGTAAAACTGGCATTAGACTCTGCATTGCCCAGAGGCACATATGCTTACCCTCAGGTATTTCTATCTTCCCACCGCTCACGGTAAAGTAATCACCAACTTCCATCGGCAGGTCACAGAAACCTTCTATTTTTTCAACAACTATCTTTAAATCATACAAATTAAACAGCTCCTTTCTGGTTATTAAAAGTTTATAAAAATTAAAAAAGGTGGCACCACGCAATAAAAAAATCCTTCTTCCCGATAGGGACGAAAGATTAATAATTCCGTGTTGCCACCCTTGTTAGTTAATATATATTAACTCACTCTATTAAAAACCATCAATTTTAAATGATGATTTTTATTTACTGTTAACGGGTAAAAGCCGGCTTAAGGATACTCTATCTATAAAAGATATTTCCCCTTGCTTCTCACAAGGCCATTCACTTTATGATTTCATTACCGAATTCTCAGCAATAGCGGTTCTCTGTAAATGAAAGTATAAAGCTACTCTTCTTGCTCATTGAATTTAGATTTATTTTATTGTTTATAATTTTACCACTGAGGATTGTTTATGTCAAGAAAAATTTTCCTTAGAAGAACTTGACATTAATGTTCTGCTTGTATATAATTATTCAAAATCAATCCAAATAATAAAAACTATGATTGGGGAAGCAGTAAGCGAAAGCCGAAATACACCCCTGAGTTGCCGGCTGAATTAATAGTAGGCTTGGCCGTTATCCAACGTTATCCGGTGAGAGAGTGTTTGCTCTCAAAAGAGTTGTTCTGATTTTTGTTTTTATCAGAATAAATTCAGGTGGTACCGCGAGCATGTCGTCCTGATATAGGGACGGCTTTTTTTATTTTTAAATTGAGTTTTTATTATTTGAAAAAACTTTAGGAGGAGTATTAAATGAGAAGAGATAAGATTTCTTTTTTTACAGCCCTTTTACCAATCATTATTTTACTTTTAACAGGAGCTTTTTCAGTATTTTACTGGAAGGTTGGTATGATAGTGCCTTTACTGAGTGGAGTAGTAACAACTGGTATTATTGGCTTTGTACATAATTTTGGTTGGGAAGAACTACAGGAAGGTCTAAAAGAAGGTGTATCAAATGCCTTACCAGCTATCTTTATATTACTGATTGTAGGTTCGATTATTGGGACCTGGATTTTAAGTGGTACAATACCTGCTATGATATTTTATGGGCTTAAATTTTTAAGTCCTGGTCTGTTTGTTCCTTTGGCTGCTTTGATTACAGCTATTGTTTCCACAACTTTAGGTACATCTTTTACTTCGATTGCAACGGTAGGTATTGCTTTAATAGCAGTTGGGAATGCAATGGGTTTTTCTACTCCTTTAACTGCAGCCGCTATTATCTCTGGTGCATTTTTTGGAGATAAGCTTTCTCCACTTTCTGATACTACAAATATTGCCGCAGCTATGGCCGATTGCGAACTATTTGAACATGTAGGACATATGCTTTGGGATACAATCCCAGCCTTTGCAATTTCTCTTGTAATTTACTGGGGAGTAGGCCAGTCACAGATAGGTAGTGGATTTGAAGGTACTGAACAAATTAATACCTTGATGCAGGGTATTAATGGACTTTTTAATATTACACCAATTTTATTTATACTGCCTTTAATAACTATTTTCTTGGCTGTTAGGAAAACCCCAGCAATACCTGCCTTGCTTTCAATGTCAATTTTAGGAGGAATCTTTGCAGTGCTTTTTCAGGGAGCTGGTTTAGCAACTGTTTTAGGGGCTTTTACCTCTGGCTTTAAGAGTAGTAGTGAAGTAGAGATGATTAACAGCCTTCTTTCTAAAGGTGGAGTTACTTCTATGGGCGGTACAATTATTTTACTTATTACCGCAGCGGCTTTAGGAGGAATAATGCAGAAAGTTGGTATTTTAGATATAATATTAGATAAGATGATGTCCTGGATTAACAGCAAAAGAAAAATGTTATTAACATCTTTAGCGACTTCTTTTTTAATTGGTTTAAGTACGGGTGCACAAGTTTTAGCGATAATTATTCCCGCTAAGATGTTTTCTAATACATTTAGAAAAATGGGTTTACATACTAAAAACTTAAGTAGGAATGTAGAGGCCGGTGGTACAGTCGGTATTACATTAGTACCCTGGAGTGTCCCGGCTATCTTTGCAGCTAATATGTTAGGGGCTCAGCCAGCTGAGTTTATTCCATTTCTGTTTTTCCCCATGTTAGTTATCTTAATTAATGCATTTTATGGTTTAACCGAACTTACTATTGCAGATATTGAGCCAACAAAATCTGAGGAAAGTTTAAGGAGAGAGGCATAATGAGTGATATATTAATTAAAGTGTTAGGTACAGCTCAGGATGGGGGCTACCCCCAGTCGGGCTGTGATTGTCCTAACTGTCAAAGAGTAAGAAAAGATAAAAGTTTCCTAAGGTATCCAGCTTCAATTGCAGTCTTAGATAAAAAAGCTAAGGAAAGTTTTTTAATTGATCCTACTCCTCATATACCTGAACAGTTAGAAAGATTAAATCAAGCAGCTCAAAAATTAAATTTTCCTGAGGATCATCTAAAAGAAATATTAATTACTCACGCTCATATGGGTCATTATACCGGATTAATGTACTTCGGGAAAGAGGCATTAAACAGCAGTGGTTTAAAAGTTAGAGGGAGTTCGCGTTTAAAAGAATTTTTATCTAATAATCAACCCTGGCAGGCTTTAGTTGATAACGGCAATATTGAAATTAATATATTTATTTTTGGCCAACAAATATATGATGATAAGAGCTTTAATATTGAGGCCGTACAAGTACCACACCGAGCTGAATTTACAGATACAGCTGGCTTTTTAATTAAAGGAGATCAGAAAGCACTTTTTTATCTACCTGATATAGATAGTTGGGATGGGTTTAGAGCAAAGTTTGCTGATCTAAGTACAAGTACAGATTATATGTTAATTGATGGTACTTTTTATACAAAAGAGGAGTTAGGAGAACTTAGAGACAGAAGTATTAAAAATGTTCCCCATCCTCCCATTGAAGAGACAATTGAAGAATTATTAGAAAATAAATTAGAAAAAAATAATAGTAAAATTTACTTTACTCACTTTAACCACACTAATCAGGTGCTCAATCCTAATTTCAATAATCAGTTTGCAGAAGACAATATTTTCTTTTTAGATGAAGATATGGAGTTTGAGTTATAAAAATAATTCTCTATAATATTTGAAAGTTAACGGTCCTAGTAATATAATAATAGAACAAAATATAGAATCTAGAAGGGAGTATCTATTGTGTTAACAGTAGAAAAAATTGGCGGTACTTCAATGATTGAATTTCAGTTAGTTTTGGAAAATATTATTGGACAACCAGACTCAGAACGTTTTAGCTATAATAGGGTTTTTGTAGTTTCTGCTTATGCCAAAGTTACAGATTTACTATTAGAGAATAAGAAAACTTTAGAACCCGGTATCTATCAAAGTTTTGTTAATAATGACGGTACTTATAAAGAAAAGTTAGATCAATTAGTTTACAGATTGACCGATATTAACAAGAAATTTGCTGATTTGGGTCTTGATGTTCAAGAAGCAGACCGTTTTATCAAAAAAAGAATAGAACACACTAAAAAGTATTTAGATAGCATGGAAGAGATTATATCTTCAGGTTATATAAAAGAAGCCAATATATATTCGGCAGCAAGAGAGATTTTGGCTTCTTTAGGGGAAGCACATTCAGCCTATAATTCCCATAATATACTGTCTAATTTAGGAATTAGTTCCCAGTTTGTAGATTTAACCGGTTTCTATGATAGGACCCAACTTACAATGATAGAAAGAATTAAAAAATCATTTACTGATATTGATTTGTTTCGAAATATTGTAATTGCCCCTGGTTATACAAAAGATAAAGGTGGTATGATAACCCAGTATGGACGCGGTTATTCTGAAATAACATTTTCACGTGTAGCCACCTTTTTAGAGGCTGACCAGGCTATTATTCATAAAGAACACCATCTATCTTCAGCCGATCCAGCCATTGTGGGGGAAGCCAAAGCAATTCCAGTTGGCAAAACTAACTACAATGTGGCAGACCAACTAGCTGATATCGGCATGGAAGCCATACACCCGAAAGCTTCTAAACCATTAGAATTAGCCGGTATTAAGTTAATTGTTAAAAATACCTTTGAACCTGATCATCCCGGTACAATAATAACGAAAGATTATGTAGTAGAAGACTCTAAAATAGAGATTATTGCTGGCTCAAAAAAAATGGTTGTAATAGAAGTACATGACACATCAATGGTAGGAGAAGTTGGTTTTGATTATGAAATAATGAAGATCTTAAAGAAATATAATATTAGTTATGTAATGAAAGCGACTAATGCCAACAGTATTTCACAGGTAGTCTGGGAAAAAGATTTAAGTGAAAAATTAGTTAATGAACTTAAAGATAAGTATACCGATATAAAAATAAAAAATATTGCAATAGTTTGTTTAATAGGTTCTAACATAAGTAAACCTAATATTTTGGCTAAAGCAGCTCAAGTGTTAGGTGAAAATGGTATTAATATAGATTGTATGTCTATTTCTCTAAGTCAGGTCAATATTCAGTTTGTGGTAGACAGAGTTAACTATATAAAGTCAATTAAACTATTAAACGATAATCTAATGTTTGATAAATAAATTTTGGTGGTGATGAAAATGAAAAAGGAACTTCCCTTTACTAAAGAAAAAATTAAGAAGATAATAGATAACTATCCAACTCCTTTTCATATTTATGATGAAAAGGCTATTAGAGATAATGCTAGGAGATTTTTAAAGGCCTTTGATTGGAATGATGGATTTAAAGAATACTTCGCAGTAAAGGCAACACCCAATCCTTTTATTTTAAAAATATTAAAGGAAGAAGGATTTGGAGCAGACTGTAGTTCTTTAACTGAACTAATGCTCTCTAAAGAAGTTGGGATTACAGGTGAAGAGATTATGTTTACTTCTAACAACACACCGGCTGAAGAATATGAGAAGGCAAGAGAATTAGGAGCAATTATCAATTTAGATGATATTTCTCATATTCCGTTTTTGGCTAAACACGGTGGCATTCCTAATTTAATATCTTTACGATATAACCCAGGCAGCCGAAGAGAGGGCAGTTTTATAATGGGAGACCCTTCGGAAGTTAAGTATGGTTTTACCAAGGAGCAGATTTTTAAAGGTTTAGCAGATTTAAAACATAGGGGTGTAGAAAGATTTGGGCTGCATACCTTTATCGCTTCTAATGAATTAAATCCGCAGTACTTTGTTGATACAGCTGAAATGATGTTCAAACTGGCTGTAGAAGTAAAAGAAAGGCTTGATATAAATCTTGAATTTTTAAATATAGGTGGGGGAATCGGTATACCATATAGGCCGGAAGAAGAGCCGGTTGATTTAGAAGTTGTAGGTTCTGGTATTAAAGATAAATATGAACAGGTAATAAAAGCTAATAATTTAGATCCCCTGGCAATCTTTATGGAATGTGGCCGTATGATAACCGGACCTTATGGCTATTTAATATCAGAGGTAATCCATAAAAAGAATATCTATAAAAAGCATGTAGGCTTAGATGCCAGCATGAATGATCTGATGAGGCCGGGCATGTATGATGCCTATCATCATGTAACAGTAATGGGCAAAGAAGAAGAGCCGAAAAAATATAGCTATGATGTGACAGGTTCTCTTTGTGAATCGATAGATAGATTTGCGGTTGACAGGAAACTTCCTAAAATTGAGGTTGGAGACACTATTGTAATTCATGATACTGGAGCACACGGCCATGCGATGGGTTTTAACTATAACGGTAAATTAAGAGGAGGAGAACTACTTTTAAGAGAAAACGGAGAAGTAGTTGAAATTAGAAGGTCAGAAACAATTGAGGATTATTTTGCTACTCTTGATTTTGATAAGTTAAAAGATTTTGATTAATAACAAAAAATAAATATTTTATTATTATTAACCCTGCTTGAGGTACAAACTTGAGCAGGGTTAATTTTTTTCCTCTTAATATGATATATGTCACAGAATTACACAGTTTATCCTATTATAATATAATTAAAGCAAATAAAGCTGATTAGATTAATCAGGCTTAGGAGGAAAATTATGACTGAAAAGAAAAATCAATTAAAAGATATTTTGGAAAGATTAAATAATGAAGAAGATATAGAAGAAGTTAAAAAGGAAGCACGTGACTTAATTGAAGAGATTTCTGCTAAAGATTTATCAGAAGCGGAACAGGATTTAATTGATGAAGGTTTAGAAGAAACCAAGTTAAGACATCTCTGTGCTGCTCACCTGGAAGTTATGGCTGATGAATTAGAAGAAATGATGGGTGATCTAGATGAATCTCATCCACTAGCTGTATTAGTAAGAGAACATGACGAAATCTTAAATACTTTAGATAGATTAGAAATAGCAGTTGATAAGATTGATAAGTTAGATGAATATGATCCTGATAAAGAAGTGTTTCAAGAATTAAAAGAAATAGGGCAATTATTATTAGAAACTGAAAAACACCATGAAAGAGAAGAAGAAGCCCTCTTCCCCGAAGTTGATGCATTAGGGATTACAGGACCTACTCGAATTATGAGAATGGAACATGATGACCTCTGGCCCTATAAAGAAGAAATAAATGAACTGGCTCAAACTGCTGACAAAATGGACTTTGCAGAGTTTAAGAGTCAGCTAAAAGAACTCTCAGAGTTTTTAGTTCTGACTTTGAGAGATCATATATATAAAGAAAATAATATCCTATACCCCACTGCTAAAGATGTAATTACCTATGACAAGTGGGAAAAAATTAAAAATTTAAGTAATGAAATAGGATACTGTTCATTTACCACTTTCAAAGAGGAGGAGTAATTAAAGATGAGTGTAATTAAATTAGAAGAATTAAAAGCCGAAGAGAATATGCGAGGAATAATGACAAGAGATGTACTAAAAAATGAAAATGTTCAGGTAAAAAACTTACTTTTAGAAGAAGGTGATATAGTACCTGCCCATCAAGTCCCGGTTGATGTCTTTTTCCATGTGATGGAAGGCAAAGGTACTATCATAATAGGAGATGAATCTTATAAATTAGATAAGAAAGAGTTTATAACTTGTCCTCCTAATACAAAAATGAAAGTGATGGCAGACAGAGGTTCTAAATTTAATATTTTGAATGTCAAGACCCCTGCTTTAAACTAAAAAACAATACATGTTTTTTCACACAGGCCTCCCCCTGTGTGTTTTTTTATTCCTAAATATTTGAATTTGTCAAAATATTATAATAAAATACTATTAAATTAACTAAAAATAGAGAAAAGAGATTATTTTTTTATAAAAAATATGTAAAAATATGGATTTAAAGTTTTTAATTAGTATTATAAGACAAAAATGATATATTTTACTTAAAAAAACAAAATTATTAGTATTAATAGAGGGGTAAATAATATGGGTAAAAATAATGCAGTAGTGCGTAGTAAACAACCTCGAAATGCCAAAAATACAATTGAAAAACTTACAGATATTAAAATGACATTAAATAAAATATGTAATAAAAATGACGAGACTACCTTTTGGGGGAAATTGTTAAAAAGGGCTTTAGAGATAATAAGTGATGCTGATTATGGTATTACTTATCAGTATAAGGAGGGCAAGATACAATTTATTGAGGCAGTTGGTCATAATATAAATATATTAAAAAAGGATTATTTCAATTTGCAGAAAGAAAAAATAAAGCAGCAATTATGAATAACATTTTAGACAGATATAAACAAGAATTAGAACAGCAAGATTTTAAAAAAATAAAAGAGGTAACTTTACCTATAAAAGAATCTCTTACCTTTGATATTTATTATAAAGATAAGCCCCGCGGTGGAATCATTTTAGATATAGAAGAAGATAGTGATAAAACTTTTAAAAAAAGAGATATTCACCTATTAGAATTCATATTAGACATTGCTTATTCTTTTTATGAGCGGGACAGGGAAATAGAATATAAAAAGCAGCATGCTTATTTCAAACAGCTTTTTAATAAATCAACAGAAGCAATTGCCTTACTGGATAATGAGAATAAAGTTATTAATATTAATGAATCATTTGAAAAATTATTTGGTTATAAATTAGAGGAAATAAAAGGTTTTGATATTGATAATTATATACTGCCCGAAGCTAGAATTATAGAAGGTGAAAAATATACAAAAAAAGTTACCAATAAAAAAGAAGTAAAAAAAGAAACAATAAGAAAAAATAAACAAGGTGAACTTATTCCAGTTTAATTACATGGTTTTCCAATTACTCTTGAGAATGGTCAAATTGGCATATATGCTTTATATAATGATATTTCTAAACGAAAAGAAGAAGAGAAAAAGATTAGATATCTATCTTTTCATGATCAATTAACGGGTTTATATAACCGAAGATTTTTTGAAGAAACAATTGAAAGGTTAAAAAAATCTAGAAAAGCACCAGTGGGAGTTATTACTGCAGATTTAGATAACTTAAAAGATATTAATGATTTATATGGGCATGACCAGGGAGATGAATTTATCAAAAAAACTGCTCAGATAATTAAAGATTCTGTTAGACAAGGAGATATTGTTTGTAGGGTGGGTGGAGATGAATTTACGGTAGTACTAGTAAATATCAGTGAAGAAGCTATTTATGATATTAAAAATAGAATTCAAGAAAAGGTAAGTGATATAGATTATTTTGATACTAAAGTTAGTCTTTCGTTAGGAGTTTCAATCAAGAAAACAGAAGAAGATAATATTGAAGATGTTATTAAAATGTCTGATAAGAATATGTACGAAATGAAAAGGGACAATAAAAACAAAAATTTGAAGAGAAGGTTAAGTTTGATAAAAAATAGAGAAAAAGTTGTTTTTGAAGAAGGACCTGTGGCAATTTGCATTGCAGATTTTGATAGTAATATAATTGATGCTAATCATAAATTTAGTAATATGTTAGGCTATTCAAAAAATGAACTTAAAAACAAGACATTTTTAGAGATTACTAAAAAGAAGGACAGAACTAGAAACTTAAATTATACTGAGAAAATGTTAAATAATGAAATAGAATATTTTGAGATGGAAAAGAAATATATAAAAAAGAGTGGAGAATATATTAATGTTAAATTAAAGGTTAAAGTAGTCAAAGATAATAATGGTAAACCAGCCTTTAACATAGCCTTTGTTGAAGAACTATAATTATTTTTAAAAGTTAGTATATTGAATTATATAATGGGTTTCATAATGTATATTTAAAATTCAATTTAATTTTATACTACCAAAAGCAGTTATATTTTAATAAATTGATATATTTAGTCAGATAGCATAGTATTTTAAAGTATTATATAATATATATCATTATAGACCATTTAATTAGTTATATAGTTCTTTAATTTTCATGAAAGACAGACGTTTTTATAAAATATAAGCATAAAAATGAAATTTGAGCATTATTATAAAAAAATATTGTCATATAGTTAAATTAATATAGATAAAGAGAAGCAATTTGTAATAAATCAAGAGCTAAATTATTTTATTAAAAAGACTTTTAAAATTCTAAATTTATTTTACTAAAACTGACTAAAAGCTAAGATTATTATGCTAAATAATAAATGTGAAATTAAATCTAAATAAAAGGTGAAATATTATGAATGAAATTTCAAGTAATAATGAAAAACTCAAATTAATAGAAGAAAAATGGCAGAAAATAGTAGATTTAATTTCTGAGATCTTAGATGTAAAATATGCTTTGATCACAAAGGTGGATGATCCATATATAAGTATTATTAAATCTAATTCATCTGATAACAATCCCTTTGAAGAAGGCAATAAATATGAATTAACAGGGTATTATTGTGAGAAAGTAATTAAAAATAAGAAAAGTTTAGAAGTTAATAACAGTCAAAAAGATGATAATTGGGAAAATAGTCCTGAAACTGAATTTGGTTTAATTTCATATCTGGGGTTTCCAATCTTTAAACCAGACAATGATGTTTTTGGGACCTTATGTGTATTGGATAATAAGGAAAGAGAATTTAATAATATAGGTAAAGAAGTCATGTTAGAATTAAAAAAACAAATTGAATTTCAACTTGAAAATATTTATCTAAACAAAACTTTGAGTAATAAGATTAAAGAAATAGATAAAATTAAAAACAACTATGAACATATTATTAATAATATCAATGATGCCTTATTTCTACATAAATTTTCTAATTTTTCCGAAAAGAAAATAGGTAAATTTATCAAAGTTAATAAAAAAGCAAAAGAAAAACTAGGTTATTTAGAAGAGGAATTACTTGCCATGACTCCTGATGATATTGATAGTTCTGAATTTAATGAAAGTCAGCAAAAAAATGAAATTATAAAAAAATTAGGACAAGATGGCGAACTAACTTTTGAAGCGATACATAAAACTGAACAGGGGGATAATATTCCTGTAGAAGTGAATTCAAAACTGATAGAGTATGATGAAGAACAAGTAGTATTAAGTATTGCTCGCGATATTACGGATAGAAAAGCCAAGAGAAATGAATTAATAAAAGAGAAGAAAAAATTTGAAAAGATCCTTGAAACAACCGATGATGGATTTTTTATAGTTGATAAAGATGGTCATTTTTTAGAAGTTAACAACGCTTTTTCACAAATGATTGGTTATAGTAAAGAAGAATTATTAAATATGAAAGTTATAGATATAGATATAGAGGAAAATAATAAGCAGTACAACCAACATGCTAAGAGAGTTATTAATACTGATGGTGATTTTTTTGAGAGTAGTTATAAAAAGAAAAGCGGAGAAATTATAGACGTAGAAATTAATACTAAATTTATTGACGAATTAACACCTCCCATATTTTACTCATTTATTAGGGATATTACTGAAAGAAAAGAAAAAGAAAATAAAATAAAATACTTATCTTTACATGATCAATTGACCGGTTTATATAATCGCAGATATTTTGAAGATACGGTTGCCAGATTGAATGAGTCTAGAATATTACCGATTGGCATAATAACTGCAGATATTGATAACTTGAAATCTGTAAACGACTTGTTTGGTCATTATATCGGTGATAGATATTTAAAAGAAGTAGCTAATATCTTAAAAAACAATGTAAGGACTGAGGATATAGTTTGCCGCATTGGCGGAGATGAATTTGCAATAATTTTACCTGAAATAAATAAAAAGAAAATATCCAAGATAGAAAAGCGAATTCAAACCAAGATTAATGATCTTGATATCAAGGATATTAATTTTAGTATCTCTACGGGCTATGAAATAAAAACATCAGAAGAACAAGAACTGAGAGAAGTAGTAAAAGTATCTGATCAAAGAATGTATCAAATGAAAAAGTTATCCAAAGAAAAAAATCTTAAAAGAAAACTAAGTATAGTAAAAAATAAAAAGAAAATTGTATTTGAAGAATTTCCAATGCCAATTATCATTTCTGATTTTGAAGGTCATATAGTTGAGGTCAATAATAAATTATGTCAAATGTTAGGTTACTCAGAAAAAGAATTGAAAAATATGACCCATTTTGATATTACTGGTGAAAAATATAATGAAAAGAATCGTGAATTAATGCAAAAGGTTAAAAATAAAGAATTAGATGGTTTTGAATTAAATAAAGAGTATATAAAGAAAAACGGTGAATATATAGGTCTGAACATAAAGGTAAAAGTAATTAAAGATTACAGTGGTGAGCCTGTTTTTGTTTTTGCTTTTGTAGAAACCAACTAAATAGCGAAGATAAATTATTGGTTAAAGAAAGTATAATGCTTCTTATTTGCCTTAAATTAAATATCTACATATTAAATTCAATCTAAATATATATTAAAAACTTATTTAAATTTTAATAACTTATAAAGTAGGTGATTTTTTGAAAAAAGACATTAAAGAATTTCCAGTTTTATTTAAACCCACCAACTTCTTTTTAAGTATAATATTATTGCTATTTATAATTTTAAGTTTTAATCATTTTTTGTTATTCCATACCTTGGTCGAAATTTTTAGTGTGGTTGTAGCTTTTATAATTTTTGTGCTCACTATATATACATATGATAAAATAGAAAACAATTTTTTTATAATAATCGGTTTATCTTATGGGTTTATAGGGTTTTTTGATTTATTACATACCCTAGCTTATAAAGGTATGAATATATTTGTCAATACGGGGTCAGATTTACCAACCCAATTATGGATTATGACAAGATATTTAGAAAGTGTTTTAATACTAGTTGCGCTATATTTTTTAGGTTCAAAAGTAAAATGTGATAATAAAAAAATAATTTATGGTTTAATGTTTTTATCTTTTTTGCTCTTATCTTCTTTATATTTTGAGATATTCCCTACTGCATATATAGCTGGGGAAGGCTTAACTTTATTTAAAATAATTAGTGAATATATTATTTCCGGAATCTTACTACTAAACATATTTTTATTGCAAAAGAAAAAAGAATATTTTACAAGATATATTTATAAATTAATATTAATATCACTTATATTAACAATTATTTCTGAAATATCCTTTACTTTTTATATAGATGTCTATGGTTTATCAAATATAATAGGTCATATATTTAAAGTGATTTCTGTTATTTTAATATTTAAAGCTATTATAGAAACTGGATTGAAAGCCCCTTTTGATGTATTATATAGAGAATTAAAATCAAGAAAAGATCAATTACATGATGAAAAACAATTTATTGATTCAATATATAACAATATTGAACAAGTAATATGTGTTAATGAATTAGTATATGATAAAGATGGTCAACCTAAAGACTATAAAATTGTTGACACAAATGATGCTTATGAAAAAATATTTAACCTTTCTCCAAAAGAAGTTAAAAAGAAATTAGGTTCTAAATTATATTATGAAAAAGATAATCCATCTTTTGTTTTATATCAAAAAACAGTTAATCAAAGAGAAACAATAAAATTTGAAAAATACTATCAAACTTTAGATAAATACTTTAATATAACTGCTACCCCATTGAATGAAAACTTATTTATTACATTATTTGAAGATATAAGCGAGCTAAAAGAAAAAGAATTAGAACTCAAAAACAAATATAGAGAAGTACAGAAGTTAAATAATAATTTAGAAAGCCTGATATATATAACAAATAGATTAAGTATTACTTCATCTTTAGATCAGAATGACTTTTTAAAAGATGTCTTAGAAATTGCAATGGAATTAATTGAACATGCAGATTATGGCAGTATTTCTGTTTATGAACAAAAAGAATGGACAGTGTTAGATTCATATGGTTATGAGGAAGGTTTGATTAATGAACTCAACCTGAATAGAGATATGATTTATAAAAACGGAGAAAATATTTTCAAAGTTGATTTAATAAAGATGAATAATAAAGAAACTTTAAAAACTTTAGATGAAAATAGATATCCAGTTGAAATGAGACAAACTTTAGAAAAAATATCTAAAAAAATTAAAGAGTCAATATTTTTCGAGTTAGATTTAAGTGATAATAAGCGAACAAGAATTTCATTAGATATATCAGCTAAATCTAAGCAAAAGTTTAGTAAGAATGATAAAAAAATACTAAATGCTTTAAGAAACTTAATATATGTTTTTTTAAATTTAAATATAAGATCAGGAGATACCGATGTTATTGAGTATGAACAACTTTTTGAAGATTAACAAGCTCTGAGATGTTAGATTTTGCTTAATTGAAGTTTTTTTAAATTGTAAAATGATTAATTTTAAAAAGATACTGATTGATGATATGATAAATTTAAATATTGTTGTGTCTTGTATCTATTTTATTAAACTCAATGATGAATTCTAATTAAAATATTTTTGACTTTGTTTTATGGTTCTTCTCCATTTGAGTGGGTAAAAATTTAAATAAAAAAGAAGGACATAAGCTTAAAGACCTCTAATATTTCTTTATCCATTAAAAATATTAAGAGGAGGTCTTCACTCATGTCCAACT
>Ga0102941_1000179_pt1 | contig 27602 bp, 25 predicted proteins | sample SalPonR2_C_D2_MG_FD_79281 | JGI IMG/M metagenome (GOLD analysis project Ga0102941, IMG submission 79281) | Salt pond soil microbial communities from South San Francisco under conditions of wetland restoration - Salt Pond MetaG R2_C_D2_MG | ecosystem: Environmental > Aquatic > Marine > Intertidal... | reverse complement strand
GGATGCTTCGGCCTCGGACTGTTGGGCCTCGCCGTAAGTGTAGATCGCGGACCGGTACAGGGTGCCTACATCGCCGCCCTGGCGCATGCCCTGCGTCGGATCGTGCGATTCCCAGAAAATCCGCAGTAGCTCCGCGAACTCGATCTCGGCGGGATCGAACACGACGCGCACGACCTCGGTGTGCCCGGTGCGACCCGAGCAGACTTCCCGGTAGTCCGGGTTGGGGGTGAAGCCGCCGGCATACCCCGCGGCCGTCACCCACACGCCCGGCGTCTGCCAGAAGCGTCGCTCCGCGCCCCAGAAACACCCCAGGCCGAAATCCACCCAGGCCAGCCCTTCCGGATAGGGCGGCGCCATCGGCCGGCCGTTGACGAAATGGGCCGCCGGCACGGACATCGGCGTCGGGCGCCCGGGCAGCGCTTCCTCAGCGGTGATCATTCGGGTCTTCTGGCCAAGCAGTGAGGCAAGCATCGCAACGACTCCATGAATCAGCGGCGCAAAGGAACATTATGGACCGGTTCGCGTTGCTCTTCAGCGCCGATTCAACGCCGTGCGGTGCGGGCGTCGTACCGTCCCTTCGCCTCCGAGAGGCGGTCCAGCACCAGCTCGGCGAGCGCGGCCGGGGCGAGCACTTCGACATCGGGTCCGTATTTCATAATGTCCATCACCAGCTCGCGCGGATCCGCATACGGGACCTTGAGCAGGTAGGAGCCGTCCAGCTGGAACTGGCCCTCCTGCTCTGGATGCCAGGATTCACGTGCCACCCAGCGGGCGCGATCGGGGGTGAACTGCAACACGGCGAGGTCGGTGCGTGCCCCGGAAAAGATGCCAAAGCCGGAGCCGAGGTGCCGGTCGAGCTTCGCGTCGGAGATCTCGCGCGCGCCGCGCTCCAGCATCTGGGCCGACTCGATGGCGTCCGCCGAGAAAGTCCGTAACGCCTGCCGCTCGTGGCACCAGGCGTCGAGATACCAGTTGTCGCGATAGTGCACGAGCCGCTGCGGCGACACGGTGCGCTCCGTGGAGATATCGCGAACGCGGCTGTAGTGCGTGATTCGCAGCCGGCGTCGGGACAACACCGCCGAGGCGAGCGACTGGAAACAATCCGGCTCGACCGGCCGGCTGCCGACCTCAAGCACCCTGATCCGTCGGCCGACCTCCTCCGCCGAGTGGTCGCCGACCTCGATGAGCCGCCGGATGCGATCGCGCAGGGGACGAACGTGCGGCCCGAGCAGTCCCGGCTGCAGCCCCTCGAGCAACTGCTCCATCGCCAGCAGGGCATGCAATTCGCCCGCATTGAGCCACAGGCCCGGCAATTCGTAGTTCTGCGGCGCACCGTCGGCCGCCGCCAGCCGATAGCCGCCAAACTCGGCATCCCAGAGAATCGGCGCGTCCATGCGGTCGCGCAGATACTCCAGGTCGCGCTTGAACGTGGCGCGAGACACCTCCAGCGCCGCGAGAAACGCATCCCGCGAGACGACTTTCCGGCCCTTGAGCATCCGGATGATCTTGTGGAAGCGCTCTGACCGATCCATTGTCCCCGCGCCGCGCAGTTTCGCGCATGATAGCCTGCACCGGGCGACGCCACACTATCGCGCTGCAGCATCAACTGCCTCAAGTATCCGTGACCGGGGGCCGATAGGATGACTATATGGAGCTTCTGATCGTGCTGCTGGCTGTCGTCGGGCTCGCCGTCTTCTGGTGGGCGAGAGGCAATGCGTCCGCGCGCCGGCCGTCGCGAGCCGCCGCGCCGGTTCGCCGCACGGTGGCGCCGCCGGTGCCTCCGGCCGCCCGACCCGTGACCGTCCCGGCGGAACCGGGCGGGCCGATCCCGGCCATCGCCGCGATCCTGGAGGCCGGCGCGCGTTCCGAGCTCGATGAGGCGGTCCTGCCGGAACTGCTGCAGGACTTCACCCTGCTGACGGTCGACGATCTCGAACCGCAGCGGCGCAACGAACTCGTCGGGCAGTTGTCCACGGTCGCGTTGCCGCCACGCTCGGCACAACAGCTCATGTCGCCCGACTTCCTCGCCGACGCCGACACGCGCAAGTTCACGGAACTCGTCACCCACGAGCCGCTCTTGTCGGGCAAGGTGATCGGCCGGGTCAACTCCGCGTTCTATGGCCTGTCCTCGCCCATCGTCAGCGTCTCGCACGCCGTGACTTACCTGGGATTGAACGCAGTGCGCAACATGGCGCTGCAGTTCACGCTCGAGCAGGCTTTCGCGAGCGACGACCCCGAGCTGCAGGCCTTCCACGCCCGCCTGTTCGACGCAGGCACGATCGCGGCCGAACTTTGCGCCTTGCTCGGGCCCAAGCTCGGGGTGCGCGACGTCGGCGCGGCCTCCACGCAGACCGTGCTCACCTTCCTGGGCGATTTCGCGATGCCCAGCCTGTTGCCGCCGCGCGTGGCCATCGACCAGTGGCCGCTCGGCCTGCTGGATCGCACGGCCAACGAGCAATTCACGCTGGGCACCAATGCGGCAGTCATCGGCGCCTTGCTGATGGCGGAATGGGGATTGCCGCCGGCGATCAGCGACGACGTCCGCGACATCAACCGCCTGCTGGTCACCCCCGCGGAGGGCGAGATGACACCGCGGAAGACGCGGCTGGCGCTCAGCTACACCTGCGCGCGGATCGCCGAGGGTATTGCCCTCGGCCGGATCCGGGATGCCGGGCAGATCGATCCGACCAATGATGCGCAGGTGGAGTTCTTTCACCTGCGGAGCTACCTCGCGATCCCGCCGCTGGTCCGCCTGCCGAACCTGCTGGCGGAAACGGGCGTCCGGCTCGCCATCGCGCGGATGATCGCGGCGTCGCAACGCTCTCGGGAAGAAGCCGCCTCCTGAGCGCGAGTCGCTGCGAGCGCGACCGGGTCGGCCTCACCAGAGCCTGCGCATCGCGTAACGCAGGCCCCCACCGGAGCGACGATCATCGAGCTGTGGAATTGCGCGGAGTCGAGTCCGCGTGGCGGCCGCGCTGGCCGCCGACCTGCAGAATACGCCCACGACATTGTGATCACGCGGCCCCTGCAGGCGGAAACCTGCGGCAAAGGCTTTTCGGGCCTGCGCCGTTCTGAGTTGCGCGCTGGCCTGCAACTCGCCGCCGGAAATGAAGTTCGCCGCCAGCACTCCACCCGGTGCGACGAGGCGCGACAACGCCCCGGCCCAATGGCCGTTCATCGGCACGGCCCGCTGCGGTTCGCCGTCGCGATGGCTGTACAGGTCGTCCACCACCAGGTCGAACGGCGGTCCGCGCCAGGCGGCGACCCAGTCGCGGGCATCCGCCTCGTGCAGTTGCGCACCACTCGCGTCGAGCCCGAAGAACTCCCGGCCGACTTCGATGTGCACGGCATCGAGATCCACCCCGATGAGCGTGACGGGATCGATGAAGCGCCTGTACTGTAGCAGCGCGGTGCCGGCACCGATGCCCAGCACCAGGATGCGCGCAGGCGGCGTTGAGCGGGTGAATGCCGCGGCCAGGAACAGGTCCCAGGCACGACCGGTCAGGCCGGTGCGCGGGTTCCACGCGGAGTGGAATACCCCGTCGCTGAACAGGCGCCGGGTCGCACCGTGGCTGCGCACCTCGTAGCGCGTGCCGGCGGAATCGAGTTGCCACAATACTGCCACGCGGCGAGCCTAGCACGCGGCCCGGCTGAACATGTCGGCGTAATTTTTACCGCCTCCGCCGGGTCTCTTGCGTAAACTCATGGATTGCGAATGGACGGGCAAGAACTATGAAGATGACTGCAGCACGCTGGCGCTGGCTTGCCGCCGCGGCGATCTTGTCGCTGGTGGCGGTCCTCTGGCTTTCGGGGGCCGGCGATGCGCTGACGCTCGAGCAACTCAAGGCGCGCCATGCGGAGCTGCAGGCCTGGACGGGCGCCCATCCGTGGGTTGCGTCGCTCGCCTATTTCGCCGGCTACGTCGTAGTGGTGGCGCTGTCGATACCGGGCGCGGCGGTCATGACGCTGGCGGCGGGCGCGCTGTTCGGCCTGCTGCACGGGACCGTGCTGGTGTCTTTCGCCAGCACCGTCGGCGCGACGCTGGCGTTCCTTGTCGCTCGCTTCCTGCTGCGCAAGCCGCTGCGCGATCGCTACGGCGAGCGTCTCAAGGCGATCGACGCCGGGATCGAGCGCGACGGGCCCTTCTACCTGTTCACCTTGCGACTCGTACCACTGTTTCCTTTTTTCATGATCAACCTCCTGGCGGGCCTCACGGCGTTGCGCACCTGGACGTTTTTCTGGGTCAGTCAGCTCGGCATGCTGCCGGGCACGCTGGTCTACGTGTATGCGGGCACCCAGCTGGCGCAGATCTCCTCGCCCTCGGACGTGTTCTCGCCGGGTCTGGTCACGGCCTTCGTGCTGATCGGCGTCATGCCGCTCTTGATGCGCTGGCTGGCGCAGTGGCTGCAGGGCCGGCGCGTCTATCGCGGCTACGACAAGCCGAAGAAGTTCGACTACAACCTGCTCGTGATCGGCGCCGGCTCCGGCGGTCTGGTCAGCGCCTACATCGCCGCAGCGGTGAAAGCCAAGGTCGCCCTGATCGAGAAGCACCGCATGGGCGGCGACTGCCTGAACACCGGCTGCGTGCCGTCCAAGGCGCTGATCCGCTCGTCGCGGCTCGTCGCCGAAGCGCGTGACGCCGGACGCTACGGCCTCGAGGACACGGAGCTCGAGGTCGATTTCGGCCGGATCATGGACCGGGTGCAGGACGTGATCGCGAAGATCGAGCCGCACGATTCCGTAGAACGCTACACCGAGCTCGGCGTCGAAGTGATCGAAGCTGAGGCGCGGCTCGTGTCGCCGTGGGAAGTGGAAGCCGGCGGCCGCCGCCTGAGCGCCCGCAGCATCGTGCTGGCGACCGGCGCGCGACCGCTGGTACCGCCGCTCCCGGGGCTCGACGCGGTCGAGTACCTGACCAGCGACACAATCTGGGGCTTGCGGGAGTTGCCCGCGCGCCTCGTGGTGCTCGGCGGCGGGCCGATCGGTGCGGAACTTGCGCAGAGCTTCGCGCGACTCGGCAGCGAGGTGACTATCGTCGAGATGGCACCGCGGCTCTTGCCGCGCGAAGACGAGGACGCCGCCGCCGCGGTGGCCGCGCGCTTCGCAGCGGAGGGGCTGCACCTCGCGACTGGGCATCGCGCCGTGCGCGTCGAAACGGACGACACCGGGCAGCGGCTGATCTGTGAACACGACGGCGAAGAGGTCGCTTTCGCCTTCGACCGCCTGCTCATTGCACTGGGCCGGCGCGCGAACGTCGAGGGCTTCGGTCTAGAGGAGCTCGGCGTCACGCTCGACGAGCGCAAGACGCTGGCCGTGGACGGCTGGTTGCGCACCAACTTCCCGAACATCTATGCCTGCGGCGACGTCGCGGGGCCCTACCAGTTCACGCATGTTGCGGCCCACCAGGCCTGGTACGCCGCCGTCAACGGCCTGCTGGCTCCGTTCTGGTCGTTCCGCGCCGACTACCGCGTGATTCCCTGGGCCACCTTTACCGAACCCGAGGTGGCGAGGGTGGGACTCTCGGAAGACGAGGCGCGCGCGCAGGGCATCGATTACGAGGTCACCAGGTACGGCATCGACGACCTCGACCGCGCCATCGCCGACGGCGCCGAGCATGGTTTCGTCAAGGTGCTGACACGCCCGGGCAAAGACACCATCCTGGGCGCCACGATCGTCGGCGCCGAGGCCGGCAACCTGATCGCGGAGTTCATCCTCGCGATGAAGTACAAGCTCGGGCTGAACAAGCTGCTCGGCACCATCCATATCTACCCGACCATGATGGAAGCGAACAAGTACGCGGCCGGCGAGTGGAAACGCGCACACGCGCCGCAGGCAGCGCTGCGCCTGGCGCAACGGGTATTTGCTTGGCGGCGCGGCTGAAGCTGTCGATCATCGTTCCCGTCGGGCCGGGCGAAACGGCCTGGCGCGGCCTGCTCGAAGACCTCGCGGTGCTCGAGGGCGCCGCGGAAGTGATCCTGGTGGCCGTCGCCGGCGAGTCCCCGCGGAGCTTTGTCCCGGCGGATCACGGCTTGCGCATCTCCGCGCACTGGCAGGAGGCGCCTCCGGGACGCGCGCGGCAGCAGAATGCCGGCGCAGCCGCCGCACAAGGTGAAACGCTCTGGTTCCTGCATGCTGATTCACGCCTCAACGCCGCCGCGACGGACGCAGCGCTGGCGTTCTCCGGACGCGCCGCGCTCGGGTATTTCGACCTCGAGTTCGACGCCGACGGTCCCTGGCTGACGCGCCTCAATGCGCTCGGGGCGCGCCTGCGCAGTCGCTGGCTGGGCCTGCCCTTCGGCGACCAGGGCCTGTTGCTGCCGCGCCGGCTGTTCGACGCCATCGGCGGCTTCGACGAATCCCTGGACGCGGGCGAGGATCACGCCCTGGTCTGGGCCGCGCGCCGCGCCGGGATCCGCCTCGCGCCGCTGGGCGTCGCACTCCGGACCAGCGGGCGGCGCTATGCCGAACACGGCTGGCTGCGCACCACGCTGCGCCATGCTGGCCTGACCGTGACACAGGCACGCCGCTTCGCACGACCCTCGGCCGCGACGCGCGACCGGCCGTGACATGAACGGCGGCGTCGCGATCTTCGTCAAGACCCCGGGCTTCTCGCCGGTCAAGACCCGCCTCGCCGCGACACTGGGTCATGCCGAAGCGGCCCGCTGGCACCGGCTCGCGGCAGCGGCAGTGGCCAGCGTGGCCGCCGGCCTGCCGGGCCTCACGGCGTACTGGGCCGTCGCCGAAGCCGATTCCGAGGCGTACGACGCGTGGTCCGGCCTGCCCTGCCTGGCCCAGGGGGCCGGCCCGCTGGGCGCGCGCATGGGCCGGGTACACGCCGAACTACTCGCGCGACACGACTTTGCATTGCTGCTCGGCGCCGATACGCCGCAACTGGACGCAGCGCACCTGTGCACCGCCATGGCATGGCTGGCCACCGAGACCCCGCGCATGGCCATGGGACGCGCCCGAGACGGCGGGTTCTGGCTGCTGGGCAGCAACCGGCAACCCCCTGCCGCGGCGTGGACGAAACACCCCTGCGGACAGGACGACACGGCTGCGGGCTATCGGGAGGCGATGGCCGCTTGCGGCACCTGGCACGAGCTGCCGCCGCTCACCGACGTGGACGAACTCGCGGACCTGTCCGCCATGCTGACGGAAATGGCTCACCTCGAGCAGCCGACCCCGGCCCAACTGCAGCTGAGCGATCGGACCCGCGCAGCGCTGGCCCGCTTGGGTTAATCTAGTCGGCTGCCGCGGCCCCGGCCGCATGACAATCGAAAAAGGAACCTCCGGATGGCGAAAACCCCGCGGAAAGCCGGCCTGGACATAGTGGTCAGGGTTACGGACAACGACGACAACCTGCGAGGCCGGTTCCTGATCTCCGCAGGCAGCCTCTACTATTTCCGCAAGAACGCCAAGGCGCCCTCGCGGCGCTATTCGTGGCGCCAGCTCATCGAGATGATCGAAGAGCAACCGACGAGAAAGCGCACAACCAAGAAGGTTGCCGCGAAGCCTGCCGCGGCCAAGCCCGCGGGCGTGAAGGCCGCCGGCGCAAAAGCTCGGACCGCCAAGCCAGCCGCCACCAAATCCACCGCCGCGGCCAAGCCAACCTCGCGCAAGCGCTGAGCGGCGTCAGGCCGCGGGCAGCGTGAGGCGCACCGCAGCGCCCCCGAGTGGCGACTGCTCGACGGCCACCTCTCCGCCGTAGGCGCGCACCAGCTCGTTGACCACCGCGAGCCCGATGCCCTGGCCGGGACGACTCTCGTCGAGGCGGGCGCCGCGTGCCAGCGCCTCCGAGGCGCGCTCCGGATCGAGTCCGGGACCGTCATCCTCCACGCGCACTTCCAGCCAGCCCTCGGCAGACGGCCGGGCCGCGCAGCGCACCTGGCGGCGGCCGTATTTCCAGGCGTTGTCCAGCAGGTTGCCAAGCATCTCCTGCAGGTCGCCCTGGTCGCCGCGAAAATGCAGTGTCGGCGGAATGTCGAGCTCGCACTTAAGCTCGCGGGATGCGTACACCTTGTCGAGCGTGGCGGCGAGATCCACGGCCACCGGTGCCACGGCCACCGGCGCGATCCCCACGGCGTCCGCGGCACCCATCGCGCCCGCGCGGCGCAGCTGCCACCCGATGATCTCGTCCATGCGCGCGAGTGCTGCGCGAATGGCATCGACACGTTCCGGCGGGCGTTCGTCGGTCTCCGGCAGCAGCGTGCGGATTGCCGCGAGAGGAGTTTTCAGACTGTGGGCGAGGTTGGCCAGGCTTTCCTGGTAGCGGCGCTGCCGTTCCCTCTCACGCCCGAGCAGCGCATTGAGGTTCGTGGCGACGCCACGCAACTCCTCAGGCCAGTCGGTCGAGAGCCGTTCGCGGCGCGCATTTTCCATGTCGTTGATCTCGCGCTCGATCCGGCCGAGCGGCCGCATCACCCGGCGCAACACGACGGCCAGCACGGCAAGGGTGGCGATCGCGAGGACGGCGAACCAGCCCACCAGCCCGAGCCGGAATGCGCGTTGCTGGTCGCGCCACGGCGCCAGGCTTTGCGCCACCACGAAACGGAACGCCGCCGTGGCCCCGTCGTCGAATTCCCACTCCACGGTCATGCTGCCGGCGGCCAGGCCCGGGCCTTCGCGGTCGTCATCGATCCAGCGCTGCCTGGCACCCGGCGTGCCGCCAGGCGGGGCATCGAAGCTGATTCCGAGCGCGGAGGGCGAGCGCCAGACCGCCGCACCCCGTGCATCGCGGATTTCAGCGTAGAGCCCGGAGGCAGGGGTTCGCATGCGGCCGTCGGGCGGCTCCGGCACGTCGAGGGTGTGCGCACCTTCCACGGGCTCGGCCACCGCGATCAGCGCCATCAGCTGCGTGTCCAGCACCTCGTCGCGAGCGCGGCCGAGACTCTGGGCGAGGCTCCATTCGAGCGCGATCACCGTGGCGCCGAAGAACACCGCGAGCGCGATCCCCAGGCTGAGCAGGACACGACGGCGCAGCGACCCCCTCGCCACGCCGCGATCAACCCTCGCCCGCTGGCGTCAGCGCGAAACGGTAACCCCGCCCGCGCAGGGTCTCGATGGGCTTGAGCGTCCCGTCGGGATCGAGCTTGCGCCGTAGCCGACCGACGAAGACTTCCACGGTATTGCTGTCGCGGTCGAAGTCCTGGTCGTACAGGCGATCGATCAACTCGGCGCGTGAGACGACCTGGCCCGCTCGCAGCACGAGATACTCGAGCAGGCGATACTCGAAACTCGTGAGTTCGACCGGCGCGCCGTGCAGTTCGACCCGCTGGGCCGCAGGCTCAAAGCGCAGCGCGCCGAAATCCAGCACCGGCTGCGCCCAGCCTGCGGCACGGCGCACCAACGCCTCCAGCCGGGCAAGCAATTCCTCGGTATGAAATGGCTTGACCATGTAGTCGTCGGCACCGGCCTTGAGGCCGGCGACCTTGTCCTGCCACCGGTCACGCGCCGTCAGTATCAAAACCGGCAGGTCCCGCCGGTCGCCGCGCAGCGCCGCGATCAGCTCCATGCCGGACATCTGCGGCAGGCCCAGATCCACCACCGCCACGTCCGGCGCGATCTCTTCGGCGAGGTAGAGTCCTTCCCGACCGTCCGCGGCCTCATCGACCTGCCAGCCCGCCGCGCGCATCGCGGCGGCAAGCCCGTGGCGCAGGGTTTCGTCATCCTCGACCAGCAATGCGCGCATCCCGGCTACCCTCTCGTAGTCCCGCGGCCCGCGCTGCGTGCCGACCGCTGAGTCATCGGATCCGCCCGCTCTCCGCGTCCACTTCCCAGGTGCGCACCCGGCCATCCTCGGTGATGACGCGAATGCGGTGCACGGTGCGGTCTTTCTCCCGGCGCGTCTCCGCGCGCAACACCTGGCCACCGCTGCGTTGCTCGACGAGCCGGATCGCCTCGGAGAGGCTGATACGTTCCCGGCCCTGGGCGGTACGTTCCCGACCCGGGGCAAGGCGTTCCTGGCCCTGGACGAGCCGGGAACCGCTCTCGGCGGCCCCGGCCACCGCTGGTGCGCCCGCCGCCACGGTCAACGAAGTGGCAAGAAAAAATGCCGCCACCGCCGCCTGGAATCGGCGGGATCGGTGGCGGCCCGGGTTGGAGTCTTTCTGCATCAGGGGGTCTGTTCGCTCGCCTCGACAGCCACAAGGGTGGAATCCCCATGACCCGAATGCAAGCGTCCTAGAACCGACCCCGCGACGGCACCACTGTGACGCGCACCGGAATCCGGCTGCCGGGATCCGAGGCCATCGTTGTCTGGTACTGGCGCCCCGCGTAGACATAGGTCACGCGGTAGCCCTCGACCCGCTCCTCTTCATGGTGGCTCACGGTCGTGCGGCAGCGCTCCACTGTGACTGGCCGTTCCTCGTAGGCCACGTGGCGACTGCTGCGGCCGTGAGCTTCGTTGTGCGCCGCCTGCGAAGCCATCGAGGCGCCGACCAGCGCGCCCACGGCGGTCATGGCGTCGCGTCCGCTGCCGCTGCCGAACTGCCGCCCGATGACGCCGCCGAGAATTCCGCCCGCGATCGTCGGTGCCGCAGACTGCACCCGTCCGTCGCCCGGTGTATGGCGGCGCGTCTCATGGCGTACCGTCTGGTACTCCGTTTCCTGCCAGCACTCGCGAGCGGGGGTCTCGATCCGGACGCGTTGCACGATAGGCACGACATCCACGACGCGCGCGTAATCGACATCGGTGCCCCGGGGGCCCGCCGCGCTCGCGCTCCCCGCCAGGCAGACCAGCAGTGCGCCGACTGTGGACTTCAGCTTCAGGTTCTTGTTCATCGCGCTTCTCCATGTTGCTCAGGGCTGCCGGCGCCACTTATGGTCCGGCAGGCTCAACTACAGCCTAGGCGGATATCGCTGAACCGAAGCTGAACGATCGAGACCCGTCGCCGCCATTGCGAGGGTTCGATATTGGCTTGACCGGGCTCGGGGGGGCGGTTACTTTTCCGGGATTAAGACTGAGTTAAATTAGCATCTCGCCGTAAAGACTTTGGTCTGGCGGCCGAAAAGATCAAGACAATGGCGCGACGGCGCATTCCCCCGCACAGGCTGTCATGACCCCAGAAATCCGCGAAGCACTACAGTATTGCCCGAACCTACCGAGCCCGCCGGGAATCGCCATCCGGATCGTCGAACTCGGTCGTGACCCCAATGTCGATCTCACCGCCCTTTCGCGGTTGCTCGCCCGGGATCCCGCGCTGGCCAGTCGCGTGCTGCGCGCCAGCAACTCCGCCCTGTACGCGCAGCGGCGGCGCAGCGACAACCTGCGCCAGGCTCTCGTGGTCATCGGGCTGAACGCCACCATGACCGTGGCGCTGAGCTTCTCGCTCGCCGAGGCCCTGACCGACGGCCCGAACGGCGCCCATGTGACCCAGATGGTCTGGCGTCGCGCGCTGATCTCGGCGTCCGCCGCGCGACTGCTCGGGGCGCACCTGAACATGCGCGATCTTGAGGAACTGTTTCTGGCGGGGCTGCTCCAGGACCTCGGCATCCTGGCGCTGGATGCGGCCATGCCGGAAGTCTACCGGCCGCTGGTGATGGAGGCCCACGACCACGACGACCTGCTTGAGAAGGAGCGCGCCTCGCTGGGCTCAGACCACGGCGAAGCCGGCGAGTGGCTGATGACCAACTGGGGATTGCCCAAGCGGATGGCCACGGTGGCATCCGGCGTGCACGACCCGCAGAGCGTCAATCTCAGCGGCGAGGAAGCGCTGTTCCTCAAATGTGTCGTCGTGGCGGGCCAGGTCGCAGACCTGTTCCTCGGCGAAGACCGGCAGGCCGGCACGGACCGCGTGGCGGACGGCGCGGCGCGCCTGCTCGGCATCCCGCACAGCGCCATCGAACCGCTGCTCAACGAGGTGGCCGAGGTGCTTCCCGAAGTGGCCTCGCTGTACGACACGGAGATCATCTCGGCCCGCAAGGCCGCCGGCGTCATCGACCAGGCGCGTGAGATTCTCGCCGCCCGCAACCTGCACCTCATCCAGGAAGTCTCGGAGCAGCAGCGCAAGGTGCAGGAAATGGAGCGCACCACCAAGCAGCTGCGCGAGAGCGCCAGCCGCGACGCCCTCACCGGGCTGCTGAACCGTCGTCGTTTCGACGAGCTCCTCGAAACCGAGTTCGTGATGGCGACGGAGAGCGGCTGGCCGCTGACCATCGGCTTCATCGACCTGGACCACTTCAAGGCCGTCAACGACACCTACGGCCACCAGGTCGGCGACGCGGTGCTGTCGCGAGTCGCCAGCGTGCTTTCGCAGCACCTGCGCGAACGCGACTTCATCATGCGCTACGGCGGCGAGGAGTTCGTCGCCCTCTTGCCCGGCACGGGTCTCAAGCAGGCCGAGCAGGTCTTCGAACGGCTGCGCGCCGCCGTGGCGCAGGAAGTCCACGAAGGTCCGGCCGGGGTGCGCTTCCGGGCCACGGTCTCGATCGGTCTCGCCACGCACATGGACGGCACGCGCCGCGCCGCCAGCGCCGTGGACCTGGTGCGCGGCGCGGACCGGGCGCTCTACGACGCGAAGCGTAACGGCCGCAACACGATCCGCATCGACGCCACCGCCGCCTGAGTTTCCGGCCGGCCTGTGGTATAGATCGGTGACCGCAGCGACCAGGGTCACCACGTGAGCGACCAGCCCGAGCAACCCTCCGACGACGACGACGATGCACTGCCGTTCGTCGCGCCGTGCCGCCAGGTATCGATCCGTGCGCCGTTCCGCTGGCTGGCGGCCGGCTGGCGCGACCTGAGAGCGGCACCCGGACAGAGTCTGGGCTGGGGCCTCGTCGTGCTCGGCCTGTCATGGACCGTCAGCATGCTGGCGCTCTGGCTGGGCAGCTGGCTGATGCTGCTGTCGATACTGTCCGGCTTCGTCTTCGTCGGCCCACTGCTCGCCATCGCGCTCTATGCCATCAGCTGGCAACTCGAACGCGGCCGGGTGCCGACCTTCGATCGCAGCCTCGACGTCGCGCGCGCGACGATCGGCGACAGCATGGTATTCGCGCTCATATTGCTGGTCGTTTTCCTGGTGTGGGCGCGAGCCGGCTCGATGGTGCACGTCTTTTTTCCGGTCGAATCGCAGCCCGACGCCGGCCAGCTGTTGCGCTTTCTCACCATCGGCTCGGCTGTCGGTTCGATCTTCGCCGCCATCACCTTCGCGGCGAGCGCGTTCTCGATCCCGATGATGATGGATCGCAAGACCGACACCGTCACCGCGGTCGTCACGAGCATCAATGCCTCGCTGCGCAACAAACCCGCGATGGCGGTGTGGCTGGCCGTCATCGTCATTCTCACCGGCATCGGTTTCGCCACGGCCTTCGTCGGCCTCGCGTTGCTTTTTCCCTGGCTCGGCCATGCGACATGGCATGCCTATCGCGACGTCGTCGATGCCAGCGCATGGCCCGGCCGGGAGTCCTGAAACGGACTTGAGCCGGGGTTTTGCATGTACCGGTCGTGCTAATCTCACGTCCGTGAGCGACAAGCCCAAACCGCCCTCCAACCGCCGTCAGTCCCGCGTTCCCGCAACGCGTACGGGACGGCTGTTCCGCATGGGCGTGACGGCGGGCGGCATGGCGATGGGCGGGCTCGCCGAAGGCTTCCGGCGGGCCACCGGCAAGGCCACGGGGACAGCCACTTCCGTGCTGCTGTCGGGCGCCAACGCCACGCGTCTGGCCAAACGACTCGCTCACATGCGCGGCGCCGCGATGAAGCTCGGGCAACTGCTGTCGATGGAAAGTAGCCAGGTGCTGCCGCCGGAGTTCGCCGAGGCCCTTGCGGTGCTGCGTTCCTCCGCAGACGTGATGCCCCAGACGCAGGTCAAGCGGCTGTTGGGCCGCGAATACGGCAAGGGCTGGGAGGAGCGCTTTGCAGAGCTCGATTACGAGCCCGCCGCTTCTGCGTCGATCGGCCAGGTGCATCGTGCCGTCGCCAGCGACGGTCGCGTCATGGCGCTGAAAATCCAGTATCCGGGGGTGGCCAAGAGCATCGACAGCGATGTGGACAACCTGGCCATGTTCCTCAACATGGCGCGCCTGCTGCCGCGCGAACTCGACGTGTCGGACATCATCGACGAGGCCAAGCGGCAACTGCGCCAGGAAGCCGACTACCTGACCGAGGCGGCCAACCTCGAGCGCTATCACGAGCTGCTGGCCGATGACGACCGCTTCATCATCCCGCGAGTGCATCGCGACTTCAGCACGAAACGCGTTCTTGCCATGGACTGGATCGAGGGCGAACCGCTCGAGCAGCTGGTGCGCGAGGACGTGGACCAGGACATCCGCGACGGCATCGCGGTGGCGATCCAGGACCTGACGTTCCGTGAACTCTACGAGTTCAGGTTCATGCAAACCGACCCGAACTTCGGCAACTACCTCTACCGCCATGACGACGGCAGGATCGCCCTGCTGGACCTCGGCGCGGCGGTGGAATTTCCCGCGGAATTCGTGGAGCGCTACCGCCGCATCACGCGCGCGATCCTCGACAACGACCGGGCGGGCGTGGCGCAGCAAGCGGCCGAGATCGGTTACATGCGCAGCAGCGACTCCGAACGGCATCAGCAACTCGTCGTCGATCTCATCATGATGGTATGCGAGCCCCTGAGGACCGACGGGGCCTACGACTTCGGCGCCTCGGATCTCTCCGCGCGCGCCGCGGCGGCGGGTCTCAATATCGTGTTCCGCTCACGCGAATACCGGAATCCGCCTGCGTCCACCGCGGTGCTCCACCGCAAGCTCGGCGGCAGTTTTCTGCTCTGCCAGCGCCTGAGAGCGCGGGTGGAAGTGCGCGACTACCTGCTCGCCCGCATTTGAGCCCACCCGTTTTGCCTGCCGCAAGCCCGCTCGTATACTGCGGGCTTCGCGCCCAGCGGTCCGGAGCCAGCGATTGAGCAAGCCAGAAGAAAACCGCGCAGTGCGCATTCCCTCTTTGCTGCAGTCGCTCGCGCCCGTCGCGCTGCTCGTGGCACTGCTCTCCATGTCGATCTGGCTGTTCGGCGCGGACTCGTCCCAAGGCGCCAACCAGGTCGCGCTCGCGATCACCGCGGCTTTCGCGGCGTCGATCGCCGTCTACAACGGCGAGCGCTGGGCCGACATTCTCGACGCGATCGTCAAGGGCATCTCCACCGCGATGGGCGCGATCCTGATCCTGTTCGCCATCGGTGCGCTGGTCGGCACCTGGAGCCTGTCGGGCACGGTGCCGGCGATGATCTACTACGGGGTGCAGCTGCTCTCGCCATCGATCTTCTATCCGACGGCATGCCTGGTGTGCGCGCTCGTCTCGGTGTCCGTGGGTTCCAGCTGGACGACGGCGGGCACCATCGGCATCGGACTGATGGGGGTCGCGCAGGGCCTCGGGATGTCGCCGGAAGTGACGGCCGGCGCAGTGATTTCCGGGGCGTATTTCGGCGACAAGATGTCGCCCTTGTCCGACACGACGAATCTCGCCCCGGCCGTCGCAGGCACCGAACTGTTCACCCACATTCGTCACATGAGCTATACGACCGGGCCTTCGTTCGTCATTGCAATCGCCGGCTTCACTCTGGTCGGAATTTTCGGCGCCGGGCCGTCGGGCGATCTCAACCTGGGCGAATTGCCGGACGTGCTGGCGACGCATTTCAATCTCAGCGCCTTCACACTCGTTCCTCTGGTCGTGGTGCTCGGCCTGGCCCTGGCCCGCTATCCCGCGCTGCCGGTCATCCTGTTCGGCGCCCTGCTGGGCGCAGCGTTCGCCGTGTTGTTGCAGCCGGGGCTGGTCGCGGCCTACGGCGGCGCTGCGGACATCGGCCAGGGCCTGGCCCTGCTGAAGGGCGCATGGATCAGCCTGTTTGACGGCTACAGTGCGGACACCGGGAACCCGGTGGTGGACGACCTGCTGTCCCGCGGCGGCATGAGCAGCGTGCTCACCACCATCTGGCTGGTCATCTCGGCCCTGACGCTCGGAGCCGTGCTGGAGCATGCCGGCATGCTGCAGCGGATCATCCAGGGTGTCATCCGGGGTGCGCAAAGCACGGGCGCGTTGATCGCTGCCGTCATCGGTACCTCGATAGGGACGAACATCGTCACCGGGGACCAGTACGTCGCGATCGTGCTGCCGGGACGGATGTTCCGCGCCGAGTTCCGCCGCCGCCGGATCAAGGCGCGAAACCTCTCGCGCACCATCGAGGATGCCGGCACGCTGACCTCCCCGCTGGTGCCGTGGAACGCCTGCGGGGCCTATATGGCCACCACGCTGGGAGTCGCCACGCTGGCTTATCTGCCGTGGTGCTTTCTGAACCTGGTGAATCCCTTCGTCGCGGCGCTCCTCGGTTTTCGCGGTGTCACGATCGAGAAGGTCCCTGAAGGCCTGTCCATGCCGGAGATCGATTCCAGCGCGCGCGCCTGATCCCGGCCGTTCCGGTCCGGAGAGCGGCGTTCAGCCCGTGATTTTCAGGACGTGGCGCTGCGCTCGCCGCGCGCGGCGAGGCGCGGCTCCCAGTTCTCGATCCATTCCGCCTGGAACGCACTCGCCGGGGCCGAACGGTGAATCCGCGCCTTGGCCATCGTGGCAAAACGGCGGGCGAGCTCCTCGAGCGCATCCTCCGGATCGAAACCCTGTTCGATGAGCCAGCAGCCGACGATCATTGCAGTGCGACCGACGCCGTCGCGGCCGTGGACATAGACCCGTTCGCCCGCTTCCAGTGCATCCGCAATGGCCCGCAGGATATAGACGACATCCGCGAAATGCTCCGGCACGCCGTGCTCCGGCATGGGCTGCCAGATATATTCAGACGTCGTACCGCGGTCGCGACAGAGTTTTTCCAGCTGCGACTTGTAGGGATGAACGTCGTCTTCCCGCGCGCTCAGATCGATGAACAACCGGATTCCCGAGTCGAGCATCGCTACGAGACGACGCCGCACGACGCCCTGGTCCCAGTGACCGGGATGCTCCCCGGCGAGCAGGCGCCCTGGTTCGACCCAGTAACTTTCGGCCAAAGGCTTGAAATCGCTCATGCCACTTCCCCTGTATCCCTCGGGAAGAATAGGCGCGTCATAATCCGGCCACCGTGACGCGAGTCTCGCTACCGCGAGCCCGCGACTCGTGGAAAACCTCAGTGTGATTCCGTCGGCGGCACCACCACCCAGTCCACCAGGCACCTCGGCGGGGTCGATTCGCGCAACGACTCGCCGAGTTCATCGACCAGTTCGCGAAGATCCTGCTCGAGCCCCCACGGCGGGGAGACAATCACCATACCGCTGCCGTTCAGCGACGCCGGGTTGTCGTCCGGGCGAACCGACAGCTCGACCCGCAGCACGCCCCCCAGCCCTGACTCTTCCAGCGCCCGGTGGAACGGCCTGAGCGTGCGGCGGTCCTTGATCGGATACCAGGCGGAGAGCACACCGACCGGCCAGCGGCGGCGCGCCAGGGTCAGCCCCGAGATCACCCTGCGGAAGTCGTCGGCCGCCTCATAGGGCGGATCAACCAGCAACAGCCCGCGGCGCGGTGTGGGCGGCAACAAGGCACCCAGTGCTTCCCAGCCATCCCGGCAATGCACCGCCACCCGCTGGTCGTGCCGGAACAGCCGGCGCAAGGCGTCGGCCTCCTCCGGCACGGCCTCGGTGAGCACCACGCGATCCTCGTCGCCGAGCAACCCCGCCGCGAGCAGGGGCGAACCGGGATAGGCCAGCAAGGCGGCCTGGTTCTCCGGCAAGGCCGCGATGACCTCGAGGTAGGCTGCCAGCGCGTCGCTTTGCGGTGCCACCGGAATCATCCGCATGATGCCACCATCCGCCTCGCGCGACCGGCGCGCCTCGGGCGCATCGAGACGGTAAACCCCGGCCCCGGCGTGGCTTTCCGCGTAACACATGGGCTTGGGACGCGCGCGCATCCGGAGCAAGATGGCCGCGGTGACGGCGTGCTTCAGTACATCGGCGAAGTTGCCCGCATGGTAAGCGTGCCGGTAATTCATTGCTCGACGAGACGCATCCGGTGGAAATAGATTCGCAGCGGCTTGGCCGGCTCGTCGAGAAACAGGCCCACGCGACGGACTTTCTGCAGGTTCAGTTCTCTCCCGGAGGGCGCCACGGAAAAGGCTTCGAGCGGAATGACGAAGTCATTGGCGCCCGGCACGACGTGGAGCCGGTAGTCGATGCGTTCCTCCGGCGGCAGGCGCCGGCTGCTGTCCTCGAGGCGGAACAACATGCGGACCGGGCGTGAAGCCGTCGAGAAGATGTTCAATTTGAGGGCGCCGAACCCTGTCCAGTCCTTGTAGGGCTCTTGCACCATCACACCGCCACCCGGCGAGCCGTCGAACAGCAGCAGCGCCACCTTGCGGCCTGCACGTCGCGACCATTCGTCCGGGCCCTTGCCCACGAACAGCTCCGCCCCCTCGACCTCGACGAACGGCGCCTGCCAGTCACTGGCCAGATCGACCACCACCGGAAAGGCCCCTGCGCGTCCCGCATAGGAAGCGAAGACCGGGAGCAACGGGTGAAGCACCCCCACGATCAGCAGCGTGGCGAACAAGCCGATGGAGCGGCGCGGCCAGCCGCGCAGCCAGCTGTGCTCACGCTTCAGCCCGCGGTCCATCGAGGCGCTGAGGGCGAGGAAACCGACGGCGGCGACCAGGCTTTGCAGGCCCCTCAAGGGCGCTTCCGGGTCGCTGGGGATGAACACTTCGTACACCGGCACCAGGCCGGCCGCCAAAGTGATGGCTACGAGGTAATAGAGCGAGCGCTTGCGGATCCATCGCCGGCCGATCAACGCCGTCAGTTCTAGGATCACCAGCGCGGCAAAACCGAAAAAAAACACCTCGCGCAGCTCATGGAGCGTGAGTTCCAGCCAGTTGCGCGGCTTGTTGAGCCCGAACAACGCCAGCAGAAACAGCACCATGGCGCCATACAGCACCATGAGGCGGGCCCCCGGCCCCTTCCGGCTACCCGCCACCGGAACGCGTTCGGGGACTTCGCTGGGATCTGCGCTGTTCAAACTGGCTGCTCTCCTCGCGTCGCCGGCATGCGACTGCGGCCTACCCTAATGCCGTGCGGGCACGGCGGCAATGCCGGGCGGCTCATTCGAGCCAGACGTGGCTGAAATAAAGCTCGAAGGGCTCCTCCGGCCGGCGACTGAACAGGACGAACTGGCTGATGTCGGCGAGATCCAGCGTGCGCTCCCGCGGGCCGCTCGCGACCGTCGCCAGAGGGACAGAGAAATCGTTCATGCCCGGCAACACGATGAAACTGCTGTTGAAGCGATCGGCGTGCGATCGGCCCCGATGCGTGTCGTCCACGCGCAGCACGATCTCCACGGGAGACTCCAGCGCCGACCAGATCCGGAAACGCAAGGCTTCGTAGCCCGTCCAGTCGGGATACGGCTCGCGCACCGTGAACCCCGGCCAGGGCGCATCTAGAAACGTCAAACGGACCACCGGACCCGGTAATTCGTCCGGCCAGCCCTCTGGGCGAGGCACGGGAATCGCCTCGGCACGCCCCACGCTCAGGAACGGCTGTTGCCATGACGCGGCCAGGTCCGCGACCACCGGCAGGGCAGCCTGGCGCATGGCGTAGCTCCAGGCCATGGTCAGCAGCGGAATGGCCGACAGGGCAAGCGCCAGGCTGGCCCCTATCAACACCAGTCGGGCCGCCATCGGACCGTCCCGGCCGAGGGTCCGCCACAGGCCAGGGCGCGATGCGGCCGCGATACCGATGAAACAGAAAGCGCCGGTGAGGTTGTTCAGCGCATCGCCGATGTCGACGGAGCGGCCCGGTTGCAGCACCTGCGCTGCCTCGGACACCAGGCTCAGGATGGCAGTGGCGAGCAGGGCGATGAGGAAGTTGAGACTTTCGGGGGCCACGCCGGCGCGCAGTATCCGCACGATGCGCAGCATCAGCAGTGCTGTGAAGCCGAACAGGGGAATGTGGCCGAACTGGAACAGCTGCCGCCAGAAGAGCAGGTCGCCAGGTGGCCGGGCCGCGACGAGAAAAGCCATCAGCACAAGAATGCCGAGGGCCGGCAGCGCCAGCTGGCGCCACTGGCCGGCCATGTCTCGCGGCGGCGCGCGCTCGAGTTCCCGATCCTGCTTCATCCCTCCGATTCTGCCTGCAGCGGCATCGCCGCCGCCAGCGTGCCGTGGCGATTGACGGCCCGCGGAAAAAGCGCAGAATTGCGCCACCCAGACAGCTCGCAGGCTTCCCGTGACTGCTCATCCCTTCCTCGACATCCGCATGCAGCCGCAGCCGGATGACGTGACCTGCGGCCCCACCTGCCTCCAGGCGGTCTACCGTAATCTCGAACGCGCGATGGCACTCGAGCAGATCATCGCCGAGGTGCCAGGCCTGCCCAACGGCGGCACGCTGGCCGTGTCGCTGGGCATACACGCGCTGAACCGCGGCCTGCGTGCCCGCCTGTACAGCTACCACCTGAAGATATTCGACCCCTCGTGGCGCGGCGCCGATCGAGCCGGGCTGGCCAGCAAGCTCGAGGCCCAGCTGGCGTTCAAGCACGGCAAGAAGTTCGCGGCCGCCAGCCGGGCCTATATCCGGTTCCTGGAACTCGGCGGCGAGATCGCCTTCGACGATCTCACGCCCGAACTGCTGGACGTACCTTTCGCTGCAGGGCTACCCGTGCTCACCGGACTGTCTGCGACGTACCTATACGGCAGCCGCCGGGAATATACCAACCGCCACAATCGAAGCATCTACGATGACCTGCGCGGTGAGCCGACCGGGCATTTCGTCGTGTTGTGCGGCCGTCACGAGCGCCACGTCCGGGTCGCTGACCCTTTCATCGGCAATCCCCTCGCCGACGACAGCCACTACTATGATGTCGAGGTCGAACGTCTTGTTCGCGCCATCCTGCTCGGCGTCATGACCTACGACGCCAACCTGCTCGTGGACTCGGAGGACCCGCTGCCGTGAAACGCCTCATCGTCGTCGATGATCCGAGGGCCTGGGCGCTGGCCGGCGACGACGCCGAAGTCGTAGCCGTGACCGATTATCTGGCGCCGGCACGACCCTGGCCAGGCCGCGGCGTGCGCGTGTTCAACCTGGCGCGGTCCTACGGATACCAGACACGGGGCTATTACGTCTCGCTGCTCGCGGAAGCCCGGGGACATCGCGTGCTTCCCGACGTGCGCACGATTCAGGACCTGAATGCGCCGGGCTTCGTGCGCTTCATCCCCAACGACGTCGAGGAACTCATCCAGAAAAGCCTGGCGCGGCTGAAGTCGGACGACTTCATGCTGTCCATCTATTTCGGCGAGAACCTCGCGGCGCAACACCAGGCACTGGCGCGCGCGCTGTTCCGGCTGTTCCCCGTGCCCTTTCTGCGCGCCAAGTTCAGCCGTGGACAGAAATGGAGCCTGCGGGGCGTGCGCGCCATGCCGCTGGACGAAATCCCGGACGGCCACCTGGAATTCATGCACGCGGCGGCCAGCCGCTATTTCCAGCGCAAGCGCTACCCGCCCGAGCGCAGCGACCACTCGCGTTACGACCTCGCCATCCTCGTGAATCCGGAGGAACGCGAGGCGCCGTCCGACAAGCAGGCGCTCGCCCGTTTCGTGCAGGCCGCGCGCCGCCAGGGTTTCGGCGTCGAATTCATCGGCCGCGACGACTACCCGCGGCTCGCGGAATTCGACGCGCTGTTCATCCGCGAGACGACCTCGGTGAATCACCACACCTGGCGATTCTCCCGGCGTGCCCAGGCGGAAGGACTCGCAGTGTTCGACGATCCCGATTCGATTCTTCGTTGCGCGAATAAAGTCTACCTCGCCGAGGTACTCAAGGGCGCGCGGATCCCGATTCCACGCACGGAAATCATCCAGCGCGGACAACGCCGCGAAGCACTCGAGCGCCTGGGATTGCCCTGCGTGCTCAAAGTGCCCGACTCCTCGTTTTCGCAGGGCGTCGCCAAGGCGAACACCGAGGCGGAGTACCTCGCCCTGACCGACAAGATGCTGGAGGCTTCCGACCTGGTGATCGGCCAGGAGTACGCGCCGACGGAATTCGACTGGCGGGTCGGCGTCCTGGAAGGCGAGGCGCTGTTCGTGTGCAAGTATTTCATGGCGCGGGGGCACTGGCAGATCTACAACTGGGGCAGCAGGCGCCGCAGCGATGTCTGGGGCCAGTACGAAACGATTGCTGTCGAGGATGCACCCCAGGCTGTCGTCCAGGTCGCAGTGAAGGCCGCCCGACTGATGGGCAACGGGCTTTATGGTGTCGATATCAAGGAGATCGAAGGCAAGCCCGTGGTCATCGAGATCAACGACAACCCCAGCATCGAGGCCGGCGTTGAGGACCAGGTGCTCGGCATGGCGCTTTACGACGCCATTATCGCCGCGCTGCGCCGCCGGGTGGAAGCACGCAGGGAAGGCGAACGGAAATGAAGCCTCCCGCCCCGCTGGGCCTGTTCGCAGGCTTCGGCATCGAGATGGAATTCATGATCGTGGACCGCCAGACCCTGGCAGTGCGCCCGATCGCCGACGAGTTGCTGCGTGCCGCAGACGGCGGACACCGCTGGGTCGAAGATGTCGAGCGCGGACCGATCGCGTGGTCCAACGAGATCGTCCGGCATGTCGTCGAACTCAAGACCAACGGCCCGGCCTCCCGCCTCGCCGGCCTGGACAAGCGCTTCCACCACGACGTTCTCGAGGCCAACCGCCTGCTTCGTCCCCTCGGCGCGATGCTGCTCGGCACCGGCGCGCACCCGCTCATGGACCCCGCCGAGGAAACCCGCATTTGGTCGCACGGCGGTGGGGAAATCTACGCCGCCTACGATCGTATTTTCGGCTGCGCGGGGCATGGCTGGTCCAACCTGCAGAGCACCCACCTGAACCTGCCGTTCGCCGACGACGAGGAATTCGGCCGACTGCATGCCGCGATCCGCCTGGCGCTGCCGCTGATCCCGGCACTCGCCGCCAGTTCGCCTTTTCTCGACGGGCGCTACACGGGCTATCTCGACGCGCGCCTGGAAACCTATCGGCACAACCAGGCCCGAATCCCGTCGCTCACGGGTAAAGTCATCCCGGAAGCGATGTTTTCGCGCGCGGCATACCAGTCATTGTTCGATCGGATTGCCGCGGACGTCGCCCCGCACGACCCGGACGGACTGCTCAATCCACTTTTCCTGAATTCCCGCGGTGCGATCGCCCGCTTTGATCGCGATGCCATCGAGATTCGCATCATCGACATCCAGGAATGTCCGGCAGCGGACCTCGCGGTCATCGCCGCCATCGTCGCGCTGCTGCGCCGGCTGGTCGCGGAAGACACGGTGCCCTGTGCCGTGCAACAGCAGTGGCCGGAAGACCTGCTCGCGGATATTTTCCTGGCCGTGGTCCGGGACGGCGACGCCGCACGGATCAATGACGCGGATTACCTGCGCATGCTCGGACTCCGGAGCGGCGCGACCACCGCCGGCGCCGTGTGGCGCGAGCTGTGCGAGACCCGGCGCGACGATTTCGAACCCGGGGTACAGGCCGTGCTCGCGCATATCCTTTCTGCCGGGCCGCTCGCGCGACGGCTGTTGAACACGCTCGGTCCCGCGCCCACGAGCCAGGCGGCCACCGCCACCCTGGCCGATCTCGCGCAATGTCTCGCGGACAACAGGCTGTTCCGCTTAGCCGCATGAAAGCCGCGAACGAGCGCTGGCTGTTCACCTGTGAGCACGGCGGGCGCGACGTGCCGCAGGGCTACGCGCAACTCTTCCAGGGCGCGGACGATGTGCTTGCCTCGCATCGCGGTTGGGACCCAGGCGCGCTGCAGGCCTGCGACGCACTGGCCCCGGCGCTCGCCGATGCCGTGTTCACGCTCGAGATCACGCGACTGTTCATCGACGCCAATCGCTCGCTCACGCATCCGCGCCTCTTCTCCGAGTACACCCGCGGGCTTTCAGCGCCGGAGAAAGACGCGATAATCGCCTGCTGGTGGCGGCCCTGGCGCGCCGACGTCGCACAGCAGATAGAGCACTGGATCGCTGCCGGGCACCGCGTCCGTCATCTGTCGATCCACAGTTTCACACCCGAGCTCGACGGAGAGCGGCGCAACGCCGATATCGGACTGCTTTACGATCCGGCGCGCGCCTCAGAACGGGAGTTCTGCAGGCGATGGCAGTCGTTGCTGCTGCGGCGCGGCTGGCGGGTGCGACGCAACTATCCCTATCGCGGCACGACAGATGGGCATACCGCCGCCCTGCGCAAAGAATTCGGGCCACGTTACGCCGGCATCGAACTCGAGCTCAACCAGGCTTTGTTCCCCGCCAGCACCGCCGCGTTGCACGCGGCGCTGGCAACCACGCTCGCGCAGCTGCGTTAGCTTGTCGAGCGGGCGCGCCGCCGCGAGTGCGACGGATCAACCCTGCAATAGCAGGGCCACGGCGAGATGCAGCCAGAGCAGCCAGACGAGTAGCGTGCTCGCTGCGAACCACTGGAAGCGCCGCATGATGCGATTCGGGCCGAGATGCTCGCGCATGTGCAGCGCGCGAAGCAGCACGAACAGCCACGCCACAATCTGCGGGAGCCAGCCGTCGACCTGCATCGCCAGGTGCGCGAGGCACACGACGTGGAAAAGCAGCGGGATCTCGAAGTGGTTCGCGAAATGCCGCGTCGAGACCGCCACGGCCGGGGTCATGGCGACTTCCGTCGTGCCGCTGAACGAGGCCAGCGATAGCTCCCGCGCCTTGATGGCCGCCTGCCTGCGGCGGCCCATCACCACCCAAGCGACGGCGGTCAGCGCCGCCATGGCCAGCATGGGCCAGAACATGCCCGTCGATGTCATCCGCGCCCCCCTGAGAATCTCCCGAAGTCGGACGGCCCGAAAGCCGGACCAGGTGACCGCTAACGGCCTGCAAACACTGCCGGCAACGACTTTGCCATGAATCTCACGAACTCGTCGGCGCCCACTCGTGACAGGTGATTGTCATCCAGGTAGAGCGCGCCCTGTTCGTTCATGTAACGACACCAAGCGCCGTGGCACAGATACTTTCCGGTTTCAACGAAAGCTGCCGCGCCAGTCGGCACATGGGACCAGGCGATCTCGACGTCCCGATTGCGCTCCTCGTAGTCAGTCCAGGAGACGCGCATCTCTTCGGGCAATTCGCCATCGGCAAACAAGGCAGCCTTCGCCAGCGAGTCCGGGACGCGGGTGTGATATTCCGGGACGCTCTTGACGATCACTACCTGCTTTTCGGCCAGGCGCGCCAGGGTGGCTTGCAAGGCCCGATCGAACGCTTCCGGATTGCTGCTCGCGTCTGCCACGGCCTCGGCCGGGCCGCTTGCATAGGACGCGACTTTCGGCACCCCCCAACGGACTCCTGTCGTGTAATTGGCCCATTCGGCCACCAGGATCACCGCCTCGATATCGTCGCGCTCCGCCACCATGTCCAGCGCTGCGGTCATCAGGTGCCGACAGCCAGGGTTCCGGGTGGGCTCACGCGTACCGAAGCGATACAGTGGCGCGCACCAGTTATCGTTCACCGGTACAAAGGCGATTCCGTATTGGAGTCCCGCCGCATGCAACGCATCGCTGAGACTCGAAGCGTGGCTGTCGCCGAGCACGGCGATCCGCCGCTGCGCATCGGCGGCACCGAGAGTGCACAGCTCGGCATCAACGTTTCTTTCGACCCGACGGGCATTGTTGCAGCCCAGAGTGTCCCCGGCACGCGGGCTTTTCAGCTGTGCCATTCCGGGATTGTAGCGGCTCGCGAAGCCGTCACTGAAATGACCGGAGAGCCCGACAGCCAGCATCGCCGCACTGGCGAAAGAAGCTGTTGCGAAAACCTGCTGCCTGGAGAAACGCCGTCGCGTGCGGAAAGGTTGCTCTACATAGCGCCAGCTAAAGTAGGCGAGGAGCAGCGCTACACCGGTCAACGCCAGGAAGACCCAGACCGGCACCTCGCCCAACGTGCGCAATCGTGCGAAAGCGAATAACGGCTGGTGCCACAGATACGCGCTGTAGCTGATCAGTCCGATCCCTACCAGCGCGCGGGTCGACAACAGCTTCGCGACCCGGGTGCCGCTCGTGGCGAAAAGGATGATCAATGCCGTGCCGATGGTCGGCACGAGCGCATAGGCTCCCGGGAAGGGCGTGCTCTCGTTAAACGCGAAGACGGAGAGGCCGATCAGCCCGATACCTGCGGCCGCACCCAGTTCCCGGCCGAGCCCCGGCTCGGGTACCGCACGGCGAAAAAGAAAAAACGCGCACAAGGCGCCGAGCAGCAATTCCCAGGCGCGGGCCGGTGTCAGATAGAACGCGTACTCGGGCACCGCCATCCAGCGAAACGAAGTGTCAGGATCCCCTCGCAGCCAGGCCAGGTTGCCGCCGAACTGCGCCAGCGCAAAGCTGAGCACCGCAATCGAGACGATCACTCCGACCAGTCGCCGCTTGCCGAAGCGCCACAAGGCCATCATGAGCAGCGGGAACACGACGTAATACTGTTCCTCGACCGCGAGGCTCCAGGTATGCAGCAGCGGTTTGACCTCCGCCGCGGCGCCAAAATAACCGCTCTCGATCCAGAAAAGCAGGTTGGATCCGAACAAGGTGACGGCCACGAGACTGCGACCGAAGTCGCGCAGCTGGTCCGGCGTCATCCATGCCCACGCAAAGGGGATGCATGCCACCATGACAACGAACAGGGCCGGAAGGATTCTGCGGGCTCGGCGCTCGTAGAAACCGAGAAGGGAGAAACGTCCCTGCTCGAGCTCAGCGAGCAGTATGGAGGTGATCAGGTATCCGCTGATGACGAAAAAAACGTCTACGCCGACGTAGCCGCCGCTGAACTGCTCGAGGCCCGCGTGGAACAGCATTACCGGCAGCACGGCCACGGCGCGCAGGCCGTCAATTTCCGCGCGGTACGCGTTTTTCATAATTAATGTGTCATGCAGGCGATGATGGCCGCTTGACACGATAACGGGCATTCGACGACCGGGATGTGATGCGCAGCACGGATCGCATCGTCGCAACGGTCGCTACATTTCAGCCCGCCGTCAGGGCGCCAGGTGCTCGTCCAGAAAATCCATGGTCCGTTCCCAGGCATCGGCAGCGGCCTCGGGCTGGTAACGCGTGCCGGACGGGTTGGCGAAAGCATGGCCGGCCTCCTCGTACACCACGATCTCCACCGTGTTGCCCAGCGCTTCCAGCGCGGTCTCGAACTCGCGCACCGACGCGACCGGAATCCCGCGATCCTGGCCGCCAAAGATACCGAGAATCGGCATGCGCAACGGTGCGAGTTCCGCCGGGTCCGTCACGAGGCGGCCGTAGTAGATGACCGCCGCATCGAGCTGCTCGGGCAACAGCAATGCCGTGCGCAGCGACAGGGCGCCGCCGAAACACCAGCCGATGCTGCCGATCCGCGTCATGCCTTCCGGTCCCTCGAGGTGCCGATAGGCAGCGCGCAAATGCGCATCGACGCGATCCCTGTCGCTCATGGTTGCCGACATCAGTTCGCGGGCCCGCTCAGGCGCCTCCGCCACCTGGCCGCCGTACACGTCCACCGCGAGCGCGAGATAGCCCGCGGCCGCCAGGCGATTGGCCATCTCGCGGATGTGATCGTTGAGACCCCACCATTCGTGAATGACCACCAGCGCGGCGCGGGGCGGTCCCGCAGGGCGCGCCAGGTAACCCTCGAAGCCCTCGTATGCGATGCGCTC
>Ga0102941_1000178_pt1 | contig 27609 bp, 20 predicted proteins | sample SalPonR2_C_D2_MG_FD_79281 | JGI IMG/M metagenome (GOLD analysis project Ga0102941, IMG submission 79281) | Salt pond soil microbial communities from South San Francisco under conditions of wetland restoration - Salt Pond MetaG R2_C_D2_MG | ecosystem: Environmental > Aquatic > Marine > Intertidal... | reverse complement strand
TATTGAGCGTCATCAAAGAGACCTCTATGAGGGAGTCGAAATATGGCTAAACATTTTAATAACAGGAAGAAATAAATATTATATTCCTAGTAAATTTTTAGAAATAACCCTTTTTGCAGTCACCTCATAAAATATAAAATTCATACTTTCACAGCACATTTTATTTTGCTATTGTTTTGTGACCAGTCCGTATTTCAGGTGAAAATAGCAAACAACAAAATAGTTTTTTTTATATTCCCGTCCTTTTTTGAAATAATACGAAACCAAGTTTCTCAGATATACCTTACAAAATACAACTTATTAACACGAGTTCCCTGCGTGGATATTTACCAAATTTATTTTATTATTATTAATAGTATCAGATTTCGGTTTTATAAGAGATCTCGGTAGAATCAAAGTTTTTTACCGGACACTGCTGGTCCCTTCTTTTAATTTTAATGCAGCTATCTACAATCCATGTATTATGAAAATTGATTTTTATTTTTGAATATGTAATAAATAATTCTGGGAGAGCCAATTTGATTTTGACTCTCCCAGAATTATTTTTATTAATCTTAGAGTAATATTATTCAGATTTTTGAATCATATTCAGATTTAGCTAAAGTCCTAACAAATTAGGCAAGAACATAGAAATTTTCGGAATATACGTTATTAGTATTAATGAAAAAATCATAGCTACAAACATAATTAATAAACTACTAAAGACTTCCGATATTTTTCCATCTCCTACTTTCACTCCCACAAACAATACAGTTCCCACAGGTGGAGTTACTAATCCAATACATAAATTAGCAATTATTATTATACCAAAGTGAACTAGACTCAAACCTAACTCATGGACAATGGGCAAAAATATAGGAGTAAATATCAATACAGCCGGCGACATATCAAGGAAAGTACCTACAAATAAGAGGATTACATTTATCATCATTAGAATTACTATCCGATTGCTTGATATCGAAGTTATAACAGAAGAAACAAGCTCCGGGATATTTTGAGTTGCCATAAACCAGGACATGCCTGTTGAGGCTCCAATTAATAACATAACAACTGCAGTAGTTTCACCTGTTTTGAGTAATATATCAGGAATATCGCTAAAATCAACCTCTTGATATATAAGGACTGCTAGAATGAAAGAATAAACAACCGCTATACTAGCAGCTTCAGTGGGCGTGAAGTAACCACTTAAAACACCTCCAATTACAATCACTATCAAAAATAATCCAGGCAGTGCTTTTAATAGTCTCGCAACTGTTTCTTTGAAGCCAATTTTTTTCGCTGCTCCATATCCTTCTTTATAACTAATAATACCTGCTACTACCATTAATGATAAACCAATGATTATTCCTGGTATAATTCCTGCTAGAAATAAAGCTGCAACAGAAACAGTCCCGGTGACAGTTGCGTATACGATCATGATATTACTAGGAGGGATAACCATTCCAACCGTGGCAGAACAAGACGATAAGGCGATATTGAAATTTTTATCATACCCTTTTCTTTCCATCTCAGGCATCATAACTCCACCAATGGAAGAAACCGCTGCTACAGCAGAACCGGAAATTGCTCCAAAAAACATACAGGTCAAAATATTTACGAATGCTAAACCACCTGGAAATCTACCTACAGCAGCCTCAGCAAAATCTATTAATCTTTTGGCTATTCCCCCTTTACCCATAAATTGTCCCATGAGGATAAAGAAGGGTATAGCAAGGAGAGCAAAACTATTGATACCGGAGGCCAGCCTGGGACCTAATACATTCACTGCTGACACAGGCCCGCTACTTTGTATGGCCCAAAAGGAAGCTAATCCAATACAAACTGCTATTGGTACATTCATTATTAACAAAATTAAAAAACTTACAATTAGGATAATTATTGGTAATTCCATTTATTTATTCCCCCATATCAGTATTCTTAGATCTTTTATAAAAAATTCTAAAGAATAGGTCAGTATAAATATTCCACTCACAGGCAAACAAAGATTTAAATATCCAACCGGCAGATTCATTGTAGGCGAAGTCTGATTATTTATAAAAGCATTATTGACATAATTTTGTCCTCCACGTATTAACAGATTGTAAGCAAAATAAGCTACCATTATAGTTATTACTAAATCCAATAACTTCTGCTTTTTTCTATCTAATTTCCGAAAGAAGTATGACATACCTACATGAGCATTGGTACCATAAGCATATGCTGCCCCAATTAAGCCACACCAGGAGAGTAGATAACCGGAGGCCTCTTCTGTCCAGACAGAGGGAGAACCTGTCACTAATCTAGTAAAAACCTGCCAGGTTACTGTAACAACCATAAAACCAACAATAAAAATAAGAAAATACTTAAGTACTTTATTTCTATATTCAAAAAATTTCTCTAGATATTCCATGTTAAAATACTCCTATTCCCAACTATTTTTCTTCTGTTTTAACTGCTTTAATCTTCTTTATATATGAACCAATTACCTCATCATTTTTATACTTATCATAAATAGGTTGGACAGCCTCTCTAAAAGGCTCTAAATCTGGTCTTATAACTTCTACTCCTACAGAATCTAATGTAGCAAAATTCCTTTTAACTTCCTCTTTCCATAATTTTCTCTGATACTCAACAGATTTCCAGAAAGTATCTTTGATAACTTCTTTCTCTTTGTCGCTTAAGTTACTCCAAAGTTTTTTATTGAATAGTACAACATCTACAGGCTGACTATGTTTATCTAAAGAATAATATTGACAGACTTCATAGTGCCTTGCTGAAACAAAGGAAGGAGGATTATTTTCAGCACCTTCTACTGTGCCCTGCTGCAAAGCAGTATACAATTCACCCCAGCTAATAGGAGTCGGAGAAGCATCTAATGTTTTTAATAATTCTATTGAAAGAGGACTCTTCATTACCCTGATCTTCATATTTTTAACATCACTGGGTTTTCTAATCGGAGTGTTTTTGGTATAAAAGCTTCTTGCTCCGGCTTCGTAGTAACCCAGACCTATTAGCTCTTTACCCTTACATTCATTTAATATCTGCTGGCCAGCTTCGCCTTTCAATACTTTCCATTTATGCTGATTGCTCCTAAACAAATATGGCGTAGTAAACACTTTCATTTCTGGAACAAAGGAAGCAAGTGCTGCAGAAGAAATTTTTGTAATATCCAGAGTTCCCATTTGCAAATTTTCTACCATTTCTTTTTCACCACCTAGTTGCCCACCAGGATAAATTTTAATATTAATCTGACCATCAGTTTCTTTTTCAAGTAGTTTAGACCACCGTTGCATAGCCTTATGAACAGGATGGTCAATACTGAGTACGTGCCCTAATCTTAAAGTACGTTCCTGGATTTTTTTACCTTTTTTACCACCGCAATTGGCTAAAAATACAACTGTGATTGAAAGAAGTACCACCACAAAGCTCGTCAAATATTTCTTCATTATTACCTCCTTATTTTAATTATCGTAATTCTTATCCTTACGTAATCTCATCATCCGACCTTACTAATTTTAAATTTAATATTCTAATCAATTAATTCCACCTTATACATTTTGATAATAGGTCTAAATTCTAATTATAAAAACACTAATTCCATTAAATGTTTATTTTAATTCAATAATGATGGTATCGCAAAAACACATTTTTTCACAATTTTAATAAATTTATTCAACCTTGTCATCTCTAATTAATGAATAGATTATGTTTCTAAGCTACCTTAACTGAGTATTCTTGTTCTAGAAATCTTAGGGAATTACGAGATAACATTTTAAGATACTCTTTTTAATGATACCAAAATAAACGGTTTAAAAACTAAACTTTTCATTATATCATACAATAGAAATTACTTAGCATTATAAATTATTTGTTGTTACTAAATGCTTCCCAAAGACCATAAAGATACATAGATCCCAGAGCTCGATCATAAAGTCCATAACCAGGAATGGATTCTTCTTCCCATATTTTTCTACCATGGTCAGGCCTGATTATACCATCAAAATTATTATCTGCCAGAGCTTTTACTACCCCTCTTACATCTACATTTCCTTCTTGAGTAGGATGAGCAGTTTCCTTGAAATCTACCTCATTAAGATATTTAATGTTTCTTATATGTATAAATGGTAAACGATCACGAGCGGCCAAATAATCTGTTAATCCAGGTAGATCTACGTCTCTATTTGCCCCCAATGATCCTGTACATAACGATATACCATTAGCAGGACTATCAACTAATTTTGTAACTCGTTTAATTGACTCTTCACTTTTTATTATTCTAGGTAAACCAAATATAGACCAGGGCGGATCATCAGGATGAATAGCAAGTCGAACTCCACTCTCCTCGGCAACAGGAACTACTTTTTCCAGGAAATACTTGAGATTTTTCCATAAATCTTCTTCAGCTATTTCTGAATATTCCTTCATCAAATCATCTAATTCTTCCTGGGTATAATCCCCGGCCCAGGCAGGTAAGTCCATAAGATCTTCTCTGATATTAAGATTCTCTACTTCTTCATGGTTATATAACATTGATTTTGAGCCATCTTGATTGGGAGAATACAATTCTGATCTAGTCCAATCAAATACAGGCATGAAATTATAGACTGCTATATCTATACCTGCTTTACCTACATTCCTAATGCTTTCAGCATAATTTTCTATATATTTATCTCGATTGGATTTACCCAATTTTATATCTTCATGAACAGGGATACTCTCAATTGCAGACAATTCCAGATTTTGTTCCTCAATTTTGTTCTTCAGTTCCCTGACCTGATCAACTGGCCAAACCTTACCAACCGGTATTTCAAATAAAGATCCCACAATTCCTTTAATTACTGGAACCTGTCGAATTTGTTTAAGTTTAACAGGATCATCATCTCCATACCATCGAAATGTCATTTGCATTTTGTTTTCTCCTTTAACTTCAATTATACAATCTCTCTGAATTTACTCTAGTCCAATAACTTCAACATAATGTTAGCGACTAAACATTAAATATTCAATTCATAAGTCAATATATCTCTCTTGATCCAGGTATTGTAAGACTTTATTAAGCCAAAATCAATTTTTCTTACACTCCACTGTAAGCCTGAAAGCCGCCATCAATGGGAATAATTGTTCCATTTACAAAACCGGAGGCTTCTTCATTTAATAACCAGAGAACAGTTCCAACTAAATCTTCAGGTTCGCCAAATCTACCCATTGGAGTATGATCAACTATTTTCTCAGCCCTGGGTTTCCTTGAACCATCTTCGTTCAACAAAAGATCTCTATTTTGTTTTGTTAAGAAAAAACCTGGTGCTATAGCATTCACTCTAATACCAACTTTAGACATATGAACTGCCAGCCATTTAGTAAAATTGTTTATTCCCGCTTTGGCCCCTCCATAGGCAAATACCTTGGTCATAGGTTCAAAAGCAGCCATAGAAGAGATATTTAATACTACAGGGTTATCTATATCAGATTTTACCATTGATTTAGTAAAGACCTGAGAGGACAAAATTGTACCAACAAAATTCAAATTAAAAACAAATTGCATACCTTCTTTTGTAAGATCAAAAAAAGTTTTGACTTCTTCATCCAGGTCATTTTGCTCAAGATATTCTTTATCAGTATTACCATCAGGATGATTGCCTCCGGCAATATTTAATAATATGTCTGCTGTACCGAATTCTTCTTCTACTTTCTCTTGGGCAGATTTTAAAGAATCTAGGTCAAGTACATCTGTCTTAATTGCTATTGCTTCTCCACCATTATCCTGGATCTGTTCTACAGTTTCCTGCGCTGCTTCTTCATCTATATCCAGTATAGCTACTTTGATTCCATATTCTGCAATAGAACGAGCTATTTCGCTACCCAAAATTCCACCAGCACCAGTAGCTATTGCCACGCGGTCTTCATATTGTGATTTATCAAAAATATCCATTCTATACCTCCTTAATATTTTATTTTTTTGAATATATTAATTATTTGGAAACAAATTATCCAAATGTCTATAAATATTCTGTTCTACTTGTTCGGAAATAGTTTCCTTATTGTTTTCTAATAGGTTAAAAAATTCATCCCCTGCTTCTGCGGCAAGTTTATAACTAATATGGAACAATTGTCTAAGATTAGAATTATATTTTTCTTCTTCAGGATCGTTAACTAACATTCGGGATAACTCCGGGGCAGATATGGTTTCTATTTCTTGTTTAGATGGTAATTTTGATCTATCAATATCAATAACTTCCTGATAAGGACCTGCTAATTCATCAATTCTCCTTAAGGCCTCTTTATAAAGATCTTTTACAAATTTTAGTCCTTCACCCTGAGACAGGATTAATCCATGGAGTTCTTCAAGCCAGGTTGTACCAGCTGTTTTTAGGTGAAAGCCTGAATCAGTCTCCTTAAGTATTTCTTTTATTTTAGGATAAATTGAATATTTATCACTACCGGAATGCATACTAAGTTTGAGATTATCAGGAAGATCAAACTTATCTGTCATAAAAGAGATAATCTGAATATCATTTTTAACTTCCTGCTGGAATTGATCTACATCACCTACATAATCTATTCCTTTTAAGAATTCTCCTGAAAACTTGGGTGCAATAACCTGTACAGGTACTTCCTTTTTAGCAAGAGCAAATAATATGAGAAATAATTCTTCTGGAGTTTGTGGAGAATCAGTTTCATCCATAGAAACTTCTGTGATAAATTTTTCTGTTTCCTTTGTATTTTTAATATATTTATAAATTTTATCAGCCTGTTTTACTGCGGGAAGATATTTGTCTACAATATTATTTAACTTATTTTCATTATAATCCTCTTCCTCAAGATTACCAGGAAGATTGGTTTTACTAATATAATCTTGAAAATCATCAACAAACTCATTACGCTCTTCAAGTGGTACTTCTCCTCCAATATAATCAACTACATCTAAAGTAAAATAGTTTGAATATTCAATAAAATCATCCACTGTATCTAATCCTATATGATCCGCATCAATATAATAAGAATTCTTAAAATCATGAAATTCTACAGCCTGCTGTGCTTCTTTCAGAACTGATTCGGGTTTAGTTCCCACAATTTGATGTTCTCTATATGATTTATTCCATACAGGACTAACTTTGACATGATCAGTACTGTACGATATAATACCTTGTAATTGAGCTGCTCCTTGATGATAGAACCTATCTCCTATTCCCATCGAAAATTTTTCCAATTGCATAAATCTCCTTTTTATTCAAAAATTTTGTTAATGAATCCTGCAATCCTAAATTAATTCTAATCTATAAAAATCTATTTCATATCCACTATTTTTCTAATACTGAAAAGAACTTTATTGCCAGTCTCCTAAGTTACTCTTCTTTCTTTACTTTTAAAGTTTGTTGGCACATTCAAAATTTTAAATTTCATTCAGATATAAGTCTGTGAAAAAAATATCATTTCTAAACTCATGGTGAGGCCTCAACGAGATACTTCCTAGAAGTCTCCTTAGGAGTCCTTTGTGAACTTGATGACTCAGGGAAAAATCGAACCATAAAGTAGAATGTATAAATTAATCATTCTTAATTCCCTTTTAAGATACCAACCACATAGCGGCACTCAGTATAACGGTATATCCACTTTTTAATGCCTCATATCTTTATTTTTTATATTTTTTTACCCAATTGCTAAATTTTTCCCTTTTCCTCCTCTGAAAAAGTATAATTACACATTTAGTATTTATATTTACGAAAATAAATCTTTAGTGATAAATTTACTTAATATACTCACTATTCTTATTTCCCTCAAGTTCGTTCCATAAATTATATAGCACAGTTCTTTTAATTACTGAAAAATAATACATAGGTACTGGATCATTCAGTTTTTTTAAATGTATTTTATAATGCTGTAATTTATTTTTATTCAAGAACATTATTTCTTATTATTATGAATAATTCAGGTTTACTCAAAAAACAATTCTTTAGGTCTTTCATAAGCAACTCTTCTAGCAAGTTCGTGAGCAACTTTTCCCGGAACTTGCCCCTTCTTTACCATCTTTCCTACTACATTACTCAAGGAGCGCCTAAACATTTCTGTTCTGGATTGAAAGGACATAATCTTTCTGGAATCTGTTACCATTCCAGCAAAATTAGACAAGAGATCAACACTTCCAAAATACTCTAAATGTTGTTCCATACCAAAATTACTGTCATTAAACCACCATGCTGCACCTATACTTACATTAGGGAAAGCTCTAGCTATGGTAGTGATAGTAGGCAAATGGGTGGGATCTAAACAGTATAAGACTATTTCTAGTTCCTCATCAAAAGTATTGAGTAAATCTTTTAAATTATCCAGATATTCTATATCCTGAGTAGACAGGTCACCACCTGAATCTGCTCCTAGTTGTTCATATAACTTATTTCTATAATCTCTCACTGCACCGATATGAAGTTGCATAACCCAATTTTTTTCAGCATTTAATTCTGCAAATTTATGCAGTAGAAAAGCCTGAAAGTCATTTTTTTCCTTTTGTGTGAGAGATTCATTATTTCTACCTTTTGTAAATATTGATTCGCAAGTCTTTTCTTCTACATGGTAAGCAAAAGGACGTTCAATACCATGATCACTTGCTACACAACCCAAACTATCAAAATAATCATAGACCTTTTTCAAAGCAGAAATTAGGTCCTTAGCAGTCTTAATCTGAAGGTCTGTTTCTTCACCTAATTGATCTACTTTACTATTCCAATCATCCTCACCTATTTTCATTAAATCATCCGGACGAAAAGTTGGTAGTACAGTAAATTCACTATCTTCGGCTTGCATAGTTTTATGATATGGCAAGGACATTGTGGGATCATCGGTAGTACATAGAGTTTTCACATTCATTTCTTCCAGTACTTGTCTAGGACGCATCTCGGGCTGGCTTAATTTCTGCTTGGTTTCCTGCCAGATTTCTTCAGCATTATCTATATTGATTAGTTTATTTATGCCGAACCTTCGTTTAAGGTCAAGATGGATCCATTCATAAGTGGGATTACCTGCCAACTCCGGAAATACTTGAGCCAATGCTTTCCACTTCTCATAATTATCAGCATTACCAGTTATTTTAGATTCAGGAATACCCCTTTTTCGCATTAATTCCCATACATAATGATCTGTAGCTCCCTCAATTTCCCAGAAGTCATTCCAATTGTCATTATCCAGAATTTCTTGAATATCAGCATGGTTATGAGGATCAAGAATAGGCAGATCTCGAATTGACTGATATATCTCTCGAGCTGGTTTCGATTCCAGCAAATAATTTTTATCTAAAAAGCCCATTTTAATACTCAATTTTTAATTATTTTTTTCGTCAATAGTTCAATTTACAAATATTAAAATGCAGACTTCTGGTAGATGCCCACCAGAAGCCTGCTGAATTCTATATTAATTAGCTTTATTTATATAATGTAACATTTCTTAATAAAAATGAATCTCAATTCTAAATTCAAACTCATATCTTCAGATTTTAATTAAGATTTTCCTTCTCAATATCATCCATATCATCAAAGTCCTGGTTTTCGCCGCCCATTCCCCAGATGAACTTATAGTTTCTAGTTCCAACTCCAGAATGAAGAGACCAACTTGGAGATAATATAGCCTGTTTATTTTCCAATGATAGGTGTCTAATTTCTTCAGGTTCGCCCATCCAATGGAATAGTTTTTCTCCTTCTTCAATATCAAAATACATATATATTTCAGTTCTGCGCTCATGAGTATGAGGTTGCATAGTATTCCAGACACTACCTTCTGCCAGAATAGTCATTCCCATCACTAATTGACAGCTTTCAACTTCGCCGGGTAGAATATATTTTATGATCTTCCGTTTATTGGACTCTTCATCACTACCAGCTCTTTGAATGACTGCATCATCCTTTTTCACTAATTTTGTAGGATAATCTTTATGGGCAGGATAACTTAGAATATAATATTCAGCCGGATCATCTGATGAGTCGCTTGAAAAAGAAATTTTTTCACTTCCTCTTCCAATATATAAACCATCTTTATTCTCAAGTTCAAACTCATCACCATCTACTATCACAGTACCTTTTTCGCCAACATTAATGACACCTACTTCTCTTCTCTGAGCAAAATAATCAGCAGAAAGTTCATCATAGGCTTTAAGTTCTAGTTCCTGACTTTTGGGAACTACCGAACCTACTACACCACGATCTAAGTCTGTATAAAATAAATTCACTTCATCTTCCTGGAACAGATCCACAGAAAAGTTATCGAGCAATTCGTCATTTCTCATATCTTTGTAATGCTCATTATCAGGTGTATATTTAATTTGCATCATATTATTTTCCTTATTTAATTAAAAATTAAATTTACTTATCAAATTATGGTGGAATATTTTGGAGCCAAATTTTATCTTGCTAACCAGCCACCATCAACTGCCACAGTATATCCCTGCATATAATTTGAGGCGTCTGAAGCAAGAAATACGGCAGCTCCTTTTAGATCTTCCGGTTTTCCCCAGCGACCTACAGGAATTCTATCGGCAATAGCTTTGCTTCGTTCGGGATCTTCTCTTAAAGGTGCTGTATTAGCAGTTGCCATATAACCTGGTGCAATAGCATTTACATTGATATCATACTCAGCCAGTTCATTAGCCATTTCTTTTGTCAAGCCATTAACTGCACTTTTAGAAGCAGTATAGGATGGAACTTTAATACCTCCTTCAAAAGACAGCATAGAGGCAATATTTATAATACTGCCACCCTCACCTTGATCAATTAAATAGTTTGCAACACTCTGGCTTAGAAAGAATACGGTCCTTATATTAATATCCATTACATCATCCCAATCTTCTTCAGAAAATTCAGTTACAGGATCTCTTCTAATTATACCAGCATTATTAAGAAGTATATCAATTCTTCCTAGTTCTTGGTCTGTTCTTTCTATTATCTCATCAATAGGCTCTTTGGAAGATAAATCAGCCTTAATTTGAATAGCATTTTGTCCTAATTCTTCAACTTTTTCTACAGTTTCATCCATATTATTTATATCCACACAGGCAATATCAGCACCAGCTTCAGCCATACCAATTGCCATACCTTGTCCAAGTCCTCTTGAAGAACCTGTTACTATTGCTACTTTTCCGTCCAACTTAAATTGATCCATTATGTTTTTATCACTCATTTTTTTCCTCCAAATTTATATTATATTCTGATTTCATAATAAATTTTTTATACTTATTCGATTAATTTTCTTTGAGCCAATTAATACTCTCGTATAAATTCTTTCCAATCCATTAATCCTTAACGTTTGACTCTACCAGATGATCCACCCGAAGTAGATTCAACTTCGTCTATACTGACATGGTTAAAATCACCAGGTATAGATTGTTTCAAACAAGATGCTGCTGCACCAAATTCTGCTATTTCCTGTAACTCTTTTCCTTCTAAATAGGAATAAATCAATCCACCAGCAAAAGAATCTCCTCCACCTACTCTGTCAACAATATGGATTTCAAATTGAGTAGATTGTACAAAATTATCTCCGTCATATAGTACTACCAACCAGCCATTATCAGATGCACTATGACTAATTCTTAAATGACTACCTACCAACTCAAAGTCGAATTTATCAATCAACTGCTGGGCTACATTTTTATAACCTTCAATATTTATTTCACCAGATTCTATATCAGAACCACTCTCTATACCAAAAGTCTTTTCTGCATCTTCTTCATTAGCAATACAGATATCTACATATTCCATCAATTCCGTCATTACTTCTTCTGCTTCTTCCTGACTCCATAATTGCGATCGATAATTTAGATCACAACTGATCTTGAGCCCTTTTTCTTGGGCCTTGCTAGCTGCTTCTTTTGTTATCTCTGCCATATCTTCACTCAAAGCAGGAGTAATACCTGTAAAATGAAACCAATCTGCATCACCAAAAATCTCATCCCAGTCAAAATCTTCACTATTTGCTTCGGCTATAGCTGAATGTGCTCTATCGTAGATCACATTGGAAGGACGTTGACTGGCACCACTCTCACAATAATAGATACCCAATCTATCTCCACCTCTGGCAATATAATCTGTCTTAACTCCATATCTTCTAACTTCGTTCAAAGCGGCTTGTCCAATGGGATTCTCAGGTAATTTAGTAACAAAATGCGCATCAAGACCATAATTTGCTAATGAAACTGCGACATTAGCTTCACCTCCACCATAAATAGCATTAAAACTATCAGCTTGTATAAATCTTTTATTATCTGGTGGAGTTAAACGTAACATAATTTCACCAAACGTAATTACTTTTTCACTCACTATGACCTCCTATTTTTTGATATTGCTTTTAATTATTGACGAGCTTCTTTTATAATTTGAATAAATTCCTCTGCTCTATTCTTAATTCCTTCCCAATCATTGTTAGCCAACTTTTCTTTCTCAACTAATGCTGAACCAACTCCTAAAAATACAGCGCCATTATTAATATAATCAGCAGCATTCTCAGTATCCACTCCTCCAGTTGGGGAAAGTTTTATCTGAGGCAAAGGTCCATGAATATTACTGAGATAACCAGGTCCCAAATTGCTAGCTGGAAAGATCTTAACAGCATCTGCGCCAGCATCCCAGGCAGTTTTTATCTCTGTAGGAGAAAAAGCACCAGGAACGACAACTTTATCGTATCTATGAGCAGTCTTAATTACTTCCGTATCCAAGGTAGGTCCCACAACAAATTCTGCCCCAGCATGAATAGCCTGAGCAGCTGTTTCTGAATCTAGTACAGTACCAGCCCCTACTAGAAATTCATCATCCAACTTATCTGAGATTTCATCAATGATATTAATCGCATTTGGAGTGGTCATTGTTATTTCTAAAGCTTTTACTCCACCTTCAGATAAAGCATCAATTAATTTTTCTAATTTATCTACATCGGTGATTCTGATTACTCCGATGATACCGGTTTCTTCAATAGTCTGAAAAATTTCAATTCTATCCATATTTAACTCCTTTTTATTATTTTTGATTTTCTGTTTTACTTACTTTCCTTAAAAACTTATTTTTCCTACAATTAGCAAATCTGTACTACATGTTATATATTATCTGGTACAAATTTACAAGAAATAAATTTATATTTCAACACCTTAAATAGGACTAATACTTCTTTTTAATTTTAAAATCATCCAAACATAAAATATGTTTGCAAATATAAAATCTATATCTATAAAGACAATAAATTTTGTCCACCTCCTTAGAGCTATCTACACTAACAGGAATAATGTTACTTAAATACTCCTGAACGATTTAAATATTTCTTCTTGCCATTCTTCTTATTGATTGTGATCTCGCCTATTATTTCAGGACCATTCTGAAGTGTTTTGGAGTTTATTTCCACAATTTCTCTTGGACCACGAGGTTTATTAACATTCCACATATGTCCACCCGAGGCATCTTTATATATTCGCTTCATTTCTAGGTTGAGATTATTATTTTCCATATTTGCTACTAAATAATCTTCTGTGCTAACAATTTTCCTGCCCCAGCTAGCACCATGAACTATCTGCCAAAGCCCCTCAGACTCTGATATAGTGACATCATGGAATTCTCCACAGAGATATAAATCAGTTCCATATTTGATCATAGTCTTATAAAATTTGCTATCCTTACCTTTGTCAAGCATTAATTTACTGGATGAGCGCGCACTAGGATTACCCCAGATTGGTATATGTCCCTGGACCACCTTAAATTTAGCATCTTTGTGTTTCTGCAATACTTTTTTAAACCATTCTAATTGTTCACCAAACACACTACAGCGCATAGAGTCGCCTACAACTTGAAAAGTTTCCACAGTAATAAAAAGTAAATCACCTTTCCTGACATAATAAGCAAGTCCTTTTTTCCCTTCGGGACCATTTTCGGGCATATCAAGCAAGTTATCATATACCCGTTCAAAATGTGGATTTAATTTCAACTTATCCTTTTTCCAAGGATCATCACCTAGTTCATGATCACCTATTGCTGTATAATACTTTAAATCATGCTTTTTCATTCTTTGTTTCCAATCAGAATAATATAAAGTCCCATTTTGTTCAATACACTCCGGGCTATCAGTCCATCTTCCATCCACCAAATCCCCAGCAATAGCGACAAAATCTGGTTGTTCAATTTCCACCTGATTAAGAAAATAATTTACTGCCTTATCCCATCTCGGCCAGGGCTGGGGTACATCAAAATTGAAAAAATCAGGAAAACTCACAAAAGTCACATTTTCTTCCTTTTGATTTGATTTTTCTCTATTTTTATTCTGAGATATAATCAAACTATTCAAAAGGAGAATGGTGACGAAAATTACAAGAACCTTTTTTTTCATACTTTACCTACATATTATGTTTATTTTGGCTAAACTATAACCACTCTAGGATATAACTACAATAAATATCGACTCACCTTTGTTTTCAGTTGATTACATGCATTGCAATATCTTAGAAACAATTTCCTACGACTTTACTGTCATAGTTTGACAGTTCTAACTTCTTCTACTTCAAAAACCAAGTATAAAGATAATTTAAAATTAACTTAAAGGTTTACGCATAAAAATAATAAAAAAAATTAAAAGATTAAAATATATATTTATCTTTTTATCACTTTAGTATGACTTAAAAGTAATAAATAACAATTTATTTGTCAAGTATTTCTCATAATTATTACCCTCCCTTATATTGACTACGACTGGAATACTAAAAATAATAAATTTTTAAGTGATATGAATTTGAAAATTGGAAAACAGGAGAATAAAATAAACTTCAAAAATTATTTGAATTATTAATCCTAATCGCCTACAAAATCCTTTTAATATAAAGATAGATATTCTCTTTTTTTCTCTCTAACAATAAAATCTAATCTGGTTATTTGAATTTTTGACTTAAACCTCTAAGGACTTATATATCATAGACTACATTTTATAATACCTAATAGAAAGACGGTGTCTCCACTTCAAATATTTAGAGATCTAATCAACCTTTCCTATTTTTTTTCTGTGTGTTCCTACAAAGTTACTTCTGAAATATTAATAAATCATCTCACACTTAATATATACATTTGTAAAATGAGTTATAATATAAGAAGCCCTTTTCCTCAAGATGAGGAAAAGGGCTTTTGATCAAACTATCTTTTTCTTTATTTATTGAGCACCCCATAAATCCAATTGATCACAATTAGGATTGGAAGTTACTTCTGCTCTGGGAATTGGATAGTATTTATGTTTTGGAGCCCAGGAACCTTTAAAAGCTCTATTATGTTGATCAAACATAATTTCATCCATTGAAAGACCATTATTCTTCTTATCGTATCTTAGTAGATCAATCCCTCTCTGTCTTTCTAATTTTATTTCAAATGATCTCTCATGCTCGCGTATTAATTCAGCAATTGCATTTTTTCCTTGTTGATTGGTTCGACCACTCATCATAACTTTTTTAACTTTACAATTTTTAGGCGAGCCTAAATAAATACAATCAATATAAAAATTTGGTACCGTACATAAAATTGTGTTTGAGGTAGACCAAAAATGGTAGTAAAAATTACTTTACTACCATTAATTTTAGATGGTAATATTAATCTAAATTTAGGAAGCCTACCTCATAGAACAAACTAACAGAGAGGAAGCATTAAAACAAAAATTTAATCATATCTAATGATAAGCTAATTTTTCAAACCTTCTTCCTCTCTGATTATTATTTATTCAAAACTTAAATCAAGTTTCCGATCCATTTTTGAATCTACTGTTTTAACATATAATAGATTTTCTTCTGAATTATACCAGCCTACTGCTTCATTAGCATTTTTATATTCTGAAGAATCGTGAACAATTTCTATATTCTGACCATCGATCTTTATTTCCGAAGGAGATGTTGCACTATGTAGTTGAAAATTATGTTTACGTTTGTTCACTTCATAATCGCCTTCTGGTGAACTTACCTTCACTTTAACTTTATCCCCATTCTCTTTACAATTTATTTGAGTAATTGCATATTCGCCTTCTTTGTAGTCCATGGTCCAGCCATCATCCTGATATAGTTCGAAACTTGATTCTTTCTCAGGATAAATTTTCAATGTCAATGGATCCACTGGTTTTTCATCTATATATTCCATATTAGGTTGCATAGGAATGATAGCGCCTGCTTTAACTAAAAGAGGTAGACGGGAAAGTGGAGCTTCATATGTGATTGTTTGCTCACCCTTATACTCTTTTCCAGTCCAATAGTCAATCCAATTACCCTGGGGAAGATATATTTCTCGTTTTTTTGCTCCTTTTTCTATTACTGGTGCTACCATAAGATTAGGTCCAAATAGATATTGATCATCTATGTCGTAGGTTTCTTCGTTATTTTGGTAATCCAAAACAAGAGCTCGCATAAGTGGAACTCCAGTTTCATACATCTTTCTACTGGAAGAATATATATACGGTATCATACGATAGCGAAGACGATCATATTTTTTGAATATTCTTTCTGCTTCATCACTATATAGCCAGGGTTCTTTACTATCTCTATCCCATTTGGCTAGATCTGTACCAAAAAGATGTGAAATAGGACTAAATAAACCAAATTGACTCCATCTTATATATAGTTCATTGGTAGCATTTGCTTCAAATCCACCCATACAATGACTCCAATAACCTACCCCAGATAGCCCGAGATTTATCCCAGCACGAATAAGAGGTTTCATATAGTACCATCCTGTCCTATCTTCTGCATATTTCCAACCGTCGCTTGGCCAATCTCCAGCCCAAATGTAGGGATATCGCTGTACACCTGCATATCCTTCTCGATTTAACACAAATCCTCTTCGATTACCATATTCACCAAAGTTTTCATAAGCAGCCTTAGCATATGCTACTGGAAATACATTATGTCGATCATGGGGATAAGTTGCACCCATATCAGTCTTTAGAAATTGTACTCCCTGATCAGCAAGAGGTTTAGCACAATTATCCCACCACCAGTTTACCGCATCATCATCAAGAAAATTCAAAACTAAACTATCCTCTGGCACCATATGGCCTGCTTGGCGACCTTTTGTTAGTAGCTTTTTCTTATTACCATCATCTAATAAAGAGCGTATATGAACTCCTACCATTTTATAATTCATATTATGTAATTGATCAATAAAATTTTCCGGATTTTTAAAATTTGGATTCCACTCATACGTACATGCATTTCCGCCGTGTTCAGTCTTTAATCTCCAGGATGAATCGAAATGTAAATTATCAACAGGAATATTCCTTGTACGGAATTTTTGGGCTACTTTAAGGGCATGTTTAGGAGAACCACCTCTTCCTTCATGAAAACTTCCACCGCCATAGCTACCAAAATTCAAACCCAGTCCAGCTTTGGGAACTAAAGGTGGTTTACCTGTAAGTTCTGTATAATGATCGATGATATTTTTGAATTCAGGGCCATGTATAAAATAATAATCCATTGTTTCCTCAGAAGTAGTAAAACTATAATATTCATCACTACTACTTCCCATATCCCATTTACTTTTATAAAACGTATTGAGGAAAATGCCATATCCTCTGGTACTCATAAAGAATGGTACAGGAGAATAATTAGCTGCCTCAATATCATAAGGCCCACCATTAGGACCTCCCCGACCAACATACAGAGAAACCTTATTTCCTCTCCAGTCCAGCTGATCCATCTGCTCGCCAAATCCGAAAAAATGTTCATCTGGGTGCATTTTCTTTACACTTCGACTTTTATCCTCATTCCAACCAACAGAGCCTGATCCACCGGTAAGGCCTTTATTTAACAATTTTCCATTTTCATCATAGACACTAATCCTAAACGGTTTTTTATTTACATTAACTGTTAGCTTATTCGACTTTAAAGATATTTGGCTATTTTTCTCTTCAACATTTAGTGGTATATCTTTCCAATCTTCTTTAACCACCATTAATTCTGATTGAGGTCGAAAATCACCATCGGAATTAATTCTCACCCGGAATATATTTTCATTATAGAATTCTACATTAGCAACAGCCTGATCGCATTTAAAAATTACCTTATTACCCTGTAGCGTATAATTTTTAATATTGCCCGGCTGATTATAATTATTCCACGCTGGATTATCATTTTGTGAAAAAATAACGGTTGAAAACATGAAAACAATAATTGCAATTAAACTAATTTTCTTCATTTTTCTCCCTTTTTGTTTAGTTTCTTTGGCTTTCAAACCTTTCCTGAGGAAGATACTGCTATTATAGTTGAAGGTAAGATTGAGAAAATTACCCTTGACGAAGTGAGATTGCCAAACAGTGTATCCGTACCAAATGGAGTGGGTTCAAATGTTTTTCTGGATAATCATGAAGACTATCACCAACATGTTTGGTGTACTCCAAAATACTATAAATATCTATCTCCCTCCAATCTTCAATTAACTATTAAAAAACTGTTTCCTTCGTATAAATTAGGGGGTCCTTAAATATCCAAATTTATGATCTAATTTATACCGTAATTTGCTTCAAATTTGCCGGTAAATACAAATATTACAATCTTTCCTGTATTTAAATTGAAATATATTTGGACAATAAAAAATTGCACCAGTTTCCTGAAGGCTTTGGCCATATTAATTACTAATACATTCATTCCTACCCAAGTTTTACTAGTTTCTGCTGTTTGAGTACGCATTAATCCCATATTATATTTTCTTTTCCCTTCATCAAATTTACCTTCTATAGCATTTCTCTCTTTTGACTCACGCTTTAACCTCCGCTTCCTTCGCTTATACTTCTCAATATCTTTCTTAGGAGGACGACCCAATGGTTTGCTTGAGTATCTAATATCTCTACCCTTTAGTTTTCTCCTGTTTCCTCTAGTACCAAAAATATTCTCCGTTATGGCAACTTCTGGATAATATTCTTCTCTCTGCTTGTATCTTTCTATCGATTTTATCATTTCATTGCCTTTATGATAGTTATCCCCACTGAAATAGTTTATAATTCTATAATTCAGAATTTAGGTTTTAATATAAAACCATAGGTATAGGACTTATTACCATCTAAGGTAAATTGTGGTAAAGTCCTTCTCCCCCAGCTATCACTGCCACCAACACCATGAACTTGTAGATCAATATTAATATTTATAAAGTTACGGTTAGGCAATTCGTGATCATGTTGGCCTTGTTGTAAATCATTCTCCGTATAGGGCCAGGCTCTAAATGATAAGGGCTGTAATCCTTTTACTAACAAACCTTTTTCCTCACTATTCAAAAATTTCATCCATCTAGTATCACATCTATTGGCATTATCCTGAGGGTAGATATAATCGGTGACAAACTCATCAAGAGTCCTTGTATATTTTCCAATAAAAGCACTTCCTTTTCTATCAATATAATTTTCATGCGGACCCCGGCCATACCATTTAATCTTATCGAATTGTTCCCTGATAGCCATTTTCATTCCAAATTTAGGCATCAAGGGTATATTTACTTTTGCATTAGGCTGATAATGAGCTTCCACTTGAATATATCCCTGACTATTAATTGTATACACTAGATCATAATCAGAATTTTTCATTAAAGCCATATTAAAACTTATTCTTACATTACCATTACCTAAGCGCATTCTCTCAATATTCTCCACAGATCTATTTTGACCAGCATATTTCCAGGCACCTACTCTTTCAACATAATCATTACCTTCCTGATTATTATTAGGTACTTTCCAAAAATATGGAATCAGTGACTTTTTTATAATTTCATTTTCTTTGAAATTATATTCTACTACAGCTCCACTTTTATCAATCTTAATCTCATACCTTTTACCTGAGATTTGAAAAAACTCTGGTTTCTCTTCTACCTCTATTTCCGATTCCTGTTTACTAGTCAGGCTGACAAAATTATATTTATCTAGGACAAATTGTTCCTGAGCAATACAAAATCCAGGTTCGGCCCATCTTTTATCGTCTTTTAAATGGGCTGATATTTCTAATGTGAGTTCGTTATTGTATTGGTACAATTTATCAGGAAAAGATAAATCAAGTTTCCCCTGCTTGTGGGGAGCAATATCTACCTTATCTATATCTTTTTGATAAATAGTTTTTCCCTGAGATTTTATTTTCCATCTAAAATCATAATTATTTAAATTCAAAAAATCATTATGATTTTCTAGATTTACAATTCCTTTATCTATATTTTCACCAGTAAACCAAATAGGCTGATAAACATGTTGGATTTCATAATAATGAGGATTAGGCGTCCTATCGGGAGCAATAGCACCATTGAGACAAAAAGCTCCACTATGGGGTTGATCTTTAAAATCACCTCCATAAGCCCAGTGTTCATTCTTACTCAAACCTAATTTAGTTCTATTTTTATAATCTGTCTGTTCTCCACCTTCATTTATCACCAAGCCCTGATCAACCCAATCCCAGATAGCACCGCCCCAAATCATGGGATTATTATAAATAATATTCCAGTATTCCTTTAGATTACCTCCTGAATTACCCATCATATGAGAATATTCCCTTATGAATAAGGGTTTATCAGAAAGTTTTTTTCCAAACTTTCTAAGGCTATCCGGGTAGGGATAGGAATAATCATGCATATCAGTTACACTACTATCACAATGATAATAATATGGGCGAGTTTGATCTACTTTTTCCATGGCACTTCTCATTGCTTCCAGATTAGGTCCCTGGCCACCTTCATTTCCTAGAGACCAAATAATAACAGAACTATAATTTTTATCTCTTTCTACCATTGAGACACCACGATCAATATGAGCCTGTTCCCAGGTCGTATCTTCGCCCATTCTTCTATTACCTATTCCATAAGTATGACTTTCTTGATTTGCTTCATCCATTACATACAATCCATATTCATCACATAATTTATACCATTCAGTTCGGTTGGGATAGTGACTTGTTCTGACCATGTTAATATTAGCTTTTTTCATTAATTTAATGTCTTTTATCATGGTCTTCATATCAACATATCTTCCCATTCTGGGGTGATGGCTATGCCTATTCATTCCTCTTAATTTTACCGTCTCTCCATTTACAGTTAGTTGATGATTTTGTATTTCAACTTCTCTAAAACCAAATTGCCATGGTATAACTTCAAGCAAGTCATCTTCATGATACAGTTTAATAATAGCTTTGTATAATTCAGGTGTCTCTGCTGTCCATAATTTAGGGGAATCTATTTTTTCCTGTTGTTTTACAGTTTTAAAAGATTTTCCCTGAACTGAATTTATTTGTTTTACAATTTCTTGTTCTACTTTTTCACCATCTTTATATAAAAATGTTTTTAATGTTAGGTCTTCTATATTTCTTTCCTGACTATTTTTTATTTCAGCCTTTAGATTAAGTGTTGCATCCTCGTATTCTTTATCTAAATCAGTGGTGATTTTAAAATCCTGCAGATAAGTTGAAGGCCTGGCAACCAGTTCTACGCCTCTATAGATACCACTTAATTCCCACATATCCTGGTCCGATAAATAACTTCCGTCGGACCAGCGATAAACTTCTACTGCTATTTTATTTTTTCCTGAGTTGAGATAGGGAGTAATATTAAATTCTCTTGTTGTCATTTCGGCCTGTGTGTAACCAACTTTTTTACCATTCACCCATAAGTACATGGCTGATTTAACGCCGTTAAATTTTAAAAATATTTGTTTACCATTCCAGGAATCAGGTAGAGTAATAGTTTTGCAGTAACTGCCTACTGGATTTTTTAATTCCTGCGAAGTATAGTGTCCGGGAGGATTATCCATTATTTTAGGCGGGTTTGGTTTAAAAGGATAGGGATTATTAGTATAAATCGGAATACCATAACCCTGCATTTGCCAATTTCCTGGTACCCTTATATTATTCCAGTGAGAAATATCAAAATTAGATTTGTAGAATTCTCGAGGTCTTTCAGATGGTTTCCTGCTCCATTTAAACTTCCAAATTCCATTCAAGGATTTCTCTAATCTGGAATTAGCATCGTTTTTAGCATTATCAAAATTTTCGTATGGAACATATTCGGATCGTCTAGGTTCTATGCCTACATTCAATACATTTTGGTCCTCCCAATTTGGTGCTGTAGCACTATAAGAAATTGAAATTAATAAGACAGCTAATAGGTAAATCATGCTTGTGTTCTCCCTTGCTTTTAGTTTATTAATAATCTATCATTTAAAAACATATAAATTCATAATTATGATTTTTTGCTTATTTTATTCTATACACTCTAAAATTATCTATTTTCATATGATTTTTAACAGTTCGAAAGCCAAACCATCCCTCCGTATAAGGCTTTTTATCAATAATATCAAAGACCACTTCTCCATCCACAACGTAGAGTAACTGTTCCTTTTTAGATACTATTTGTACTTTTCTTTTTTGATTAGGCATATTCATATATTTTTTCTTTTTAAGATCGTGTTCAGGTAAGAGAGGACGGGAGCCATCTCCGGGATAACGTCTAAATCTGGTTGTTGTATTCCAATTTGCTCCATAGCCAACATAATAACATCTTAAAGGATGATAATTACTGAAATTACCTCCTCTTTCTTCAGAATTTTTAAAAAGATTGTCTGGATTATCGGGATCGATTGCCATCCAAAAACAATTAAGGTCACTAGAACGTTCATTTACTGCTCCTGAATCTATCATGGTAACATTATATTCTATTATGACAGGAGCTTTTAATTTCTTTTTAAACCAGACTGTACAACCTGATTTATCTCTAATATCTAGTTTACCATTCATCCAACTGGTTTTTCCTCCAGGCATTTGTTCGACAACCCACATATCTTTTTTTTCATCAAAATTATCTTTATAGAGTAATTTGGTCTGATAGATGTTTTTACCTACAGAAACACCTTTACTTGGTTGAGCCTTGAGATATAAAAATATTAAACCTGAAATAATTAGAAGAAAAACACTCGTTTTACTAAGTTTCTTCATTCTATTTCTCCTTGGATTTAATACTTTCAGGTAATTCTTTAGGTAAATCTTCATCGATCATTTCTAATAATTCAATAGCATTCAGGGACCATTGTGCAGTTGTATTTGTAGATACATTGGGTATCTCATCTATATCTTGCAATACATCAGGCTGTTTTATCCTCTGTTTTTCAAATATTGACTGAGTAGCTCCAGAATTAAAAAACATCTTCCAGGCTTTTTTAGCCAGAGTTGAATCATCTTTGATTACAGAAGCATAAGCAGGAAGTCTTGCATACCAGGCACCTTTTTGACCTATATCCGCCTTTCTACCAAAAGCTTCCTGGACCTTTTCTTCTGAAGCGGTAAATAGTGTGCTAAATTGTAACCAGAGTTCATTCCATTCTTCATTATCAAGCAATTTACTAAGTTCAAAAGCAACCTCAGGGCCTCCCATTAATACAGATAAATGACTATACCCAATTTTTTCCTTACCAAGATTATAAACCTTGTTATTTTCTGGATCATATCCAAATGTTGCCCCTTCTCCTGAAAAGAATCCATAGGGCATTTTAGCAAAAGAATCTACTCCTCTTAATATTTTCTTTTTCCATTTTTCATCTCCTGTTCTTTCCCAGGCTGTCATCCAGTTACCTACTAGTGCCAGCCAATCTGGTCCAAAACGAATATGAGTGGGATAATCTATTTCAGGTGCATATTTTCTCAGGGGGTCCCATTTTGTCATGGTGGTATCTACCCTTCTTTGTTGTTTCATTAGGTCGCCTGTTCTCTCGTCCGTAGTGATATAATGGTAGAATCTTTTAGGATAGGATTGGCTAATTCTCACTTCTTTGGATCCACATCCCCAGTGAACTACATTATGTCTGGAACCGAGACCTTTTAATTTACCTTTATGATAGACATCGACTTCGCTGCAGTGTCTGGTCATTGCTTCAGCCATTTTAAAATAATCTTCATTTCCGGTTCTGAGAAAACTATACCATAGCCAAACATTAGGCATCAGTTCCGTGTTGGCCCAGGCAAAGCCTCCCATATCATACTTCCAGCTATGACGAACAGGATCATAACTATGCATTACATCCCCATAATCCCAGAATCCATACCAATTCCTCTGCTCTATCTGATCTTTGTAAAACTCTAAACCTGTAGTTAACTTATTTTCAAGCCATCTTTTCACAGGTGTTGATCTATCTGGAAGACTCCACTCTCCAAATACATTTACATTATGATAATATTGGGGTTTGCATACTAGTTGCGGTGTCTGTGAGCCGATATGAGCTTTTTGTACTATCCTGGAATCTGAAGGTACCTGACCAGTTGGAGCAAGCATCAATTCATTTGTGCGTGCTATACCTTTTGGAGTGCTCAGCCCCTCCTGAACATCCTCATAACTTGCTTCAAGACTATGAGCAGTAGTATCATAGTGTCTTAAATCCATTGCTGAATGTTTAGGCGACCAGAACCACATTTTAAGGTCAGCTGACTCGTCCCTCGCATTTTCAATCTCAATAGTAGAAGGATAGGATTCCCAAAAGTTTTTTAATCCTATAGCTAAACCACCTGAGACATCTCCCACAAATCCTAATCCAGAAGAACGAGTTCCCGCTCCGGCATCTATCCAGGTACTGTTTGGATTTGTACGCTTTTTAATCATAAATCCATCAGCAGAATTTTGGTATAATCTATATGCATCCCAGGCCGGCCATTCACTTATTAAATATTGGCCTTTTTGATTATATTCCTCCTTATCCGGAACTCTCTTGCCTGCTACCTGCTCTTTATATATATTTCTATCCTTGTATTCTATTTTTCTTCTTCCAAAAAGTGGTTTAACTGGTTCAGCCCAGAGTCCTTCCTCTTGACCTGAAAAACGCACGTGTCTATTATGTAATTCTTCTCTGAAAGGAACAGAAAACTTAATTCCAATTCCATCAATAAAATCTTCCTTTTTATCACCATCGTAGATAAAATTATGTACCATTCGAATGTTTTTTGAACCGGCATAAAAATAGAGACGTACCTCAAAAGGAAATAGTTCTATATCTCTGGTTTCGTCAGTATGTACTCCTTCTATCTGGATCACAGACCTGACAGGGCCTTCCTGTTCCACAGTTACTTTTTCTATTCTTCCTATTAATTTTTCCTTATTCGGGCTGCTACTAATTGCGTCTTCTGGTCCAGCTTGTAAAATTGATATTAATTTTCCTGTCTCTGCTACTACTCTACCATCAATTTCGATTTCCTCAATAATATTCTTACCCTTTTTAGGTATAACACAATTTACAGCTCCAGTTTCTACAATGTAATCATTTTTATTTTCATTAACCTCAACTCTATTTTCTTCCTGAACTCTGGAACCATTTTCCAGGGGAGTAATTCTAAAATTTTCAGTACTTCTATTTACAACTGAACTATGTCCGGTCCATTTGATAGAACCATCCGGCCAATAGGCCATTACCCAGCTTTGGACAGGAATTTTTTCTCCCTTAGAATTAGTGAGTGCAAACTGCTGGTCTTTCTGAATCTTGCCTTGAGGCCAGGGTATCCCCCAACTAGCACCAACTTGTTGATCAATTGAGTTATCCTTAACCCAGCTTAATTTGACTGAGCCATTATTTTGTGATACGCTAATATTAAAAAGCAAAAAAAAGGTCAATATTATTAAACAAATTTTTCTCATTTTTTCATCCTTTTTTTAGTTTATTTTGTATTAGAATCGATTTTTTAAGTAACCCCTTTTATCCATAAAAATTTAATCAATAAACTTTAGTTAATTTCTTTATTTTTAAGTGGTCTAATTGTGACAGGACCTAATAACCCTGAAGCTAGTGGTTCCCAATTTTTAGCAGTGAATATACCTTCCTCACTTACATTTGCACGTGTACTGGCTCCAAGATTAATATTATAGAAATTTTTCCATTCGAGTCCTTTCTTATCCATATATGCTATCCTATTAGCCATAAGATTCGACACTTCTATTTTTAGTTTATTTCTATTTTTTATTAATTCTTTTTCCAGCACAATCTGATGTGGTTGAGTTATAGTAGTCGCAATTTGTTCTCCATTCAAAAATATTTCAGCACTTTCTCGTACTTCTCCGAGCTGGAGTAGCCAATCCTGGTTTATTGTGGAATCCGATAATGAAAAGGTAGTTGTATAGGAAGCTGTACCAGAAAATCGCTTTGTTTTTTTTCCACCTAATTCAGTCCAGGATTGTAATGTATTTGTAGTGATGGCTTCTGGTAATTGGGGTCCACCTTGAACAAACTCAATCTTCCAATCCTGATTAATATTTTTGCTCTCTTGTCCAACTTCTTTATACGGATATTCCGATACAGTTTTATCAAGAGATTGATCAATAAATGTTTTTACAATACAGGTTTCTCCAGGCTCTAGTTGAAGATAAAAAGAGCCATCATTTTTAGTTGCTGCTTTACCTTTTTGTTCATCCATAGGATCATAAATCATCGCAGATGAAATTTTTCCCCTCACTTCAATCCAGTCCCCGAGTTCTGTATCGCTTGTATTTTTTATAAAATAATATTTCCCATGTGTGTGCTCCCTTCGAATGAAATGTAAATCTTCCTTAACCATGGGCTCAGAAGAAATATTGAGTTTTTTTAGTCCCCGAGCAACATCTTGTGTTACTAAAATATTACCTTTGCCTGCTGAAATATTTCCGTTTTCCTCTTTTGTATTTATTTTTTTCGTAATCTTCCGGAATTTTGTCTTGCGCTTATTCAGTTTATCAAATCCAGCAACCTTCTCTGGTAATTGACTTTCAAAAATTATACTAGCCCCCTTCTGAGCAAAAGTGAACAATTTTCTGTATGTTCTTAAGGGAATGTATTCAGTCCGGGGTACTAAAATAGTTTTGTATTGTAAATTCTCAATATTAATAGTTCCTGCTTCAATCTTTATATCATTTAATTGTCGGTCAGAAATCAGGTCAAAATTATATCCCTTTTCAAAAAGATTTTCTCCAACTTTTTTTACTCTCGTACCAGAAGCATCGCCATCAAAATGTTTTAAAAGATGTTCTGTATCTTGTGACATTTCATTCCGAATTGGATAATATAATAAGATATCATTATCAGGTTGCCCTTTTTGCAGAAATGACTGTACCCGCGTTACATATCGATTTAAAGCATCAAAATCTTTCCAGAAGGTATTTTTTGGTCCAAAATGAACTGCTGCATAAAATAGCCATCCCGGCCATTGTGCTTGTTTGGGTGAATAGGCTATGCCATGATAAACAATGTGATTTATTCCCCCAAGAAAATATTTATCAAGAGCGCCTTTTACTTCACCTAAAGTACCTTTAAAGTGTTGATTCATCCATGTACAAGCCTCGGCTGAAGCTAATTCTTTACCTGCTATATGAGTTGCTGAAGATGCAAATTTGAACCTAAACCTTTCACTTCCCTCTGTTTCTGGAATATCTGTGGCTGCATATAGATCAAGAATATTGGCAGGAGACCCGTGGGCCTGATTTCTTGTTTTAGCATCCTGTTTTTCAGCCCATTTATCCCATGCTCGAGTAAAATTATCAAGTAGCAGATCGGAAATAGTTTTTCTATAATCAGATAATATTCTTTGTCTCTTTTTTTGCGTTCCAGTATCTCCTATCAATATCGGCAAATAATTTCTTAGATCATACCCTCTTCTCTGTTTAAATTCCTTAAAAAACCCTTTTGTCC
>Ga0102941_1000177_pt1 | contig 27749 bp, 32 predicted proteins | sample SalPonR2_C_D2_MG_FD_79281 | JGI IMG/M metagenome (GOLD analysis project Ga0102941, IMG submission 79281) | Salt pond soil microbial communities from South San Francisco under conditions of wetland restoration - Salt Pond MetaG R2_C_D2_MG | ecosystem: Environmental > Aquatic > Marine > Intertidal... | reverse complement strand
ATCGGGGTCAGGGCCGGGATCGGCCTCGAGAATATCGCACGGGTCGGGATGGCGCGCCAGCAGACGCGCCACGGCGGCGGGATCTTCGACGGTGGCCGACAATCCGACCCGGCGCAGTCCAGGGGCAAGCGTGGACAGACGCGACAGCGCCAGCATCAGCTGATCGCCGCGCTTGGATTCCGCCAGCGCGTGGATTTCATCGACGATCACCCGTTGCAGTCCCGCGAATGTGCGCTGCGCGTCCTCGTAGGAGATCAGCAAAGCCAGGCTTTCCGGCGTGGTCAGCAAGATATGCGGCGGGTCCGCGCGCTGGCGTCGCTTGGTGTGCGATGAGGTATCGCCGGTGCGGTCCTCGACCCTTATGGGCAGTCCCATTTCAGTGATGGGCCCGGTGAGATTGCGTTTGATATCAGCGGCCAATGCCTTGAGCGGGCTGATATACAGGGTGTGCAGGCCCGCATGGGTGCCATTGGCCAGATCACCGAGCGTCGGCAGGAACCCCGCCATCGTCTTGCCGCCGCCGGTGGGTGCAATCAACAGCTGACACGGGCTGTGCGCGCGGTCCAGCATGGCGCGCTGGTGGGGATGGATGGACCAGCCACGGCCTTGAAACCAGTCTTCGATCTGTGGGGGAAGGGGCGTTGTCATGGGCCTGGAGTGTAGACCGTTCGGCGCCACGCACCAGCAGGGCCAAACAGAAAAAGGACGCCCGTTTCCGGACGCCCTTCCAACCTGAGGCAGGCTGATTTTCGTTCCTAGTGAACGATCTTTTCCTCTTTGACGTAGAGGTTCTCCCACGCGCGGTCGATGAATTCGGGGCGCATCTGGTAGGGGATGCCTTCGAAATCGCAGATCGCCTTGATCTGGTCGAGCAAGAACACGGGGTGATAATTCGCGTAGATATTGTTGATGGTCGGATATTTCGTCTTGAGCATGTGGATGAGCGAGGCTTCATCCAGCGGCACGCCTTTCTTCTTGGCGACCATGGCAAAGATTTTCAGGAATTGTTCCTGGTTCGGTCCGTCGATCTTGACCTTGAAGAAGATCCTGCGCAGCGCGGCCTGGTCGAAGATCTCATTGGGGTGGAAGTTGGTGGAAAACACCACGAGCGTGTCGAAGGGAACCTCGAATTTTTCGCCCGATTGCAGGGCGAGGATGTCGTAGTTCACCTCCATGGGCACGATCCAGCGGTTGATCAGGGCCTGGGGCGGTTCTTCTTGTCGGCCAAGGTCGTCCACGATGAAGACGCCACCGGTCGATTTCAGCTGAAGGCTGGCCTGATAGGTGCGGCTGACCGCGTTATAGTTCAGATCCAGCATGGAAAGCGACAGCTCACCACCGGTCATCACGGTGGGCCGGGTGCACAGAAGATAGCGGGTGTCATGACGCGCCACGGATTTGCGCAAGGGCCCGACATCTTCGTCGCCGGCCAAAACGGGGGTGTGCACGATCGGGTCATAAACGGTGATCACCTGCCCGGCATAGGACAGCGCGTGGGGAACGTAGATGTTGTCGCCCATCGCGGCGCGGATGCCTTCGGCAATCGAGGATTTACCATTGCCCGGCGGGCCGTACATCAGGACCGAACGGCCCGACCCCACGGCTGGTCCAAGCTGGTCCATCAGGCCGTGCGGCAAGATCAGATGGCCCATCGACGCCTCGAGCATGGCGCGCGTCAGGCGCACGTTCCGGATCGACTGGCGTTTGACCTGAACCTTGTAATCCTCAAGGGGCACGGGCATCGCGCCATAATATTCCGACTGGCTGAGCGCGTCGAGCGCGCGGGCCTTGCCGGCATCGGTCAACTGGAACCCCATTTCCGAACTCGATGTGGCGTGCAGCGTGCCGGTTGCCTGCATCAGGTTCATTTCGCGCAGCATATCGATCAGTTGCTGCGTCAGCGGCAGGGGCAGGCAGATGGCTGCCGCAATCTCGGAGGCCTGTTCGATGTTCTTGCGGAATACGGTCTTGAGCACGATGTCACGCATCATCACGACGGTCAGGCCGGTATCCGTCAGCTTGCGCAGCGGCGGCGGCGGTTCGGTCGTCGGTGGCGTAACTTGCATGTTCATAGGATCACCCGCGTAGTCAGAGACCTGCAAAACTTGCCGTGTAATTGCGGCGGTTTATTGGCGAAGTGGGGATGGAAGCAGGGCGTATTGCATTCTGTATGCTGCAGCCAAAGCAAAGCGGCCCACCCAAGGGTGAGCCGCATACCTGTGTGCAAGTTTTTGATACGAAACGCGAAAAGGCCTATAGCCCGGCGTTCACCCCCAGGGCCAGGTAGATCACCAGCGACCCGGCCAAGGCCACCCCCATGGGGAACAGTTTGCCCTGTTCCCAAGACGCCCATTCCGGCGTCGCCCGGCGCACTGCCGGCACCCGTCCCGCGCCACGATGGGTGATCCACGATCCAATCAGGACAGCCGCGAACAACAGCAAGAACAACAGCCCATCGCCCGGCGCGATGAAGGGCGCCATGGCGGCGGCGAATTTTGCGTCGCCCGCACCCACCATGCCAAGCGACGTGATGACGAACCCGATCACCAGCACGATGACCAGCGCCAGAAGCCGCCAGAGATAGGCGTCAAGCGGCAGCACGATCAGGCCCACGACCAGAAAGACACCCGCAAGGGCCAAGACGGCGATGTTGGGGATCTTCATGGCCCGCAAATCGCTGATCGCGACCCAGACGCAGATCGGCAGCGCAAGGGGCAGAAACCAGATCGCTTCGGCAAATGTCAGGTCGAGCGTCATCAGCCGCGAACCTCCGTATCCAACGCCTGTAACGCACGAACGGCTGCCTCGAAATGCTGCGGATGCGTGTCGATGGCATCGGTCAACAGGCCACGGCCAAGGTCGATTTCGCCCTGGCGGACAGCCGCCAGGCCTGCCGTGTGCAGCAGTTGAGCGCGTTCCACCTGGGTCATGCGCACGAGCGGAAGGTTGTAGTTGCCCTGCGCTGCCCGAGCCAGAACCAGGTTGTTCTTGGCGGTGAAGAGATCCGGATCATACGAGATCGCCTCGACGAACAGATCCTCTGCGCCGTCGAAATCCCCGCGCGTCAGACGGGAATAACCCCAATTGTTCAGAACGTTGGCCGGTCTGGTCGTCAGTCCGGACGCGGTTTCGTAGAAATGATCGGCGCGGTCCCATTCCTGGTTGGCATCTGCGATCATCGCCTCGAGCCGGTAGCGTTCATAGGTCTCGAAGGTGGGCGGGATGCGGTCAAGCTGCGCCTCGGCCTCGTCCCAGTCGCCGGTCCGGATCAAGGCATCGGCATAATCGATCCTGTCCTGTTCGATTGCGGCATCATCGGCGACGATATCGCGCCAGACCGGCACGGCTTCGTCCGCGCGACCGGCGCGGACCAGGCTGGTCGCGAGCCCACGGCGGAAATCGATCCGGTCGGGCTGATCCCTCAGCGAGCGCTGGAAATAGGCCACGGCCTCATCGGGGGCGGCGGCGGTCAGCATGATGTCGTTTAGGTTGGTCTCATCGATCACGTTCATCGGGTCGAGCGCCCGGTCCACATCGGGCGAACGTGCGGTATCGCACGCCGCTGTGGCCAGGGCGATCACGACCACCGGGACCATCCGGAGGCTGAAGGGCATGGGCGACCTCTTAACTGCTCGTGTTCAACCCCGGGTCTTCTCATGGGTCGGAGTGAAGTTCGTAAACTCCACCACCGCGCCGGATCAGCTCAGGGCCATTTTCATTATTGTCTCCAGCATATACCGCATTTTCCATTCGCGCGATAGCCAGTCTGAGGTTGTCGCGAATCGCGTCCGAATGGCCACTATCGAGCGCGAAGGCCTGCTGAAACACGCGCCTCGCCTCGCCGTATTCACCTTGTTCCATCAAGACGACCCCCAGATTGTTCCATGCTGGAATGAAGGTTTCGTCAACATCCAGCGCGCTGCGGAACTGTTGTTCGGCCTGTCCGATGCGGCCCAGTTGAAGATTGGCCGACCCGATCGACGTCAGGACATCGGCCGTAAGGCCATCTTCCGCGCCGGCGCGGTAATATGCCCTGAGCGCCAGTTCGTATTCGCCTGCCTCCATGAGGCGGTCACCAACCAACAATCCGTCGACCGCGTCGCGCAGCACGACGGTCCCTTGCGGGGCGTCGACCCCATTGCGGATCGGATCAAGCGGGTCTTGCCCGGTCGTGCCAACACAGGCCGAAAGGCCTGTGCTGAAGGTAAGCGTCAGGATGATGAGCCCCCTCATCAGTCCCTCCCATGATATGGCGTCACGCCGGGATCAGCGAGCGCCCTGAAGGTCCATCGCGATGCCGTAGACCGATGGCCCGATCAGGATAATCAAAAGCGGCGGAAGACAGAACATCATTGTGCCAAGCGTCAGTTTCGTCGGCAGCTTATTGGCCTTTTCCTCTGCGCGCATCACCCGTTTGTCGCGCATCTCGTCTGCATAGACCCGAAGCGCCTCGGCGATCGAGGTGCCGAAGGTGGCCGACTGGATCAAAGTGGTTACGAAGCTGTTCACGTCTTGCAGGCCGACCCGTTCGCCCATATCGCGCAGAACGCGGGTCTTGTCCTTGCCGGCCTTCATCTCGAACGCGATGATCTGGAATTCCTCGGACAGGGCGGGATAGGCCGTCTTGATCTCATTGGCCACCCGGATGATGGCCTGGTCGAGGGATTGACCTGCCTCGACGCAGACGAGCATCAGGTCAAGCGCGTCGGGAAAACCGGAAGAAATCTCTTCTTCGCGGGCCTGGACGCGGCGCTGCACCCAGTATTTGGGGGCGTAGTATCCAAGGCAACCGGGCAACAGAACCGACAGGATCGACGATTGCGCCGATCCGCTGCCATTGATGATGACAAACAGCGTGCCCAACAGCAGCCCGCCGATGCCAAGTGCAAAGGATGCGAAATGGAAGGCCTGGACCGCGCCCTTGGACCGGTAGCCGGCGCGCACCAGCGTCAGTTGCGTGGCGCTGTATTGGTCCTGATCTTGCGGTTCGAGATACTGGGCGAACCGGTCGAGCCGTTCATCCTTGCCGCCGCGGCGCAGGGCGTTCGGGGTGCTGGTGTCGGTATCGTTGCCGAGCCGCATATCGCGGATCTTGTCGAGCGGATCTTTCTTTTTGAACAGGATCGAAGGCAGTGCGATGAGCACCAGAAGCACGCCAAGACCACCCGCGACGATCAGCGGGCCAAGATCGCCCAACTGGCTGATGATGAACGCGTTTGCTCGGTTGAAGAGGTCTGATAGAAACTGCATTTTGGGTGATCTCCGATCAGACTTTGATGTTCACGAGCATGCGCATGAACACCATGTTCAGGAACAGCATCACGCCAACCACGGCACAGGCCGGGATGAAGACAGGTGATTGCATGACCTCGTCATAATAGTCGGGTTGCATGACATTGATGCCGACCAGTGCAAGCAGCGGAAAGATGGACAGGAAGGTGCCCGACCATTTCGCCTCGGCGGTGATCGCCTTGACCTTGCGGAACAGTTTGAACCGCGCGCGGATCACCAGCGACAAGCCCTGCAGGATTTCCGCGAGGTTGCCGCCCGAGACCTGCTGAATGCCGACCGACACAGCGAGGAAACGCAAATCCTGGCTATCAAGGCGTTCGGCCATGGCGCGGATGGATTCGGCCACGTCGCGACCATAGGCGGCTTCGTCTGCGATCACGCCCAGTTCGGAGGCCAGCGGGTCTGCGATTTCCTTGCTCACGGTGTTGATCGCCGAAATGAACGGGTGCCCGACCCGCAACGAGCGAACCATCAGTTCGACAGCGTCGGGAAGCTGTTCATCCAGCATCGCCATGCGTTTCTTGGCCTTGGAATTGACCCAGAAATAGATGCCACCGACACCCATGCCGACCGACACAAGCAAACGGATCGGAAATGATGCCCCGGTCAGGATGGTCAGGAGCAAGAAGGCCACCACAGTCATCCCCACCATCACCATCATCAGCTGACCGGGCGTGAAGGCGATGTTGGCCTTTTGCGCCTTGTCTGCAATCAGGGAATAAAGCGGCAGTCTGACCGACCCCTTGTGCTGGTCCATTTCCTTGCGGAGCTTGGCCAGAACGTCTTCACGCGACGTACCCTTTTCCAGCATCGCCATGCGGCGATTGACGCGGGCATTGAGGCTGATCGTCTTGCCGAAGGCGGCCAGGTAAACGCCGTTGACCAGCATCACGACGCCTACGAAAATCCCGATATAGATAAGCGGTTCGATGGATAGCTGCATGTGACTTACTCCGCCGCGATCGGTTCGTAGATGGAATTGGGCAGGTCATAGCCCCACTGGCGGAACCGGTCGGCAAAGTTCGACCGAACGCCGCAGGCCGTGAAATGGCCAACGATGGTGCCGTCCGGCTTGAGCCCGGTGCGCTGGTAGCGGAACACCTCCTGCATGGAGATAACTTCGCCTTCCATCCCGGTAATCTCGGTGATCGACACCATCCGGCGCGACCCGTCCTGCAGGCGGCTGGCCTGTACGACCAGGTTCACAGCAGACGAGATCTGGGCGCGCACGGCCTTGATCGGCATTTCGATCCCGGACATGGCGACCATGTTTTCAAGGCGCGAACACGCATCACGGGCCGAGTTGGCGTGGATCGTCGTCATCGATCCGTCGTGGCCCGTGTTCATGGCCTGCAGCATGTCGATGACTTCCTCGCCACGCGTTTCGCCGACGATGATACGGTCTGGACGCATCCGCAGCGCGTTGCGCAAACAATCACGCTGGGTGACGGCGCCCTTGCCTTCCACGTTCGGCGGACGGCTTTCCATCCGGCCCACATGGACCTGCTGAAGCTGGAGTTCCGCCGTATCCTCGATCGTCAGGATGCGTTCGGCATTGTCGATGAACGAACTCAGCGCGTTGAGCGTGGTGGTTTTACCGGAACCGGTACCACCGGATACGATCACGTTGAGGCGCGTGGCGACGGCCGCCTGAAGATAGGCCGCCATTTCCTCGGAAAACGCACCAAAGCGAACCAGGTCGTCGATGGCGAGCTTGTCTTTCTTGAACTTACGGATCGAGACGAGGGACCCGTCGACCGCGACCGGCGGCACCATCGCGTTGAATCGCGAGCCGTCCTTGAGGCGGGCGTCGACATAGGGGTTCGATTCGTCGACCCTCCGGCCCACGGCCGATACGATCTTGTCGATGATCCGCAGAAGATGGCGTTCATCCTTGAACCGGACTTCGGTCAGGCTCAGCCGGCCGGCGCGTTCCACGAAAACCCGGTTGGGACCGTTGACCAGGATATCGTTGACGTCCGGGTCTTTCAAAAGCGGTTCGAGCGGGCCAAGCCCGGTCACCTCGTCGAACAGCTCGACGTTGAGCGTCTGTCGGTCTTCGCGGTTCAGCACCACGCCCAATTCGCTCAGCTGTTCCGACGTGATGGCGTTGATTTCCGCGCGAAGCTCGTTTTCCTTGGCGCCTTCCAGCGCCGACAGGTTCAGGTTGTCGAGCAGACGGCTGTGCATCTCCGTCTTGATTTCATCCAGACGCAGCCGGCGTTTCACATCCTTGTCGCCATCCGCAACCTGTGCGGCGGTTTTCGGTGCTTCGCTGGACGTCGCCGGTTTGCGGCGAACGGAATTGACATCCTGCCCCGAAGGCGCCGCAACGGCCGCAACCGGAGCGGCGTCGCTTTCGCCCGGCTTTCCCGATTTTTTATATTTGGCAAACATAGGTCAGCCCCTTCTTGCCCTATTTGGACGCCTTGGCGTCGCCGGCCATGGCTTTGTGCAGGCCATCTGCAAGCTTGTGAATTTCCTTGCGCAGTGCGTTCTTTCTGGCAGTTTCGGCCAGCGGCTCTCCGTGATCGCCGGCTTGCATCACGGCCTTGCCGCCGTCGGGCAGGTAGGTCGAGATCTTGACCCCGAGGCTTTCGCCCAGTTTCTTGGCGCGGCCTTTCCCGTTCAGGTCGGTCAGGCCAGGCGCGCGGTTCAGCACGAAGTGCAGCTTTTCTATCGGCAGGTCTTCGGACCGGAGCGCCTTGATGAACCGCATCGCGTTCTGGGCAGAGCGCATGTCCAGTTCCATCGTGGTGAAATAGACATCAGCACGGTTGAGCACCGTTTCCGTCCACATGACCACCGTATGCGGCATGTCGATGATAACAATATCAAAACACTGCGAAGCAAGGTCGATCAGGGCTCCGACTTCTTCCGGGCCGATCAGATCCAGCGGCAGCACCTCGGGCGGGGCAGGGAAGACGGCAAGCTTGTCTTCGAAATGCAACAGCGCCTGTTTGAACGCGTCCACGTCCATTTCCTGCGCGTCTTGCAACATCTCGGTGATGATGTCGCGCCGAGGCAAGTCCAGGTAGGTCGATATGGTGCCGGACTGAAGATCCAGATCCATCAGGCAAACCGACGGCGCATTCTTCTTTTCGATGGTCGCCAGTTCCCAAGCCATGTTGACCGCGAGCGTCGAGGCCCCGGTGCCACCAGCCAGTCCCTGAACGGCAAAGACGGCGGACCGCCCATCCATCCTTTGGCCGACGGCGAAGCTGGATTTTGCAGGAAGGGCGGCGGGTGTTTCTGGCTCCGCTGCGACAGCGGGCGTCGGCGCGGCTGCCGGCACCGGGACGGGTGCGGGCGCAGGGTCCGTGGCGGGCGTCGGCATGTCCGCCTGTGCCGGTTCCCGTGCCGGAGCGGGAGGCGCCGCGGGCTCGGGGGCGGCAGGCACCTTCGGGTCACGGATTCGCGCGATTGCGTCATGCAGGGCGCCCTTCGCCAGCGGGTAGGGCACGAAGTCATCGGCGCCGAGACGCAAGAGTTCATGCAGGGTGGCGGGGCTGACATTGTGAGCGATCAAGATGCAGTGGATGCCTTCGGACTTGGCCGTGCGGATCAACTCTCCGACCATGCCGAGATCGTGTTCATCCTCGGCACGGATCGCGAGCGCCAGGAATTGAATGTTCTCTGCATCGGGTTGGGCAAGAAACGGGCGCGCTTCATCGAAGGTCAGGTCACCCCATGCTTCGCCCAGTTCAGCCTCCATGTCCTCGATCAGCAGATCGAAGTGATGAACGTTCTGTGATACGGTACACGCCAGAATTGGCGCCGGGTCCGATCTAAGTGCTAATCCGCTGCTCATGCCTCAAGTCCTAATCTGCCCGGGTGTCCCGGATCATCATTCGTACAGGTCGAAGGACCCGCTACGGGTACCCTTTCACCGACGATTCAAATGAACGGCATTCGGGCTTCTCACGTGAATGTCCTCGGAAAAAGCGGCAACAATAGGACGAAATCGTGGGAATTCCTCTGCAGCGAAAAAACAAAGGGCCTGCCGAAGTATGACTTCGACAAGCCCCTGAAAGTGTTAACGATAGTGGCTGTTCTCGAATCAGCCGCCGCCGCCGGCCGATCCGGCGTAGTTGCGGTACACGATCTGTGCGTAACGCCCGTCCAGAACCAGCGGGTTGGAATCCACAAAGCCCGTCACCTCGGTGACCGTGCGCCGGTTACGCCGGTCTTCTGCCTCGGTGGCCACGATCGGTTGGGTCTCGCCCAGCGACACCAGCGCATCCAAACGATGCCGGTCGATCCCCTGGCTGACCAGGAAGTTCACCGCGGCCCGTGCCCGGCGCAGGCCCAGGCGGTTGTTGTAGGCGTTGCTGCCGACAAGATCGGTATGCCCGTAGACCGAAAAGCGCGCTTCGGGGAAGTTGCGGATAAAGTGGGCCTGCTGCTGCAGGATCGCGCGTGCCTCGGCATCCAGCACGGCGGAGTTGAAGGCAAAGTTGATCGTCGTCGGCACTTCTTCGGCGAACCGGCGCGAAAGGATCTGCGCATAGCTGATCTCGCCGGTGTGCAAGAGAGTGTTGTTCATCGTCGGATTGCCGAAGCCGCCCTCATCGATGCTTGCGCCAAGGGGCGCATTCCAGTTTCGATCCGCCACGCATCCGGCAAGGGCAAATGCGGTCAGCAGGCAGATCGCCGCCCCCGATTTGCGTTGCAGGCTCGTTCTCAATGGAAGGTTGGTCACCGCGTTCGTCATGGTCTCACTCCATCACATAGCCATAGGACCCCGAGAAATCCTGTTGCGCGACATCCCCGGCGGGACCAGATGAACCGACCACGTTGCCGAGAAGGAACAGTTCCCGTTCTGTCGGGATGGCGACACGGTCGGTGGGCAGGGTAAGCGCCTCGCCCCGAACCGGTGAGACCAGGTGCGCAGTCACGATGATCACCAGTTCCGACTGGCGCCGCTGATACGAGGCAGAGCGGAACAACGCCCCCAGGACCGGAAGATCGCCCAACCATGGAACCTGACCGACCGAGTTGCGGAAATCATCTTGCAAAAGTCCTGCGATCGCAAAGCTTTCGCCGTCGCGCAATTCGACCGTGGTCGACGCGGATCGTGTGTTCAGAGACGGGCTTGTGGTTCCGGCAAGAACTTCGCCGATCGATGAAATTTCCGTATTCAGCGCAAGGTTGATGATGTCGCCGTCTACGACCGTGGGGGTGAAATCCATCGACACGCCAAAGGGGCGGAACTGGATCGTGGTGCCGCCGCTCTCGCTTTCGGTCGGGATCGGGTATTCGCCACCTGCAAGGAATTCGGCCGTCTGGCCCGAAAGGGCGGTAAGGTTCGGTTCGGCCAGCGTGCGCACCATGCCGTTGCTTTCCAGCGCCTCCAGCAAGATCGACAATTGCATGCCGCTGCCCGAGAAGCTGACGCCGAGCGCGCCGTTTCGGCCGTCCAGCCCGGCCGGGATGCTGCCTGTTCCGAATGTGGTCACACCACTGGTGCCGGAACCCAGAGCGCCGCCGAAATCACCGCCCGTGGCGGTCAGGCCGAGGCTGGTGGACAGTTCCTGGCGGACGGTGCGCTCCATTTCGGCAAAGCGCACTTGCAACATCACCTGCTGAGAGCCGCCGACCAGCATCAGGTTCGAAATCCGGCCGACTGCATAGCGATCAGCCAGCTCCATGGCGCGATCGACAACGCGACCCGAACTGACCGTGCCCGACAGAACGATGCCGTCATTGGCGGTTCGCACTTCGACGGGTTCCCCGGGAAGGATATCGCGCAGACGCTCGCGCAATTCCGCGACATCGGGGATGACCTGCACCTCGACATTCGCGATCAGGGTGCCATCGGCCCCCAGAAGCGTCAGGGTCGTGCGCCCGGGCGTTCGACCCAGTACATAAATCGTGCGTTCCGAAAGGGTTGCGATATCCGCGATTGCCGGGTTCGCGACCGAAAGCTCGGCAAACAGCAAGTCGCTTTCGACCACGACCGCGCGGTTCATGGGAACCCTCAGCGATGCCGTGGTCGCACCTTCGACGACGCGCAGGGTTTGTGCGGATGTCGGGGCGGTTTGGAATATCGTAAGCGCACAGCCGATAAGGCATGCCCGCGCAATGTTCATCATGCTCATGGTGATCCTGCCTCTTTGATCACGAAGTGGCGGATTTTCCCGCCTAATTATGGCCAATATGCCCGACATTCGGATTTCACGCAAGAATCAATGTATTGGCGTGTTTTGTTCATGTGCTCTTTCCACAACGCTTTCAGGCGTGAAAAAGCCCCGCAGATTGCTCTGCGGGGCTGGAAAGGGACACCGGTGCCGGCTTTCAGTTCGTGCAGGGGACCTGCTGGGTCACCACATCGGCGCCGCGGCGATGGCGCACGGTACAGATGCGCGGCCCTTCGACCACCTCGGCCACTTCGCGTTCCTGACCGATGATGGAGTCGCGCGACACTTCGATTTCCTCGGTCGTGGTCGTCTCGTCGCCCACACCGACCAGGGCAAGTGTCAGTGTTCCGCTCGCCTGCGCCTGGGTCAGGGCCGCGATTTCCTGCGGCTGTGCCGCGATGGTCATGTTGCGGCCGATGATCGGGTTGTTGCGCTGTTCATCCGTGATCTGGTCGATGGCCAGGATCTGCACGTTCGATCGAATCAGGCGCGTCACGCTGTCTCCGTCACGGCCCGTGCCGGTCCAGTAGACGTCGACCCGGTCGCCCGGGCGCAGAAATCCGGACACGCCGGACGTCACGTCGATGCGAAGGGCAAAGGCGCGCGCTCCGGGCTCGAGCCTGGACGCGACGCCGGCATCTTCGCCCGGCGCGGTGACCTTTGCCAGCAGCAGCGGCTCATCCAGTTCCATCGCGCGCAACACCGTGCGCAAGCCATCGTCACCTTCGGGGAAGATGTCTTCGAGCGCGGTAAAGGCGCCGAACGGCACATGGTCGGCCGGCCAGCGGATGGCACGAACGTCCTCGGTGCTCAGGCGTTCGCCATAGCGCAGCGCGCGGGTCGCCACGTAGACATCGGTGGTGGGGACAATCGCGTTGCGCTGAGAATCGAGGGCCGTTTGATATTGCTCGAACCGCTCCATCGCGATCTTGACGGCAAACCCTGCCAGGCCAACCCCCAATATAAGTACCAGTGCGAAGACCGCTCTCATCGTCTTATCCTTTTTCGGGCTGTGCGATCGACATGCGACCCACACGAACATTCAACTTTGGTGTACACATGCCCCGAGAATATGGCGTTTTTTGGGTCGCAGCGGACAATTGAAGTGTCCTTGTGCGGTCAGGGATGGCCTGCACATGTGTGTCGTTGCGCACCTAAAGACGGAACGGGGCCGCGCAGATTGCTGCGCGGCCCCTCGTTGATCGCGTCATGCGCCGGATGGCATCAGGACGGATTAGTCGGCGATCACGTCCGGTGCAGCGGTGATGGCAACGCCAGCGAACGTGGTCGTGCCTGGGTCTGCAGCAACCAGGCTCGCCTGGATTTCGCCGGAAAGATCTTCGATGCCGCCGGACACGACGGCCATCACGGCCAGGCCCAGGCCAACCAGGGCTGCGGTCAGGACGACCCAGTCAACGGTCACGGCGCCGGATTCGGATTGAAGGAAGGAATTGATCAGGTTGGTCATTGTCATGCTCCATCAGGTTTCAAGTAGATCAGTGGTCCACGGCCAGCACAGCCAAATGGTGTATCATGACGATCCCGCTTAAACGCGGCGGGAATGAGGCTCGTTCAGGGAATTGCTGCGAATTTTAAAGGGTTTTTTTGGTGGGGCCGCATCGCGGCCTTGGATGTTGCGGCGACGGCAATCAAAGACGAAGGGCCGCACGAAATTCGTGCGGCCCAATAATGCGCTTGATGCGCTGACGTCATCCGGTCGGATCAGTCGGCGATCACGTCCGGTGCTGCGGTGATGACGACACCACCGAACGGGTTGTCTGCGGGGTCTGCGGTGACCAGGCTTGCCTGGATTTCGCCCGAAAGGTCTTCGATGCCGCCGGACACAACGGCCATCACGGCCAGGCCCAGGCCAACCAGGGCTGCGGTCAGAACGACCCAGTCAACGGTCACGGCGCCGGATTCGGATTGTACGAAGTTCTTGATCATGTTGGTCATCGTCTTGGTCTCCAGAAGGGTTTTACTTGCTCAGGTTTCTGTCTCGCCTAGGACCTTTTTGCCCTTGGGGATGCCGTTGTTCTGGCCTCAGATCAGGGCAGCAATGGGGCGGTGTTTGGAAATTGTTGGGATTTGTAAGGGGTTCTTTAGAGGCAGAAACCCTTGCAAAACTGTGCTACTTTCGGTTGGAAAGGCGCCAAGACCCAATAAAATAAGGCGTCTCAAAGGTTGGAGCAGGTGAAACGCGATGTGGGCACGGACAATTGCACCGATCGGGGCATTAATTTTTATATGCGTGTTCTCATATTCGGTTAAGGCGCAGGAATCAGATCCCCCGCCCTTTCGGGAATTCAGTTTCCGCACCGTGACGCCGCCGCAGCCGGGTCAGACCGGGCCGCGCATCAACATCCAGATCACCCCCGAGGAACATGCCGCCGCATCTTCGCCCCCCGTGGGGCGCAGAACGACGACTGAGACGACTGCTCCCCCCGATGCTGATCAGGGCCTGCCGGCAGGGGTGGCAGGCGGTGCTGGCTGGTTCTGGGCTGAAATCTCACCCGCGTTGCCCGCCGATCCCGCGCGGTTCTGGTCGGCGCAGACGCTGTTGCAGGCGGCCCCGCAGGCAGCCGACCTGAATGTGCCCCGCCTGTCCACGCTGAGCGGCATCGCCGAAACCCATGGCCGCGCCATCTTGATGGCCAGCCTCGAAACCGGCGTGTCGCCGGCGCTGGCGCTGGCGGTCATCGCGGTGGAATCGGCGGGCCGGGCCGAGGCCGTCAGCTCGGCGGGTGCGCAAGGCCTGATGCAACTGATCCCGGCCACGGCCTCGCGGTTCGGTGTGTCCGACCCGTTCGATGCCGTGCAGAACATTTCAGGCGGCATGGCCTATCTGGATTGGCTGCTGGAGGAATTCGACGGTGACCCGGTGCTGGCGCTGGCCGGCTACAATGCCGGCGAGGGGGCCGTGCGTCAGGCGGGCGGCGTACCGAACTATGCCGAGACCCGCGATTACGTCCCCAAGGTGCTGGCCACCTGGCTGTTGGCGCGCAGCCTGTGCCGTACGCCGCCCGAGTTGATTTCGGATGGTTGCGTGTTTCAGCAGATCGCCCTGAACTGACCGCGACACGGCCTAGTCGAAAACATCCGCCCATTCGGGGTGACGCGTGGCCTGCGATCGGACAAAGGGGCACAGCGGCACGATCTTCACGCCTTCGGCCTGGGCATCGGCGACCAGCCTTTCGACCAGCTTTTTGCCCGCGCCGGTGCCGCGCATGGCGTCCGGAACGCCGGTGTGATCTGCGATGATCATGCCTGGCGACATGATCGAATAGGTCAGTTCCGCCTCGGCGCCCGCCTCGCGCAGGATGTAGCGCCCCTTGGAGCCAGAGACCTCGCGGATGATGTCGGTCATCACGTCACCCCTTCGCGTGGCAATTCGCGGGTGACCCCGGATTCGGCAATCGCGACAAAGGTGAAGTCGCCTTCGGTCACCATGGCAAGTTCGCGAGTCCGCTGACGGCGCACCCAGGCTTCTACATGCATGGTGATCGATGTGCGCCCGGTGCGTTCTATCCGTGTATAGACCGAAAACAGGTCACCCACCGCAACGGGTGCGTGAAAGCGCAGTGCCTCGATGGCGACAGTGGCGCAGCGACCCTGCGCGCGCTGTGCTGCCGTGGTGCCGGCGGCGATGTCCATCTGGCTGACGACCCACCCGCCGAACACATCACCGCCCGGATTGGTGTCGGCTGGCATGGGCACGGTTTGCAGTGTCAGGTTGCCTTTGGGGGCGATTGCCTCAGACAAGAGTGGCCTCGGTCGCCGAGCGCAGCGCGTCCTCGGTGACGCCGTCGGCCAGTTCGACGATCTTCAGACCGCCCTCCACCACTTCGAGGACGCCCAGGTTGGTGATGATCATGTCCACCACGCCCGTGCCGGTCAGCGGCAGGGTGCATTCCTTGAGAACCTTGGTTTCGCCATGCTTGTTGGTGTGGTCCATGACGACGATCACACGGCCCACGCCGGCGACCAGGTCCATCGCGCCGCCCATGCCCTTGACCAGCTTGCCGGGGATCATCCAGTTTGCCAGGTCGCCGTTTTCGGCCACTTCCATCGCGCCAAGGATCGCCATCGCGATCTTGCCGCCCCGAATCATGCCAAAGCTCTGGGCGCTGTCGAAATAGGAGGTGTGGGGCAGTTCGGTGATGGTTTGCTTGCCCGCGTTGATCAGGTCGGGGTCCTCGTCGCCTTCGAACGGGAAAGGCCCCATTCCGAGCATTCCGTTTTCCGATTGCAGCGTCACCGTCATGCCCTCGGGGATATAGTTGGACACCAGCGTCGGAATGCCGATGCCGAGATTCACGTACATCCCGTCTTCCAGTTCCTGTGCCGCACGTGCGGCCATCTGATTGCGGTCCCAGGGCATGGTTCAGGCTCCTTGATCTTTGCGGGTGGCAAGGTCATGTGACCCCGCCGGTGTTGCGGACAGGGCTAGCGCAAAGGCGCGGAAAAGCGAAGCGCCAAACTGCGCATTCATGTGACGGTGATCATCCAGGATCTGGCCTTCGGCGCGGAAATCCATCGCGCTGATACCGAACTCGGGTTTGGTCAGGAACGGACGCGCAATGGTGTGGTCTGGCTGAAGAACCAGACCGATCGCATGCGTCTCGAGGGCGCGCGCCAGTGCGGCCCGGAACAATTGCTGCAGTCGCGCGGCCTCCGGATGGGCGGCCATGGCGGCATAGGGTTGCTGCTGCAACGCCCCCTGGGGCACGACGGCAGTGGTGGGATACGGCGCGGGAGCGACAAATACAGGGCGGATATCCCGAAACTGCCCCGCCAGATGGGCTGTGCGTTCGGCAATAGCTTCTTCCATCGCGGACAGGAACCCATGTGCCGAAATCAGGGGCCTGTTGCGCCGCGTGGCCCACGACACAACGTCGTAGTTGAGCGCGGTATACAACGTGGCCGGCATCCCAAGCGTGTCGCCGATCACCAGCACGGTATCGAAAGACTTGAGATCCAGTGCCTCGGTGCCGTTGACCCGGCGCGCCAGCTTGAGGGTGGCCGCGTCGCCGGACGAGGGCCGAAACACCCCTGCATCATCGACGGCGGCGGCATCGAACTTGCCACCGGGCAGGCCGTAACAGGTCACATCGAACCCGGGCCAGTCCTGCGCGATCTCGGGCAGAGCGTATTTGATCGCGCCGATATTCGACGTTCCGACAACCGCGACCCTGGTCATGGGCGGAACGCCTCGATCAGCAGCTCTTCGCAAAGGATGTCCTCACCGGTCGCCGGGATGGCGGCCCGGTCGTTTCCGGACGGGGCGTACAGCCCGTGAGCTGCCAGAAACTGGGCCATGACCGCTGCAACCACTTCGGGTTTCACCGTACGCAGATCCTGTGCGAACACGCTGGTGAGATGGGCGGGGGACATCACCATTTCATAAGCTGGAAAATAATCGATCCGATCCGAGCTTTCGCACAGCATGTCGCACACGACCCGAAGGATCGCCTTGGATCGCATCGTGGCAGTCAGGATGTGATGGTCGCTGGCCGTAGCCACCAGCGGCACGGGCGACACCGTCAGCAGCCATTTCAGATCGGGGTTGATCTGTGCCATCATCTCTTCCAGCACGGTGAAATCCTCTAGGATATCGGCCGCGCCGTAATTTCGGAACACGAAGACATCGGGATCATGGCTGCCGGCAATGGTGCCGGGTGCCGTGGGATAGACAGTGCCGCTCTTGCGATGTTCCCAGGCCTCCGTCAGGCCAAGGGTGAACACGATCACCTCGGCCGCCTCGAGGGCGCGGGCCACGGCAATCAGATGCTGGGTGCGCATCTCGACCACCTGTTCGGGGCTGTCGAGGCCTTCTGGTTCGACGCCGGGGCGCAAGGCATCCCAATACCGGCCATTGCGTTCCCAGATGGGCAGCGCCGGTTTGTGCAGGTCGGTGACCTCTTCGATCAGCTGCCGGAACTGTCGTACCGTGTAGATATTGCCGAACCGGGCCGAATACTGGCCATAGCCAAAGCGGTGCGCGGTCCTGGGCGGCAAACCCCGCAGAGCGGGTTCGGCATCGATCACGGCGATCCCGGCCTGTTTCATGGCCGCCCCCACGTGCTGTGCGAAACAACTGCCGGCGGTGAACACCTGTGTCCGGGGGGTGACCGGAAAGCGCGGTTGGTAAAGATCGGGCAAGGCCAGCGGATCCGCGCCCGCCACGCCACCGCGCCAGAAGGCACGCTGCGGTCGTCCGCTATAAGGGGACGCCGCCATCCGGGGTCACGCGGCGCGCGGCCGCGTTGTGCGCTGTTCGATGCGCTTTTCGTGTTCGCCCTGAATCAGGCGGTGCACGTAGATGCCCGGCAAATGGATATGGTCGCCATCGAGGCTGCCGGTGGGCACGATTTCCTCGACTTCCATGATGCAGATCTTTCCGCACATCGCGGCGGGCGGATTGAAGTTGCGCGCCGTCTTGCGGAACACCGCGTTGCCGGTTTCATCGGCTTTCCATGCCTTCACGATGGCCAGATCGGCAAAGATGCCGCGTTCGAGGATGTAATCCTGTCCGTCGAAGGTCTTCACCTCCTTGCCGTCCGCGATGACGGTGCCGACGCCGGTCTTGGTGTAGAAGCCCGGAATGCCCGCGCCGCCCGCGCGCATGCGTTCGGCCAACGTGCCCTGCGGGTTGAATTCCAGTTCCAGTTCGCCCGACAGGTACTGGCGCATGAATTCCGCATTCTCGCCGACATAGGACGACATCATCTTCTTGATCTGGCGCGTTGCCAGCAGTTTACCCAGGCCGAAATCATCGACGCCCGCATTGTTGGAGGCCACCGTCAGATCCTTGACGCCGCTTTCGACGAGCCCGTCGATCAACAGCTCGGGGATGCCGGACAAACCAAAGCCACCCGCAGCAATCAACATGCCGTCAAACAGCACCCCGTCGAGTGCTTCTTTTGCTGAGCCATAGACCTTTTTCATCGCGTGCATTCCCTTTGGCAAACCCCGTTCGCACGTTGGCGCGCGCGCGCGTGGAAGTCAACGCGGCTTGCCGCGTTGCAGCGACGGATCAAGGATCCAGAGCGGCTTCCATTTCGGCGATCAGCGTCGAGCAGAAGGCATCGAAGCGGGGGCCGGGCTGTTGCGCGTCCAGCCTGGCCTTGAGCGGATCGGCGGCGGTGATGGAACTGCCCGACAGGGTTTCCATCACCGCGTGTGCGCAAAACGGCACATGGGCTTCGGAATAGCCGCCTTCATGCACCAGCGTCAGCCGCCCGTCGCACAGGTCGGCCGCGGCCTCCATGGTCAGTTCGGTCAGCACGCGGAATGTATCGGACCCGGCCAGCATCCGCCCAAGGGGGTCGACGCCCGACGCGTCGAAACCGCATGCCACGATGATCGCGTCGGGCTGGAATGCCTGCAACGAAGGCAGCACCAGGCGTTCGAAGGCCTCGATATAGGTGACATGACCCGCGCCCGGCGGCAGCGGGATGTTGAGGTTGTAGCCTTGCCCCCGTTCGGCCCCGCGATCCTCGAAATCACCACTGTCGCGGGGGTAGTTGCGTTCCTGGTGCATCGAGATGGTCAACACGTCATCGCGTTCGTAATAGATCGCCTCGGTGCCGTTGCCGTGATGCACATCCCAGTCGATGACCGCCACGCGGTCGGTCAGGCGGGCGGCCTGCGCGGCCTCGATCGCGATGGCGATGTTGTTGAGCAGGCAAAACCCGTTGGGGAAATCCGGCAAGCAGTGGTGGCCGGGCGGACGTGACAGGGCATAGGCATTGTCGAGCCGCCCTTGCAGCACATCGAACAGTGCGGCCTTGGCCAGACCCGCTGAAATCGCGGCGATCTCGAACCCGTCCGGGCCGAACGGGGTGCGCAGGCCCAATTCGCCACCGCCTTCCGCCGCCTTGGCGCGGAAGCTGTCCAGATAGCGTTTGGGATGGACCCGTAACAGGTCGTCTTCGGTTACGGGCGCCGCGGGGCGCTGGATCACCTCGCCCATCAGGCCCGTCACCTCCATCAGGTTCTTCAAGCGGCGCTTGGTTTCGGGGTTCTCCGGCAGCCCCCCGGCGGCAGGGGGTTGCATCAACCCGCCCACGGGCGTCATGAAGCTGTAGTTCCCGCCCGAGTGCCAAAAGCAGCGTTCGTTCCACAAGAAGCCGGTCGCCATTGTGTCCTCCCATTGCGCGTCCGGCGCAGTATGGAAGCGCCCTGGTGGGTCTGTCCATCAAAGATACCGCATGTGGATAGATCTGTGAGCACATCAAAATTTCCAAAGATGCGGGGCCAAATCACCGGCTTCCAAGCAACTCAGGTCACAATACTGAAGGAATGCCCGGCCGGGTCGCCCTGCGCTGGTATGGTCCGAATGCCCGCTTCCCGCCGGATCGCGCGCCCATCAGTGCTCGGGCCGAAGCCGGTAGGCACCTTCGGGTAAATCCAGTGCGGCGGCCAGATCGCGAACCTGCGCCATGGACAGCGTCACCACATGTTCGCGATCGGTACGGGGATCGACCTGGGTGATTGTCACGCATTCATCGAAACTCGCGATGGTGACATCTTCTTGCAGGTATGCGCCGGTCACGCCCTCGCCTTCGTCGACGAGAGTCACGATGGTAGCGTCGAATTCGTGCTCGATCGTGAACATACCGTCAGGTTAGGCGCGGTCGGCACGCCCTGCAAGCCCACGTGCCTCGCGGCGCATCTGTTTTCTGTAGAGCCAGGGGGCTGCCAAGCGATTGTACGCAATATCCGCGATCTGTCGCAGGCCCGGCAGCATGACCAATGTCGCAAGCCATCCCATGCGTGGCAGATCGCGCCAGATCGCGGCAAAGGCCGGTATGCCGCTGACGATGCGTCCGTCCGGCAGGGCCGCGTGCATCCGGCGCTTTGCCTGATCGGACGTCAAGTCCCATGACCCCAGGTCCGCGGTGTTCAGGTCCTCGAACACCAGGGGCGCGCCGCTTTGGGCGGCGCGGGCCCGGTAATGGGCGATTTCGGCCCGGCAAATCGGGCAGCGGTCATTGTAGAGGATGCGTGTGTGTCCCATTGGCGTGAGATAAGTCTGGCCATGACGCCGTCAACGAGGACGCGACGCGGGGCCACATCTGCGTGAGGCAGGCTGGACGCGGCGGGCGCAAGGGTTAGGGTTGCCACCAGCCTCACGCGAAAAGGTAGCCCGATGCGCGTTTCTGTCCTTTTGCTGACTGTGGTGCTTGTCCTGTCGGCCTGCGTCAGCACGCCCGTGCCACAGCCCACGCCGAACGACGCCGAACTTGCAGGCCGCGCCCGGCAGGCGGTGCAGAATTTCGCGATCGTGGTGGACCGTGTGGAACCGGTCGCGGAACAGGTCTGCCGCGAACGAACGCCCCGGCAGAATTGCGATTTCGGCATCTTCGTCGACCGCGATCCCCGCTCGGGCGTCAACGCCTTTCAGACGGTTGACCCGGCGGGGCGTCCGGCCATCATCTTTACGCTCGGGCTGATCGCCGAGGCCCGCAACACCGACGAGTTGGCCTTTATCATGGGCCATGAGGCGGGCCATCACATCGCGCAACACTTGCTGCAGCAACAGGCCCGCTCGGTCGAGGGCGCGCGCGTGTTCAGCGATGTCGCCCGCCAGAGCGGTGCCAATGCGCGGCAAATCACCGAGGCCGCGCAACTGGGATCCTTCGTGGCGTCCCGGCAGTTCGGCCAGCAGGCCGAGCTTGAGGCGGATGCCATCGGCACCGCGATTGCCTTGCGTGCCGGGTTCGACCCCCTGATCGGAGCCGAGTTCTTCACCCGCATTCCCGATCCTGACGATCCGTTTCTCAGCACCCATCCCCCGAATGCGGCGCGCGTCGGGGTGGTGCGCGGCACGGTGCGCCAGATCCGCAATGGCGGCGGCGCACCGGGAACTTGATCTGTATCAAGGTGCCGTTCTGCGCCTCGCCGCATCCTTGGAACAAGGTGGCGGCCCGTCCGGTCGGCGCCATGACGTGCCCATGCGAAAGGATAGCGCCCATGCCCGGACAGAAGACACTGGACCAGCACGAGGCCTTGGTCGGTCGGATGGCGACCACGCTTGGTGTCGACCTCGACGATGCGGAGTTGCGCGGCGCGCTGCCGCCCGACGCGCGGGAAGATATGGTTCTGGCCTGCACGGGCTGCTCCAATCCGGGCAAGTGTCAGCGCTGGCTGGCCGTGACGCAGGTCGCTGTCGAAGCACCCCAATATTGCCGCAACCGCGACCGGTTCAGCGAATTGCTGCTGCCGTGAGAACTGCCCCCGAAAACCAAACCTATCCGCGCCCGAACCCGCGCCCCCTGGGCTCTGCCAATCGGCACTACTGGATGGCGCTCAACATGGCCAAGACCACGGGCGCCGATCTGCAGAAGGCGCTGAAAACGGGCCTGATCACCCATGCGGATTGGGCGCAGGCCGTCCATCGGTGTCGCGGATGTCAATGGACCGAGGGGTGCGACGCATGGATGGCGGCGCAGCAGCGTGGTGCGGCGAAAATCCCCGTGGTCTGCCGCAACGCGGCCTTGTTCGAGCACTGCCTGGACTGACCCCTATCCGGGCGGGGCCTTGCGATGCGGGCCCGGATCAGGCAGGCCATCCCCCATGCGCCAGATCGAAAATGTCATCCGCGACCGGGGGTCGAAATACGCCGTCTCAGGTGGACCTGTCTCGGACAGGGACGGGGTCGACGCCTTTCTCAAGGATCTCAAACGCACCAAGAAATACGCCAAGGCCACCCATAACTCCTGGGCCGTGGTGCTGCGTGACGGACCGCTGAAATCCGATGATGGCGAAAGCGGCGCGGGCAATATCATCCTCGCCATGTTGGAGCGCGCGGGCCTGACAAACCACGTGATCGTCGTCACCCGCTGGTATGGCGGCAAGCATCTGGGCGGGGACCGGTTTCGCCACGTGGCCGAGGCAGTGCGTGTTTACCTTGGCGATCCATGACGCGATGTTGCGGCAGGCCCTGGTCTAGACCCGTCGGCCCCAAAGGTCGTACTCGCTTGCCTCATCGACGTCGACCGCGACCAGATCACCGGGCGTCAGGCCGTCAAAGCCTTCGTCGATGAACAGGTTCCCGTCGATCTCGGGCGCGTCGGCCATGGTGCGGCAGGTCGCGCCCTCGTCGTCCACGGCATCGACCAGCACGGTCATGCGGCGGCCAACCTTTGCGGCAAGCCTGGCCTCGGAAATCGCCTGGGCCTTTTCCATGAAGCGGTTCCAGCGGTCGTCCTTGACCTCTTGCGGCACGTGATCGGGCAGCGCATTGGACCGCGCGCCAGCGACGTTCTCGTACTTGAAGCACCCAACCCGGTCGAGTTGCGCCTCGTCCATCCAGTCAAGAAGCGTCTGAAACTCGGCTTCGGTCTCGCCGGGATAGCCCACGATGAAGGTCGAACGCAGCGTGATGTCCGGGCAGTCGCGCCGCCATGCCGCGATTTCATCCAGCGTGCGGCTGGCGGCGGCAGGGCGCGCCATGCGTTTGAGCACATCGGGATGCGCGTGCTGGAACGGGATGTCCAGATATGGCAGCACACCGTTCGCGGGGTCGGCCATCAGCGGGATCAGGTCGCGGACATGCGGGTAGGGGTAGACATAGTGCAGCCGCACCCACGCCCCCAGTTCGCCCAGTCGCCGCGCCAGATCGAGGATCGGAAACTTGTCGTCGCGCCCCTTCCAGTCGGTGCCATAGGCCGAGGTGTCCTGGCTGATCACCAGCAGTTCCCTGACGCCGGCCGCGACCAGCCGTTCCGCCTCGCGCACGACTGCGTCGGCGGGGCGCGAGACCAGCCGCCCGCGCATGTCGGGGATGATGCAGAACTTGCATTTGTGGTCGCAGCCCTCGGCGATCTTGAGATAGCTGTAATGGCGCGGGGTCAGGGACACGCCGGTCTGCGGCAGCAGATCGACAAAAGGGTCGGGCGACGGCGGCACGGCGGCGTGCACCGCATCGAGAACCTGTTCGTATTGGTGCGGTCCGGTCACCGCCAGAACCTTGGGATGCGCGCCGGTGATGTAGTCGGGTTCCGCGCCAAGGCAGCCCGTCACGATCACCCGGCCGTTTTCGCGCAGCGCCTCGCCGATTGCATCAAGGCTTTCCGCCTTGGCGCTGTCCAGGAAACCGCAGGTATTCACAATCACCGCGTCGGCCCCGGTATAGTCCGGGGAAATCGCATACCCTTCGGCGCGCAGACGCGTCAGGATGCGTTCGCTGTCAACCAGTGCCTTGGGGCACCCCAGCGAAACCATGCCGATACGAGGCTGGCCGGGGCGCGCCTGTTCGGGGATATGGGCGCGGGCGAGGTCGGGGCGCAGGTTGGGCGGGTTCTGTGTCATGGGCGGCAGATACAGCCTTGCACGCAGAGAGGAAAGACCGTGTGATTTGCACGGCCGAAAAACCCCGCGGGCGGGCGCGTCGCGCGCAGGTTCACGCCGATCTTTCCGACGCGACCCTCGAAAGGGGTGCACAAGGCCCGGACGGACGGGATAGAGTGAATCGAACAACATGCAGGGGCTTTTGATGCGTTGGATCTTTCGGACCTTGGCCGCCTTGGTCGTGATTGCCCTTTTGGCAACGGGCGCGCTGTTCACGCTTCCGACGGACCGCATCGCGGACTTGGCGACACAACGCATTGCCACCAGCCTTGGCCGGGAGGTGCGCCTGACCGGCGAGGTGCGCCCGCGCCTCTGGCCCTATCTGGGCATCCGGGCCGAAGGCGTGTTCATAGGCAATCCCGATTGGGTCGATGGCGGTCCCTTGATCGCGGCCGAGGCGTTGTCAGTTCGCGTGCCATGGTCGGCGGTGGTCGCGCGCGCCGTTTCGGTTGACGAGATCACGCTGGTTTCCCCCGATATCACACTGGTTCGTGCCGCTGATGGCCGCACCAGTTGGGATTTCTCATCAGGGCAGGCGCCACCCTCCACCCCCGCCGCCGAGTCCGATACGGCCGGTGTCACGTCCTTCAGCATTTCGGCCGTTCGGATCGAGGGCGGCCGGCTAGTGTTCCGCGACGAAGGCAGTGGGCACACATTTACCCTAAGCGATGTCGAGGCCGATCTGGCGATGCCTGCGACTGCCCCGGCCAGTGTTGCGATGACGGCGGTGTTGAACGGCACCGAATTGTCGTTGGATGCTACAATGGGCGATCTGGACGCCCTGATCGCCGGGGCAATCAGCCCGGTTACAACGTCGCTTGAATGGTCTGCTGGCGCGCTCAGCCTCGATGGACAGATGTCGCTCGCGCCTGCGCTGAGCGGTGCGATCAGCGTCGATGCCAGCGATTTCAGCCCGCTTGCCGCGATCCTGGATCGCGATATTCCCGATCTGCCAGAAGGCTACGGCCGCGAACGCGTGGCGCTGTCTGGCAACATCACCCTGGCCAGCGAGGGCAGCACCCATTTGCGTGACGGCAGGCTGACGCTGGACGAAACCGAGCTGACGCTTGCACTGGATATCCTGCCCGGTGACGCCCGGCCCATGATCCGCGGTGCGATCACCGGCGCGCGGCTTGCCGTCCCGGACATGGACGGGGCGGATGCGCCCGCTTCCGGCGGCGCGGGTGCGGGCGCAGGCTGGTCCACCGCCCCGATCGACGTGTCGGGGTTGTTCGCGGCGGATGTGGAACTTGCGCTGGCCGTCGAGGTCATCGAGGCCGCGGGCCTGCAGGTTGGCCCCGTTGATCTGCGAGCGACCCTGACCAACGGGCGCATGGTGTTCGACATCGACCGCATGGGAACCTATGGCGGCACGCTGGCGGGTCAGTTCGTGGTCAATGGACGCAATGGCCTGTCGGTGGGCGGCGACCTGATCCTGGCCGGTGTGCAATTGTCACCGCTTTTGAGCGATCTGGCCGATTATGACCGCTTGAGCGGCACCGGCAGTGCCAGCGCCCAATTCCTGGGCGTCGGCAATGATATGGCCACGATCATGTCGAGCCTGTCGGGGCAGGGTGATCTGTCCTTTGGGGCGGGTGCGATCGCGGGCTTCGATCTGGCCGGAATGATCCGCAATTTCGACACCTCTTTTCGCGGTGAAGGGCAAAGCACGGTCTATGACAGCGTCAGCGCGAATTTCACCGTGGCCAATGGTGTCCTGAGCAATGACGATCTGCGGCTCGATGCGCCCTGGGGCGAAGTGACCGGCGCGGGCACGGTCGATCTGGGTCGCCAGACGCTGGATTACCGCGTGATCCCGGGCGTTCTGCGCGGACAGGACGACGTGGCGTCGATCCGGGTGCCAGTGCTGATCAGCGGGCCTTGGGCGAACCCGTCGATCCGGCCCGATCTGGAATACCTCGCGCAGCAGGAACTGGCGCAACAGGCCGAGCAGCTGGAGGCCGAGGCCCGAGAACGATTGGCGACCGAGGCCGACCGGCTGGAGGCCGAGGCGCGCGCGCGGGCCAATGACGTGCTGGGCACGAACCTTCAGGACGGGGCCACGCTGGACGATGCCGGCGAGGCACTCGAAGATCGGCTGGTCGACGAGGCCCAGAACCAACTCCTGCGGCTTCTGGGCCGCGATTGATGGCACACAGGACGGAGAAACCCAAGATGCGCCTTGCCCATCTGCTTGTGATGATCGGATTGATCTCGGTGCTTTCGGCCTGCGGTGGCGGGCGGGGCGGTGGGTATGATATGCCATCGGGGCTGTATCCCGGCGAAACACCGCAAATGCGCGCGCTGGTGCAGCGCTACGCCGCCGTCCATGACATCCCCGAGCCGTTGTTGCACCGGGTGATCCAGCGCGAAAGCGATTACCGGGCCGATGCCCGAAACGGGCCCTATTACGGATTGATGCAGATCCTGCCCCAGACCGCACGCACCATGGGGCACAACGGCCCACCCGAAGAACTGCTCGATCCCGAGGTGAACCTGACCTACGCGGGCCGCTACCTGCGGGGGGCGTGGCTGGTGGCTGACGGTGATATCGACGATGCCGTGGGCTGGTACGCGCGTGGCTACTACTACGAAGCGCGCGATCGCTGTCTTCTGGTGGAAACCGGTCTGAACGACAGGGAAATCGCGCGGCATTGCCGGTAGCATATTCCCCCTGGCTTGGAAAAAGCCAAAAGGCCCGCGCCGGCAGGATCCGGACGCGGGCCTTTTGAGATCTCTTGCGTGATCAGCGGCGGCGATCCCGGCGGCTGCTCATTGGCTGGAACGCGACACCCACATGCGCCTCGCAATAAGGTTTGCCCTGCTGCACGGGCAGGCCGCAGAAATAGAAATCATCCGTGGCGGGGTCGCCGATGGGCCATTTGCAGGTCCGTTCGGTCAGTTCCATGAGGCTGATGCGCTTGGCGCTCTTTTCCACCTCGTGGACCTTGGCCAAGGCCTCGGGGCTGATTTCGTTGGCCGAGGGCTGCGGCGGCAGGGGTTGGCCGGCCGGCACGATCGGCTTGCGCAGCGGCGTCACGTTCGACGGGCGCGGCGGGTCTGCCGCCTCGGTCACGGAGGCGGGTTGCGTGGGCTCTGACGGGGCGGATTTCGCCTCGGTCTTCTTGGCCTTGGGCGCGGGCTTTGCTTCCGCTTCCTTGGCGGGAGCGGCCTTGGCCGACGTGCCGGCACCGCCCGAGCGGTTCGACAGGCCAAGGCGATGCACCTTGCCGATCACGGCGTTGCGGGTCACACCGCCCAATTCCTTGGCGATCTGGCTGGCCGACTGACCTTCGCCCCACATCTTCTTCAGCAACTCGACCCGTTCATCGGTCCAGGACATGCCCGTCTCCTGATATCTTTCCAAGACCCTGCCATATGGCGGTACCGGGCCGTGATTGAAAGCCCCATTCTAAACCTGCCCGTGCCCGGCGCAAGGCCATGCGGTGCAATTGCCGCGTGGTCGGCCGGGCCGATCGGCAGTCTTGTGTCGGCCAAGGGCCGGACCTAGACGCCCAGACACCAGCGCATGATGGCCTTTTGCGCATGCAGGCGGTTCTCTGCCTCATCGAAGATCACCGATTGCGATCCATCCATGACCTCGTTGGTGACCTCTTCGCCACGGTGGGCGGGCAGGCAATGCATGAACAGCGCGTCAGACCGGGCATGGGCCATCAACTGTGCATTGACCTGGTAGGGGCGCAACTGGTTATGCCGCCGCTCGCGCGCGGTCTGGCTGTCATGCATCGACACCCAGGTATCGGTCACCACCAGATCGGCGCCGGCCACGGCCTTGGCCGGGTCACGCTCGATCTCGACAGTCACGCCCTTGGCGCGTGCTTCGTCGAGGAATACTTTCTCGGGGTCGAGGGTCTGTGGCCCGGCAAAGGTCAGGTCAAAGCCGAATTGACCGGCGGCATGGGCGAAGGAGGCGAATACTTAGTTGCCGTCCCCGCACCT
>Ga0102941_1000176_pt1 | contig 27763 bp, 19 predicted proteins | sample SalPonR2_C_D2_MG_FD_79281 | JGI IMG/M metagenome (GOLD analysis project Ga0102941, IMG submission 79281) | Salt pond soil microbial communities from South San Francisco under conditions of wetland restoration - Salt Pond MetaG R2_C_D2_MG | ecosystem: Environmental > Aquatic > Marine > Intertidal... | reverse complement strand
TTCCATATTTATTAAACCAATCCGCTCCTTTTGCACAAATTAGAGTAGCATCTACAAACGTCTCTACATTATTGACAGTTGTAGGATTTTCATTTAAACCTACATCGGTCGGAAAAGGAGGTTTATTTCTTGCTTCTCCTCGATTCCCTTCCAAAGACTCAATTAAAGCAGTTTCTTCTCCACAAACATAAGCTCCAGCTCCCATTCTAAGTTCAATATCAAAATCTAACCCTTCATCGAGGATGTTTTCTCCAAGTAAATTATTCTCTCTACGTTTTTCAAGAGCTTCCTGAATATAATTTGTCATATAAAGATATTCACCTCTTAGATAAATATATCCTTTATTTGCTCCCAAAACGTAGGCTGCGATTGTCATACCATCTAAAAATTTTCCAGTATCCCTATAGAGGAGATAGCGATCTTTAAAAGTACCTGGTTCTCCTTCATCGGCATTACAAACAACATATTTTTGATCACTTTTTGCAGCTGCAGTTAATTGCCATTTTACTGAGGTAGGAAAGCCAGCTCCTCCCCTTCCTCTTAGTCCAGACTCTTTTATTTCAGACAAGATATCAGGCCGGCTCATTTCTAGAGCTGCTTTTAAGCCTTCACCTTCTGTTATATCATTTTCTAAAATATTTCCGGTCATTTCAATGTTTGAGGGGATAATTTCTGGAAAATCGGTCTCTATAAAATTTTTCCGGCAATCAGCTATAATTTTTGAAACTTTAGCCGGGGTTACTTTTTGAAATAATCGATCATTGATCATCATGGCAGGGCCTCTATCACACATTCCCATACAGTTTGTATATTCCAGGGTAAACATACCGTCCTCTGTAGTTTCTCCAAATTCAATCCCTAATTCATTTTCCAATTGGCGGGCGACATTCTTTTTTCCAGCCAATTCACAGGAAATGGTTTGACAGAGACGAATAACATATTTTCCTTTTTTATTTTCAGTCTGAAAGAAGCTGTAGAAACTGACTACTTCTTCCACTTCTACAGGGTGAATGTCTAGAGCATGTGCTGTTTCCTGCATAACTACATCGGGTAGATAATCGTATTTTTTCTGCAATTTATGCAGTATAGGTAGTAATGCAGACCTGTTATTACCATATTCCTTTTTTAGATCTGCAATTTCTGCCTTTACCTTTTCTCGTTCAATTATCTGCATTGGTCCTCCTTTAGTTATTAAGCAAATTTTTTACTTTGTTTAACAATTCATTAGGCATAATAGGTTTCTCTTCAAAAGCATCTACAGGCACCATTTCTTCATCCTTATCATAATCCATACCAGTGACTTTTCCAACACTGGAGAGCATCATAATTGCGGCCTTAGCGTGTTCCCTTTTCAGATCTTGAGCCATTGTAAAACCATCGTCTGGTTCATCCATCATTACATCCAGAATAATCAAGTCTGGTTTAATTTCTTCAAATATCTCCATTCCCTCTTGTCGGGAATAGGCAGTTAATACTTCATAATCGGCGCTTTCTAATACTGTTTTTACACCAGAGACAAAATCATAATCATCGTCCACTATTAATATTTTTGCCATAAATCCTCCTTTTTATTCATAGTCCATTAAATCCGTACTAAGATATAAAATTTAACAATGATATGCAACTCATATATTATAATGTTATTAATTTAACATTGTGATAATTTTCACAATAATAGAATGGATTACCTTTAAGTCTCTATTCTATTATACAAATAATTTGTCTATTTTATTACTGTATTTGTTATTATATAATAAAATAAAACCGAACTGGTCCTTCTACGATACAACCAATTTATTTTAAAATAGCTCAGGAATGTTTTTAAATTTTAAATGTAGTACTCTAATTTCAAATTACTGAAACTTTTGAAATAAAAACAAATTAAGATGATATTTTATATTTACATTTATTATAATTGTTACTCATTGCTACTCGGATCAATTTGACGATAAAATAAATTTTTCGAAGTCCACTCCAATCCTTCACTTTGAGAAGCATTCGTATTCAAAATCATTCTAGTTTGATTCAACATCATACCAATATTAACTGAGATTCCTTTACTGAAGTACTTGGGATTATTAGTTATACTCATAATTTTGTTTTCCCTACAATATGTAACTATTTTCTCAATATTATCTACATTTTTACCAACAAACAACACAGAAGGAGGTGACTGTGGCAATTCATGCCCACTATTAATAGATTTCAAAACAGCATTCCCAACTTTCTGACCTTCATAATTGCCCAGGTACTTTTTCATTTGGTTGCTACCTAATACATACAAACTAAATTCTCCTTTATTAGCCAAAGTCTTATTATATACAAAAGAAGTAATCACTCCCTGGATTGTTTGTTGAGGGGTAGGGCTAGAGTAACTTGCAAACGCTCCCTCTTCTTCTCCAATCCCTTTTTTCTCTATAAAATAAATCACATTAAAAAGGGTATAAACATTCACCTTATCCTCATCAGATATACTATCTGTATTTGCAGGTATTTTTCCCGGATAATAATAACTTTTTTGTATATTATCTACATACACTTTTTCCTCTTTAAAAATTATATCTCGTCCTATTATGCCTTCGTGTTTTACAAAGGTATAATATTCTTCAGATTTAGCAAAATTACTGGCGATTCCCTTTAATCCTGAACTTTTAGACAACTTATCTTTTTTCACAATCAAGTCTGTATAAGACTCGGCGTCTATTATATTTACGCTTAGTAAAATAAAGGAAATTATAAATATTGGAACCATTTTTATACTTTGCATATATTCCCCTCTAGCTTAGTTGGTTGCATATCTAGTTAAATTTAAATGATGATTTTTTCTACGACTATTTAATTTTTTGATTGATATTTTATGATGCCATTTAACATCTTTATTCCCATATCTATCATCTTCTTTTTCATGATGAAATTTGTGTGCTATACCAACGACAGTATTTTTTTGCGTTAATTTATTCTTCTTTGTTTTATTTCTTATTTGCTTAAATATATCATCATTGGTTAAATATTTATATAATTCTTCTTCAATAAACTCTTTGAGCATAATATCCATAGAAGCCCAGGGTTCATCAGCAAAAATAACATTGGATGGCTTAATCATTGCCCTGATAAAAGAAAGCAATTGTTTTTCTCCTCCAGAAAGGTAAAAGGGAGAATTATCTTTTTCAGAAATTATTTTATTTAATTTATCTCTAAGATAATCTTTTTCCTTTTCTTCAATATCAAGCTCAGATATTTTATCGCTAATAAAGCCTAAATCATCTTCAATATCTATATTTGGATTTAATATTCTCAAATTTTCTTTAATTGTATAGATATTAATTATATGCGGATCCTGAAAAATATACGAAAAATATTGACTCCTGATTTCATTTTTTGAATCGGTTTTTTTTACGCTCTCATCTGTCTGACCTATAACTATTTTATCTCCATTGATATATGTTGATCCATCAAAATCAGTTAAAAATGAAATTATATTTAACAAAGTTGTCTTACCTATCCCATTTTTTCCCTGGAAATAATATATATACCCCGGTCTTAGTTCTAAAATATCTTTTTCCTGCTTATTTTTTTGTTTCACAGCCTTTTCGTAAACCAGGCCTTCTCCTTCCCGAAAACTTTTTTTCACAGGAAAATAAATCTGGATCATATTACTCTATCCTTCATATTTGATTAATTCATAAATATTTGATTTTTTAACTAATCTATTCAGATTTATCGCCACAGCAACAAAAGTAGAAACCAATAAAACTGCTCCGTAACCTGTTAAGAAATTAAAAGGATGAACTAAACTGTCCATTAAAGCATAATTTATTAATGATAACTCATGTCCTGCCAAAAGACCTGTTATATAACTAAAAGGAAATATTCCAAGAATCAGACCGATAAAAACATGGATTAAATATCCAAAAATATAAACTTTATATATATCTAAATTGGCAAATCCAAAACATTTCAGCACTCCTATTGTATGAAACTCCAGTTTTAATCTTAGTAAAAATTTAATATTTAGGAATATAAGGAAGATTAACAGATTGACCAGAATTAATATTCTTACATTTTTCCTTCCTTTTTTCAATGATTCATTCAAATTTATGATTGTCGTCCATCTTCCCGTGTCCCACCTTACATTTTTATAATTTAATTTTGCTAATATTTCTTTAGACAAACTCACACTATCTAATTTATTATAATTCATAAAAAGGTAGGTATCATTCTTTTGAAAATCATCAGTATGCGAGACAATTGTAACAGTATCCGATCTATTGGAATAATCTAATAAGCCTGTCTGCTTTTCTAATAAAGTTCGATTATTTCTGATCTTTTTGTAAGAAAAATTATCAATCATATCAAGTTCTATAAAAAAATTTGATTGATCAGACTCAGTTTTAAAATTTTGCAATTCAAGTGTATACTCACTATCAAATGTTAACATCCTATCCATTTGATGATAATCAATCTTTATGGGATGGTTTAGGTCGATATTCTTGTTATATCTTTCACTTTTTCCCCCGGAATGTTTTATCGTCAAACCTAAAGAGTCAGGAATATTAAGATTATATTTGCTTTGAACATAGGATACAGGTAATACAAAATCAGAAAGAGGGTCCTTTTTTCTTTTAATAGTCCCGAATAATTCGTCTCCATAACCAAAATTAATTGGAGTAGGTATCCTATTCTCCCCTATCAAATCTTTAAACAAAAAATTAAAACCTTCTTCCAGTTCATCATAATTGTATCTTAGTTTGCATTTACTAGAGAAGCCCAGATAATTATCGAAAAAGAAGCATTTAATTCGAGTCGGTTTATCAATAGGTTTTACACGTAAAGCCTGTCTATACCTTCCTCCAATATTACTAACTTTTAAAAATATAATATCATTTTCTTCTACATTTAAACGGTTCATAAGTGCTGTATCTAAAAATATATAAGGTTTTTCGTCAACATTCTGAATATCCACACTCTTTTTAATCTCATCAAATTTACCCGAAAAGGCATAAGCTTGGATATTATCTAGTTTTTTAGTTCTACTCCTCAAAGTTACCATTTTAGGATATTCCTGAAATCCAACTCTATAATTTAGAAATCCTTTCTGTTTGAGACTATCCAGATATTGCTTGACCCCTTCTTTATCTGCATCTCCAAGGTAAAGATCATAAATTTTATTCCAGCGGTTACTGACAAACTTATTTATTCGTTGCTTATAGCTATGCAATTCGAAAGTTGAGAGAGAAATAATACTAGTTGAACTAGCAATTACAATCACAAACACCACTGGCATCGCAATATCATTTTTATTATTAGACCTTTTTCGGAAGAAAAATCTCCTGAATATATCAGGATTAATCTTCAATAAGCTCAATACTTTATGAACGGCTTTTTTCAGCATAAAATTATCTACTTATTCTTCAAATTTAATATTTTTAAATAAATTTAGTTCCTCAACGTCTACCCAATAATATTGTTCAACTATCCCTTTTACCTGGTCTTCACTTTTTTCAGTATTGGTCAAAATGGAAAATTTCCCGGGATAGGGAGAATTGAAATGTCTCGTTATATTATTCTCAATATATTTTACATTTTTATTGATTTGCTCTTGATATTTACCAATATTATCAAAGATTTCCTTAAAAGAAGGATCTTCTTCAAATAATTTTGGAGCAATTTTCTTTGCAATTTCTTCATTTCCAACTACTCGCACCCAGAAGTCTGAAAGATGTATCTTTTGCAAAAAGTTTACATCTACTGACCAATAATCTATTTCAAAAAATGAAGAAAGGATTTGTCTAATAGCTATTCGAAATTGCGGAACGGTTCGATTATGATTATAATCGTGGCAAGCGCCCTTTAAAGTGGCTAATTTACTTTTTTCTACCAGGACATCTTTATTAACCAGAGAATTACCAGAAGGAGTTTCCATCAAAATATTTCCTTCCTCAAAAAAAGTCCCGCCAGTTGTATTGACAATAGCATCCCTCACAGATTTTAAATAGTTCAATGTAAAAGCTGATTTTGTTTTATAATCTATATTTCGACTTTTTTCACCAGATAATATATTACTTTTCAGATCGATAATTAAATTTTGCGTTGAATTAATTATCGATTCTCCAATTTGCGCCCCCAAAAATATTGCTTTCCCTTTATTTAAGCGGGGCTGCTTTACATCATGAATAATCTCAAAATTTTCCGCAAACTGTTCATGTGCCTCTTTAAAATTATCATTTGCTAGACCACTATTGTACCTTACTCCTTTTACCATAATCAAGTTGTCACTAGATGACCTCCTAAATTTCGGTATCTGACTAAAAGCTTTGTTTTGATATTTTTTATCTCCACTACTCCCAATTACGACAACAAAAACAGGTTCGTCCCCTAAGTCATTAATAACTTTGGTGAAAGATCTGGAAATATGAGGCCGCCAATATTTGGTTCTTCGTGTATTGATCGATTTGATCACTTTATGATACTGATATATATCCTGAACACTGGTTATCCATTTGTCATTATTTAGAACCTGAACAGTATCCGAATAATAATAAATTTTTAATTTTGGCTTTATTGTATCACCAGCTGCATTGATAAAATTGCTGCTAGTCAGAGTATTTAAGGTCTGTTCAATAGTTGTATGTAAATTATCCCAAACGGGACTCATCGTTCCAGAATTATCTATTAATAATGCTATTTGAATTTCATTCATAGTAACTATATTTTCAATATCTCTCCTTATCACGCCCATATCTTCAATCACTCCGACTTCGGTCATATAATTTGGCAAACTATCTGCCATAGTGTATTTAGGCAGCCATCTATTGATTTGGGCATGTTTCCTTTGGAACCGATTTCTATAACTTTCAATATTAGATTGCGAGACCAAAAGCTTCTTTTTTGACGGAGTACTTTTACTTTTATAATATTTTTTTACTGCTTCTGGATATTGCTTCTTTGATATAATTGGATCATATTCACCAGATTCACCCGGTCTTATACCAATATTGGTATTCCATAGAACCATATTTTCTGGACGATTATTTTTATTTCTGTATTTAACCCATCCTAATATCCTATCAATCTCTGAAGACACATCTGGATCAAATTTTTTCCTTTTTCCTAACAACACATATTTTGCATTATTGATTTCTTTTTGTTTATAAGCATAATAAAACAAAACATTGGTTCCAGCCTTTTTTTCAATTGGTTCACCTTGAGGTGATTTTCGAAATATTAGTTCATTGGATTCTTCTACTGCGGTTTTAACTTTGTAAAATTTAACGGGAAATTTTCTAGAGAATATTAGACAATCTCCCCCTATAAAGGAGGAATAAAACTTACCAAAATTACTCTCATCAATTTTTATTGTTAATCCGGTTTTAGGAGATTTTACTACCAAGGAGCTATCTTTCAGTTTTGTTATTTCGAAGATTGATTTAAACTCAACACCTTTCCCCCAATATTCATAATTATCTATACACAAAAATCTATCCCCAACAAGATAATCTTGGCTAAATTGAGCAAAACTATACTCACTCGATTCGAGTTTATTGTTCACTACTACATTATAACCAGATTGATCCAATTGTCCTAAAAGGATAGTTGAGGCGACCAATACCATTAAGACAATACGTTTCAATGTTACCTCCTTAATCTATTTTGACTCTTTTATGATACTACTTATTGAAAAATTATCCTTACTTTTCAAAAATGATTTATATTTAACACCATCAAGCTTATATAATTGCAAAGCTGGAAAATAGCTAATATAATACACCTGTTCAAAACTATATCCCATTTCATTGTTCAATCTATTCAGCACCTTTTGGAAATTCTGGATATATTTCTGATTGGCCATATCTTCTTTCACAATTGTTGTAGACAACTCTCCTTCCAACAAATTCATACCAGTAATTTCTTCTATACAAAAATAATTTTGAGGAATTTGCATGGGATCTATTGTTCCCCCTTCTTTCCGTCTTCTCCATTTCACAAATTTGCTAGCATTGTTCGAATTTACAGTAGCAAATTTAGAATTTTTAAATTTGGTATAAACTTTATCGATTTTAAATTTGTTAAACGTAGCAGGTCTAGGATAAGTGTATAATAACTTAAATACCTTAATATTGGTGTTTTCCGAGCCTTTAATCAATTTTCTAATAAAATCTTTATAATCGTACATATTCTTTTTATTCGTGGTCCTGGTACTATTCAAATCAATCACTATAGCAATAGGTTCTGATATATCAAGGGTATTATCCTTATTTAAGGTTACTGACATTCTTTCACCGCCTTTTGTACATGAAATAGTCGAAATATCCTCCTGGGGATAAGGTAAATATATTTTGTTTTCCCCCTGAGCTTTTACATATTGTCCCTTTTCTCCCTCATGAATATAATTAAATACTACCCTACTATTAATATAGTCTTTCGTTTCAAATACTTTTCTAATCTTGCGTTTTTGATTTTTGTACCAGCAATTTAAATTATAAAAATCTAGATTTGGAATCTGGACCTCGTTCGGACCTACTTTTTTAATTTTAAGCTCAATTATTTTATTCCTATTCTCACTTAAAGCCTGAATTTTTAAATTTTCTTTTTTTATTTCCTCCAATGCTCCTATCTTGATATTAAGATAATCACTTTTTGGGCGCTTATCTTCTGTTACTGTTTCAAAAAAATCACTCATTATTTTATTTCCATCAATATTCCAGGCTTCCCCTTGAGGTGAAATATGATTTCTTAATACTGTTAAAAAAGATCTCAGGGTTAATGTTCTCAATTCGGCATTTATTTTTAATTTACTTGGATTAATATTTTGAATCGTTAATTGAGCTGGTTTTTCTCCCTCATCTCCTACTATTGTTGCACTGATTCTGTCCTCTTCCTCAAGATCTAGTTTATAATATTCATTTCCATATCTGTGCATTTCGCTGAGCATTATATCAAATCTTATTGCCTGAACATTCATATTAGAAGGAACATAGACTTTATTCAAATTAAACAAACTCGTAGTTTGATCAGTAAATCTTCTTGGAAATATCTTTTTGCCCCATCCCTGCTTATATCCTAAATACAAAATGTCTTGACTAATAGTTTCAATATAATTAGCATTACTCTGCTTGTTAAATTTTACTGTAATTGTACTCTGACTTGTTTTCGGATACACGAAAATATTACCATTTGCAAATATTATTTGCAAAAATAATAATAAGGCTAGTGTAATTTTTTTATACATAATTTTTTATCCCTCTAATAAATTTTCATCAAATGCAAATATAGCTTTCTTTAAAAATGTATGTATTTTATGGTTATTTTTATATGAAACTTTATTTTTATCTATGTTAACTAAGATCACTTCCGAAACCAAATAAAAAGTCTCCCTTTTTTTAACATTTTTGGGATCCACTATATAAAATATTTGTGTTGGGTCATCAGGAACTTTCTTCTTTGAAATATATTTACAAATTTCTTTGACTTTATTCTGATCAATTATTTTTTGATAGATCTTTGACAAATGCTTCTGAGACAAGTAGTTTCTGTCTTGATAGTTATCAGGGTTAATATTATACAAACTATTAGATGATAATATTATCTCTTTCTCATTATTTGTTAAATTTATCTTTTTCGAACCATAAATGCCAGCTCCAATTATAACACCTATAAACAGAGCAATAAAAACATATTTTCCAAATTTATTCTTTTGGTCTGATTTTTCTGTTTGTTCTTTTTCCTCTTTCAAATCAATAACTATATCAAAATAATTTGCCACTTCACCAATATTTGGCCTTGCTTGAGGTTTCTTCTGCATTAATTCTAAAATAATATCCTTTCTTTCAGAAGGAATATTTTCTTCTATAAGGGGCGCAATTGGTTCCTCTTGATGCTTTTCAATTACTTGGAGGGGATTATTATCTTTAAAGGGTACTCTTCCTGTAAGAAGTTTATACCACAAAATTCCCAATAAATAATTATCCACTTTGATAGTCAGATTATCTTGGTCCTTTTCACCTTGTTCAGGTGCAATATACTCAGGTGCCATATAAATACCGGTTTCTTCGGACTTTTCTCCTTCTAGTTTTGCTATACCATAATCAATCAAAACCGGTTCATCCAAATTTTTATTACGTAGTAAAACGTTTTCAGGTTTAATATCTCTATGTATATATCCTTTTTGGTGTCCTGCTTTTATTGCTGGTAATAATTTTTTAATTATGGTATCAGATTGTTCAAGTGTAAGTTTTCCATTTTCCTCGATATAATCGGCAAGAGAAGTATTACCTTGAATGTATTCCATTTCTATATAAGGTAATTCTACAAATTTGTCTTTTATAGTTCCTTTAGAATAAATCTCAGGAATATTTGCTTTAGGAGCCTTTTCTTTGATATCTCTAATAATTTCTGCTTCTTGGTATAATTTTTCTATAGTTTCTCTATCATGGATAAATTTTTGCCGGAGTACTTTTATAATACACCATCTTTCAGAGACAGTATTATAGGCTTTATATATTACAGCCATTCCCCCTTCATCAGAAAATTCTGTCATTTTCTGATATCTATCAATCACCTCTCTGTTATCTTCTATTTTAGATAAAGCAACCCCTATGAAAGGAACAAATATAAAAATAAAATATATTCCCGCATTAGTTATAACCATTAGTTAACTTCCTAATATTTCAAACACATATTAAACTTGCCTGATTATAAATTACATTAATTTACATATAACTTGCTAGCCGCTTTTGCCTCCTCATTTATATTAATTTTTATCAATCGATTCAGTTACATTCGGTTTATCTGAAGATTTTCGATTATAATTTTCCCCTAAAGTACTCATTAATTTACAAATTACAAATACCAATATAAATAGTATCAATATAGAAGTTAAAATAAATGATAAAGCTGGCTTATAATCAGAAAATTTATTGTCGTATTCCACTGACTTGTCTTCTTCTATTTTATTTTGCCCGATTTTTCTATCAGGAGCAGCTATTGCTACAGAAATATTATCTTCTGAACCATTTCTCAAAGCATAGTCGACCAGATTAGTACAAGCATCTTTCATCGAGTTTGATTTATTGATTATATTCTTTATATTTTTTTCTACTGAACCACCGTTGTCCAAAATCAAACCATCGGAACAAAGCATTATAACATCGTTATCTTCCCAATGATATAAATCATCCTCTCCAGGAAATATATCACTTTCATTTCCTTTACCATCAATACACTTTGTTAAAACCTGGCTGTATCTTTCTTTTAATTTTGAGCTTATTTTCTTATCCGGATTTAATTTTTTATATTGTGAAAGATAGGTATGGTCATTGGTGATTTGATTAATACTATTATTATTTAATATGTAAGCTCTGCTATCACCGATATTTGCTATAGCATATTTTTTATTATAGCCTAATAATATAGTCAAAGTCGTACCTAAACCTTTTAGATCCTCAGATTTTTCTCCCTTTTCTTTGATTGCAGCATGGGCGTCTTCAATAATATTTAGGAGGGAATCTCTGATTTTACCAAACGAAGGATTTTTTTGGAACTGATTAAAATAAGATCTAGCAATATCTATCGTTAATTTACTGGCAACCTTACCTCCAGCATGTCCCCCCATTCCATCAGCAACAGCAAGTATAAAGCACTCATTTTCTTTCTTGGCTAAAAGTGTATCCTCATTTTCACCCCTTTTCCCCGATATCGTTTGGCTCGCAATATTCATATTTACAAAACTCAGGCAATAGAATTTTCAAATAACAATTCAAGTAAGCCTAATTTAATTTTATCACCGTTCTTAAGTTCAACTTTTTTGTCTGTATCATATTTTTCCTCATTTACAATAATAGGATTTGTAGAACTCAGATTTTTTATCCAAACATTACCATCTTGTTCAATAAACATAGCATGTTCTCTAGAAACTGTACTATATTCCGGTCGATTTGCAATTGTAATATCACAGGATTTTGCTTTTCCAATCGTTGCAGTATATCCTTCAGGTGTTGGAGTTCCACTAATAGGAAAAGTTTCTCCTTTATCAGGGGCATCAGAGATAATTGTTAAACGGCCCGGTAAAATTTTAGCAGTTTTTTCTGGTGTCGAAAGGGCCAAAGTATTATCTTCTTCATACAGTTCTTCTTCCGATTGAGCAGGCTCTGGCTCCTCATAACCATTTTCATAGTCCGTTATCACCTGAGATTGTATACCAGAACCGGACTTAGATTTACTTCCTTCTACATTATTTCTAATATAAGTAACAAATCCAATTCCAATTGCCCCAACAACAATCATACCTATAACTGTATAGAGTACTAAATTTGTATTATTCCTGGCTTTTTCCTCCAAAATCTTTGTCTTTTCGATAACCATTCCCGGTAGTTCGCTTAAATATGGATTACCATCTGCGTCAATATATAAAACACCGGCCTTATTTACTTTTGATTTTAAAGCAGGTAATCGATTATTATAGCTTTGTACATCGAGAGTAGTACCGTACTTTCCTTTAATTCGATACCATTCATCATTATAATGTTCAACTACTTCTCCTGAAATCTTAATATATTCTTTTTCATATTTACTTACATTTTGCTTTAAATCCATTATCTGGTTGCCAATTTTAGAGTGCTTACCGGAGACCTCTCCATCTTTGTACTTATACTTATCATTCTGTGTTACCACTTTTCTAGTTTTTTCACTAATAAATTTTTTACCATCTTCTCTATCCGTGTACAATACTCCCGATATATTATATTTTACTCCGATTTCTGGCTTTTGATAAGGTGAGTGAATTTTTATAGGTTTTTTACCTTTCTGCTGTAAATAATATAGGACTGTAGAATTTGTTTCGGTGCTCTCAACTATTTTCTTAGCTGTGCCAGTCATAGAAACATGGATTCCTTGATTATCCCCCATAACCGGAATTTTTTTACCACTTAATGATTCCAAACTAAAAATAGTGATTAAAAATAACACTAAAGTGCTAGATATTTTTCCACGCATGATAACCTCCTTAATTAGCCCAACTATTGTTCTGAAAGTATTAAAAAATAGAGTCAATATCAAAGAAATTCTTATAAATAACATAGTATTATAACCTGAAATATTCGTCAAGATTTATTTTATGCTTTTCAATCTGTGCGGTAATTCCAGGTAATCAAAAATATTTTCCCTAATGTTTTCGGAAAGGATAAATGGTGGTCTTGTAAAAAGTTTTTTACCATTTTTAAAGGTTTATACAATTTTACAAATGCATATTATTTAATAACCTAAACATCCTTATACTCACCCACAAGAGGACTTCTAACCTTGTTCACAGAAATAATCTGATGATAAGAGGTCTGATGAACCTAGCGAAGCGCTCCGTTAGACTTATATTAGACTTTTTACCAAACCACCAGAAATTACTCGTATAAAATATAGAGTCCTTTCTACCTAGTAAATCCGAGATTTTATAGCAATTTTGCAAAAATAATACATTTTCTATATTTAACAACTAAATATAAGACGGCTACAAATAGTTCAAGATAACATAAGTTTCTTATAAAAAATATTTTCCGTAGTCAAAATCAATCTGCATCATTAAAGGACTTATAATATTAAGAACATTCAGGAAAACATTTGTGCGTCTTAATAAGTTGAATCAATATCGAGTAAAAATTCTTAAATATAAATTTATTATAAACAGATATATAAATATTTTATCAATTAGATATAAATCTATTTAATTTTTCTTCCAAATATTCGTCTATTTGTCTTTTTTCTTTTTCTTTTTCCACAGATTTACGGATTAGATTTTTCTCAGGCCTTTTTCCATTTTTCTCTTTTTCTTTTATTTCCTTTCTAATATTCTGGGCCTCATTTGAAACTTTGTTTTTCCATATTTTTTCCAAACAATCAGCAGCGGAATTTAATAGCTCTATTAGCTCATGGCTTTCTAGAAATTTTTCCTCTTCCATTAATAATCTTGAAATATAATTTTTCTCCTTCTTACTATAATCCTCATTTAATAGAAATTTAGGGTCAAAATCTGAATTTTCTTCTATTTCTTCAACTATTTGCTTTCCTATTTTTCTAAGTAATTGATGATTAAATTCCTCAATACTAAAATCTGATAATATAAATTCGATAACTTCCTCTTGGTTGGATAATAGTAAACGAATGAGCTGCTGTTCCGCTTTTTCAATGGGGTCTTTTATTTTTATTCTTGAGTCTTTTTTAGTTTTCTTTCCTTGATTATTTTTATACTTATTTCGCTTTTTCTGCTGATAATCAAGTTGGTTTAAGATTCTCTTTTCTTCTACACCAACTTTATCAGCAAATTTACGAGCTACCAACTCCTGCACAACAGGATTTTTTATTCCGGCCAATTCTTGGACTGTATCATCAACAAAATTTACTTTTTTTCCAGAAGTTTTCATTTTATCACTATTATGATGAATATAAAAATTCATAAATTCGGTCGCATTATTGATTTCTTCTTGGAGTTGCTTACTCCCTATTTTTTGTAAATATGAGTCAGGATCATCTTTTTCGGGAAGCTCAAGCACATAAACTTCAAAGCCCTTTTTCAATAATTTAAAACCCGTTTTTATTGCAGCTTTTTGGCCAGCCGTATCTCCATCATAGCATAATTTTACTCTATCACAATATCTTTTTAATATCCTTACATGCCCCTCAGTAAAAGCTGTGCCAGAGCCAGCCGTTATATTTTTTATTCCTGCTTCATATAATTTAATGAGATCGGTATAGCCCTCAACAACTATTGCTTCTCCCGTTTCTCTGATAAATTTATTAGTAATATCAAGCCCATAGAGAATATTACGTTTATTATAGATAGGAGTTTGAGGAGAATTGATATATTTTGCAGTCTGATCTGAATCAAGAGCCCGTCCCCCAAAACCTATTACTCGCCCTGAAATATTTTTGATGGGAAACATCACCCTATTTCTAAATCTATCGTATACCCCTGAACCTTTTTTTCGCTCAATAAACAATCCTGACTTGACCAAAATATCTTCTGAAATATTTTTTTCTTTGATTTTGTTATGAAGTCCTTCCCAGGCATCCGGAGCCATTCCAAGAGAAAATTTTTTGATAATATTATCCGAGAACCCTCTTCCTCTTAAATAATCGAGCCCTTTTTTACCCTTCTCGGAATACAAATATTTTTGATAAAATTTGCTTGCAAACTCATGCAGATTGTAAATTATTTGATGCGAACTATCTTGGGGCTGATCCTGCAATTCTAGATCTATTCCATACTGAGTAGCAAGTTGTTTCACTGCATCAAAGAATTCAAGATTTTCATACTCCATGACAAAATCAATTACATCTCCACCTTTATTACAACCAAAACAATGATAAATATTTTTCTGTGGATTCACACTAAATGAAGGTGTATCCTCACTATGAAAAGGACACAGTCCAAAATGATTTTTGCCCCTTTTTTTAAGACGTACATATTGCGAAACTACATCTACAATATTAATTCTTGATTTTATTTCATTTATTTTGCTTTTAGGTATTTTTGCCATTGAAATAATTTTTATTTAAAATTTAACAACTGTAACCCCAGATCCTCCAGCTTTAGGATTCCTGTGATAGAATTCAGCCACGTTTGGATTCTTCTTCAACATATCATGAGTCAATTTTCTAAGTACTCCCTCTCCTTTTCCGTGTAAAATTTCAACTTTTGATAAACCTGCCACAACAACCCTATCAAGATATCTCCGCAAAGTTACTTCTGCCTCCTCATAACGCATACCACGTATTGATAACCGCAAGGAGGGATTGCCTACTTCCACATCTATTTCTGTCTGAGTTTCCTGTTTTTTTTCCGGAGGAGCTATGGTTCTAACATTATCTTTTTGGACTTGCATAACTTTACCATTTACATCTACAGCAACTTTGTTACCATTAATCCTTTTCACCTTTCCCTTTTGATTAAAGGGTATAACTTCAACCCAGATTCCTTCAGTCATTTCAGCATCTATAGGCTGTGCTTCTTTCTTATCAGTCTCCTTCTGCTTTTGTGGTTGAGACTGCGTCTCTGCTTTCCTTTTTTGTTTTTGCTGAATTTTTTCTCGTTTCTGCTCTGCTTTTTCCTCTAATTTATCAATAGTTTTATGAGCCTTTTTAATACTTTCTTTCTCTGCCTCTTTTTCTCGAATTTCTTTAACAACTTTTTCAATTTCTGAGCGCGCCTCTGATATTTCTTCCTCAATCTTTTCCGAAATAGATTTATCTAGTTCCTGCTGTTTTTTCTTGATGCTTTCGACCTGGTTATCATATTTTTCTACTACGTTATCCAATGTCTGTTTCTTTTGTCTCACTTCTTCTTTTTCCCTTTCCAAACGCGCTTTTTCTTCTTCTACTTTGGTCAGCATATTATCCAGTTCCACAGTATCTTCATCCATTAATTTACGAGCTCGCTTTATGATGTCTTTATCCAAACCAAGTCTATCAGCAATTTCTAGAGCATAACTATTACCGGGAAATCCAATTTTCAATCTATATAATGGATTGAGGTCTTCTGTATCAAATTCCATAGCAGCATTAACCACCCTCTTATTTTCGTCCCCAAAAGCCTTGAGAGAGCTATGATGTGTCGTGGCTATTGTGAAAGTTCCCATTTCTAATAATTCTTCTAATATCGCCTGACCAAGAGCCGAACCTTCAATTGGATCGGTACCTGTACCCAATTCATCTATCAGCACAAGTGTATTATAATCAGCTTCTTGCAACATTGTCTTGAGATTATCAACATGGGCAGAAAAGGTGGACAAATCATCTTCAATAGATTGTTTATCCCCTATGTCTACCAAAAAATTGTTAGTAAAAGGAATCACACTATTTTCAGAAGCTGGAATAAATAAGCCGCACATTGCCATCTTAGTCAGAAGTCCGATAGTTTTCATAGCAACGGTTTTCCCTCCAGCATTAGGTCCAGTAATAATCACGGTATTGACACCTTCAGGTGGATCAAAATTAAGAGGGACCACATCTCTGCGTAAAGATAATAAGGGATGGCGAGCCTGAGTTAAATATATTTGCTCTTCTTGATTGGCAACTACAAGAGGCTTATTGCACTTAAAATCAACAGCAAATATAGCACAGGCACGCAAACTGTCCAAATTTGCTAAAATTTCTATATTGTGAATAAAATCATCAAAATTAGGACGCAATTTAGAAGTAGTCTCAACTAAAATTCTTTTAATCTCTTCCTCTTCTTCTTGCTCTAGACTTTTTAATTTATTATTAACCTCTATAACTGACATTGGCTCAACATAGGTTGTAGCACCGGAACCAGATTCTCCATGCACTATTCCATCTATTTTGCGCTTAAACTTTGATTTTAAAGGAATCACATATCGGCCATTTCTGATTGTGGGTTTTTCCTCATGAAGCCAATTATTTTTTCTGGATTGCTGCATCGCTCTCTGGACTTCATTCCTTAGTTCTTCTTCAACTCTATTTTTTTCTTGCTTAATATTCAATAACTTTTGACTGGCATCGTCTCTTATCCTGCCGTCATCATCGATAATACTATCAATAGTTTCCAGAACCCACGGAAAGGCACCTATATTTTCTGCCATAGACTCTATAGACTTAAGTCTTTTGCTATGGTTTTGATAAAAGTTTTCAATTTTTATACTTGTCTCTACTAATTTATATAATCTTCTGAAACTCTTTCTCGGTAAAAAACTTCCTTCAGCTTCTGCTTTTTCCAATTCTTTAGTAACATCAGGTATACTCCCGAGCGGCAGATCACTACCTTCTATAAGTATTGTATGAATAGCAGATATACGGTCCTGTCTCTTTTCTATCTGTTTGATGCTCTCAAACGTATCTATCTTTTGAGTCTTTTCTTTACCCGGTTTTGAAATTGTTCTCTCTACTATTAAATCGCGTAACTTTTCAAAACCAGGTACATTTTGGTGTTGTCTCATTGATTATTCTTCTTTAAGCTATCGATTTTCTTTTGATTTATTTTCTTTTTAACTTGATCAACACGTTGATTAAAGTTCAAATTACTTCCTATTACCCTTCTTAAGTCATTAAATATAGAATAGACGATGGAATTAGCTTTCAAATTTTTATGTAAACCTTGCTGTTGAAAGGAATATATACCCCAAACAAGTACCAATATCAATACAGCACCCTTTAAAAAACCAAACATACCGCCCAAGCTTTTATTTATCCAGCCCAATTTGATTTTCTGTAAAGTCTTACTCACTAAAGAACCTCCGATTTCAATCAGAAAGTATACAACCAAAAATATCAGAATAAAACCTAATACCTGACGTACTCCCGGATTATCCTTAAAAAAATTACTAAAATAGTTACTAAAATTATTATAATTAGTGGCGGCAAAATAGATTCCCAAAACTAGGCCAACAAATTTAGAAGCCTCCCCAATTAAGCCTCGCCGATATCCTACATAACCCAGGATAAATAAAATTACCAGAGAAATAATATCAAAAAAATTAAACATCATTACGCTAATTTTGACCTTACTATTTTTTGGACCTTACTACCTTCTGCCTGGCCTCGAACTTTTGGCATTATTGTTCCCATAACTTTACCCATATCCTGCATACCAGACGCGTCCACTTCTTCAATAACTTCCTCTACTAACTCCTTGATTTCCTCATCCGACATTTGTTCCGGTAGATATTCTTGAATAATCTCCAATTCTTTTTGTTCTTTTTCTACTAGATCTTCCCTGTCTCCTTTTTTATAGGACTCAATCGATTCTTTTCTATTTTTAGCAGCTTTTGATATAACCTGAATTTCATCTTCCTCAGTTAACTCTTTTTGACTATCTATCTTAGCATTTTTTAATTCGGAACGTAACAATCTAAGTACATTTACCCTTTCTTTTTCTTTATTCTTCATTGCTTTTTTCATATCGTTTGTAATTTTTTTCAATAAGCTCATATTCAACCTCCTATTAATTTAAATTATACAATTATTTATAGTCTTCAATTTGACAAAATCTAATTATCTGTCATTCCGATAATATTCAGCATTCTTCCTGTTTGCCCTTTGGTAGCTCTATAAGAATAGAATCTGTCCTGATTACATCTGGTACATTGACCTACGACCTCAATATGTTTCCTATTTATCCCTTGCGAGACTAATTTTGAAATGATTAGATCAATAAATTTTAAATAATATTTATCCTTACGCTTTTCAATGTAATTACTCCCAAACTCTCCGATGATTTCTGCTCCTATTTCAAAACAACATTTACGGAGTGAGGGGCCTATTGATACTACAACTTCTGACGGATTAATGTTGTACTCCTTTTCCATTTTTTGCACTGTTTTTTCCACAATATTTTTAATTGTACCTCTCCAGCCACAATGCAATGCTGCTACTGTACCAGAAGGCTCATTGTATAAAAAAATAGGTGCGCAATCTGCTGTTCTCACAATCAAATACAAATCTTTTCGCTTAGTAATCAAACCATCTGTTTCTTTCAAAAAGTCTGCTTTTTCTACATTTTTTATTTTATTTCCATGAATCTGTTCCATATAGACTAAATTGTCAGGCCCAATTTTATCTGGAACATAGTGATCAAATAATTCCAAAGTCCTGTTAACTTGCGATAATTCTAGTTCCTGTATTTCTTCAGGACTGAGAGCATTACTCCGTGAACCGAAATAATGAAAAATATTATTTTTTTTCTTCAACAAACTTGTATGTATGAATTTAGAACACATTTTATCTCTTGAATTTTATCTGACATTCACTACTCGTCCTTTTTCAACTATAGCCACAGGTACGATCTCATTATTTCTATATGATAGTATGAAAGCACATGAATTGACTCCAGGTCGATTTCCTTGAAAAGATATATTACGTGCTATTCCTCGATAAGTAGGCATATTCAATAAATACTTTTTTATTTCAGATCGACTGGAATAATCAGCCGTAAATGCCTTTAGTAAAGGTTGAACTGAATCATAACCATAAATATCAAATCTTTCAGGTATTTTCCCCATTAAATTGTGAAATGAATTAGCAAACTGCCGATATTGTTTTGATTCATGGTTAATATAATAATCAGACACAAAAACCGTACTGTCTAAAATATTATCATTAGTTCTTAACTTCTGTAAACTATTCCAATCCGCACTCCCAAAAACCTGAGCATCAACATTATGGTAATCAAGCTGAGAAATAATCATATCCAAATTTTGAGAGGTAACAGGTAGAAATATTGCATCTATAGTGTTGATCTTATGCTCTACCGTGGCATCTTCCGGAAGATATATCTCTGTAGAATCGGCCAAACCAGCAATTGTTAATGCCTTTTTTGTGCTTACTATCTTTCCTTTATCTATCTTCTTATATTTATAATCGTTTGTATCTGCTGAAACTATTTGTAACTTATATTGGTTTTGCTTGCTTGTATCTGCCAAAAGGTTCCTATTCAAACTATCGGTTAACCTATTTATCTTTTTATTAATCTTATTTTTTTCTATTTCTAGCCCAATTTTCCTAATCTCCTTAAATTCAGGACTTAAATCTTCCGGACTACCTGAGTACCATTCCTGGGTAAGGATCTTTATCCCTCCTTTATCAATAGTTTTACTGAAGGCATCAGTAATATTAACTCCAAAATCTCCTCCTGGAGATAGAGTGACCATATTTCGAATATCATTTTGTCTGATACAATATTTGGCTAGAAATCTTCCTCTATAGGTGAAATCCACATTAGCCTGAAATCCCCAATTGCCTATTTCTGTAATTCTACTATTTGTGGCCGTGGGTGAAAGGAAAGGAACCTCTGCCTGGTTCGCCACAGCAGATATTCCAATTGTATTTTTGCTGGATAAAGCACCTACAATTGCTTTTACACGAGGATTTTTAACTAAGAATCTAGTCTGTTTAACCGTTCTTATAAAATCGGCCTGATTATCCATCACTATACCTGCTATATCAACATTTTTAGACTTTCTAACTTCATTTAGGGCAAATTTAATTCCTCTTAATATTTTTTTCGAGATCGTTTTACCTGGACCAGAGAAAGGTAAAATTATTCCAATATATATTCTTTTTTTCTGTACTTCATCCAGATATTTGCTAACCTCCCGAATTTCTTCTTTGATGAAATTAGATTTAATATTTTTATTTGTAACGGAGTTAAAATAGCTATTCGCTTGATTCTCTTGACCTTTCTCATGATACTTTTCAGCTAATTTAAGACTAAAATATGGTTTGAAGAAATTATCTGAATAGGTCTCATATAGTTGTTTTAATCCTTTTATATTCATAAAAATATCAACAAGAGTTCCCATTTCTTGCATAGTCCTGCTAATCAGTTTACTATCTTCATCCTGTTTAACAACCTGTAAGTAATATGTCAAAGACTCTGAATATTTTTCCTTTTTGAATAGAGCACGGGCAATACTATAACGGACATCATCTAAATATTCAACTTCGGAGTCGTAATAGGTCTCGAATTCATATCCCAGGGAAAGGGCTTTATTAATCTTACCCATCCTTAAATAGGTTTTGACCATCATCATATCACTGGCCTCGAGAAATCTATTTTCGCTAATAGGAATTTCATTTAGTTCTTTGAAATTTTTCAAGGCCTCAAAGTATTTGCGTTGCTTATATTGATTAATGCCTTTCATAAATAATTGATACTGAGAATCGGCATGAAATGAGGTAAATTTATTTACCAATGAATCAGCGGTTTGATTAATAGAATCGAGAACTGCGGAATCAGGTAACATACTAAGATTAATAGTTTGCTTTATACTATCTTCCTGTTTTGACAGAGAATCCATATGCTGTGAAAGGGAATCAATTGTACTTTGTACTCTTAAAGTATCATATTGCCCCCACGTCAATCCAACCCCCACAACAACAATTAACAAAATTAATCTTAATTTATTTGTGCCAACTTCCATTTTTACCTCAAAATAAATTCATTCTATTATTATGAAGAGATTATTATCTAAAAATTTCATTCCCTTTTCCCTCTGGGCCTCTTCCCTAGGAGTCTCCCTGGGAGTCTTCATCGAAGTCCCTTGTGACCTAAGCGACCTAAGCGGCCTAGTGACCTAAGAGCAATGTGTTCGGGATCGATAAATTAAATAAATCATCGAGATACACCTTACAATTATTCACCCGAGGAAGAGCGGAAAAATAATTCACTATCTATCGATATAATATTTCACATTACAAATTGTTATGACTACTCCTGGGTTAGTAATGTTAATTCAATAATTCGGGTCCTTATTACAGTAACAGAATGTTTTTCATTTTTTGTCGAATTAAGTTATTATTAATTTTCTTAGAAGATAAATTCTACCACAGCAACATTTTTTTAAATCATTCCCATTCAATTGTTCCAGGCGGTTTTGAGGTGATATCATAGACAACTCGATTGATTCCTTCGACTTCATTCATAATCCGACTTGAAACTTGCGCTAAAAATTGATCTGGTAATTTTGACCAATCAGCAGTCATCCCATCACTACTGTTAACGGCTCTTAATGCCACTGCCTTTTCGTAGGTTCTACTATCCCCCATGACTCCTACAGTTTTGACAGGGATTAACACAGCAAAAGCTTGCCAGACTGAATTATATAAATTAGATTTTCTTAATTCATTAATAAAAATATCATCTGCTTTTCTCAAGAGTTCTAATTTTTCTCTTGTTATTTCACCAGGTATTCGAACAGCCAAACCTGGTCCAGGGAAAGGATGTCTATTAATAACAAATTCATCTACTCCTAATTCTTGGCCTATTTCCCTCACTTCATCTTTAAATAAACTATTAAATGGTTCAATCAAATCCAATTTCATCCTCTCCGGTAAGCCTCCAACATTATGATGGCTCTTTATGACATCGGAATCACCCTGAACATTTCTACTCTCTATCACATCTGGATATAAGGTCCCCTGAGCAAGAAAATTAAAATCTTGATGTCTTGCGGTAATTTCTTCAAATGCTTCTATGAAAACATTTCCAATTATTTTTCTTTTCTTTTCTGGATCAGTAACTCCTTCCAATTCTGAAAGAAATCTATCGGAATAATCATACATTTCAACAGTTAAATTTAACCTCTCGCGTAGAGTCTGGATAACTTTTTTATCTTCATCCAATCTCAAAAGCCCATTATCTATAAATACTGCAGTACCTTGATCACCAATTGCTTCATTCATTAATACAGCCATTACTGAAGAATCTACTCCTCCACTGAGTCCCATTAAGACCCTTTTATCCCCAACTAATTCTTTGATTTCTGCAATTTTTTGCTTCACAAAGTGTTCTGAAGTCCATTCAGCCTTCAATCCAGCTATATCAAAAAGAAAATTTTCAAGAATATTCATTCCTTCTACTGTATGTTCAACTTCAGGGTGAAATTGTAGACCAGCAATTTTTGTATCCTCTTTCACAATAGCGGCGGGAGCATTATTTTGGGAATGAGCGATCACTTTAAAATCATCCGGTAATTCCTCAATATGATCTCCATGACTCATCCAAACCTGACTACCTTCTGACACATTTTTTAATAACTTATGTTCAGTTTTAAAATTTATTTTACTATTGCCGTATTCTCTTTTCTCTCCAGAATCTATCTCTCCGCCATAATTTTTTGCGATTAATTGAAATCCATAACAAATTCCTAAAATTGGTATATCCATATCAAAAATATTCTGATCAATATCCGGGGCATCTTCTTTATTAACACTCGCAGGTCCTCCAGATAAAATAATAGCTGAAACCGAATTCTCTTCCACTTTTTCCCTATCTATACCAGGCAAAACTATTTCGGAATAAACCGATAATTCCCGTATCCTTCGAGCAATCAGCTGGGTATATTGTGAACCAAAATCTACAATCCAGACTTTATCAATTTCCTTCATTGAATTTTTTCTCCGCTAAATTAGTCCTCAATTCATTTATGTAATCATAATTAGTCAGATCATATTGTATAGGAGTGATGGATATCTTATTCTCCTTCACAGCGTGGTCATCAATCATTTCATCTTTATCCGTAGGTACTTTTGACCCTCCCAACCAGTAGTAATCCCTATTCTTCAAATCAACTCTTTTCTCAAATTCCTCCGCAAAAGGAGCTGTACCCTGTCTTGTAACATTTATAGCTTTAATATCACTGAATTTATCTACATTAGGAACATTAATATTCAAAAGTGTATTTTGTGGTATATCCATCTCCTGAATTCTATCTATCATTTGAACAGCAAATTCTGCTGCTGGCTCAAAATTGGGGTTACTGTAAGTGGTAAGTGAAACAGCAAAAGAAGGTATTCCTAAGATTGCAGCTTCTGTTGCTGCTGAAACAGTTCCAGAATAGATAACATTGATTCCGGTATTTGATCCTAAATTAATCCCTGAAATTACCAGGTCAGGTTTTTCATCCAGTAATTCCTGGACTGCTATTTTAACTGAATCTGCAGGTGTCCCGGAAACTGAATAACCCTGCCAATGGCCATTTTTCTGAAATTCTGAAACTCGCAAAGGATCCGAAAGAGTAATAGCGTGTCCCACTGCACTCCTTTCAACCGAAGGAGCAACCACAGAGACATCAGCATATTTTTTTACTTTCCTGATCAGAGCATCTATGCCGGGTGCATTGATCCCATCGTCGTTACTGATCAATATATTTAAATCATCTTTCATTTAAAAAATTCCACCAAATTAGTTAAGGTTTCTTTCATTTCTTTTCTACTAACGATCATATCAGCAAACCCCTTTTCCTGAATAAACTCTGCTCTTTGAAACCCATCAGGTAAGTCTTTGCCGATTGTTTGTTTGATTACCCTCGGTCCAGCAAAACCTATTAAAGCCCCAGGTTCAGCAATGTTTATATCACCCAACATAGCATAACTCGCAGTTACTCCACCTGTAGTAGGATCCGCCATAATTGAGATATAGAGTCCTCCTTCTTCATCAAATTTTGACAATTTTGCACTTGTTTTAGCCATTTGCATCAAGGAAAGGATACCTTCCATCATTCTGGCCCCACCAGAAGAGGAGACAATCACCAAAGGTACTTCTTTTTTCCGGGCTTTATCTACTCCCCTAGCAATCTTTTCGCCCAGAACCGAACCCATACTACCACCAATAAACCGGAAATCCATTACACAAAGTACAATTTCATTTCCATTTATATTTCCTGTAACAGTTTTGATAGCACTATTTTGATCTGTTTTTTCCTGATAATTTTCAATTTGATCCGCATACTTTTTCTTTGCTTCGAAATCAAGAGGATCACTGGATTTTAATTCCTGATTAAATTCCTCATAGTTATCCATTAGAATATTGATATATTCATCAGCAGATATTCTAAAATGATATCTACAATTTGGACAAATACTTTGATTCTTTTTTAATTCTTTTTTATAAAGTATTTCATTACATTTTCTACATTTTACCCATAATCCTCCTGGAACATCTTTCTTTTTTTCACTGGATACATTTTCCTTTTTTCTTCTAAACCAGGCTCCCATAACCTTTAATTATCCTTTTGTTTAATTCCAGGTTTCCACTTTTTTGCCTCAAAATTTGTCAAATAAAAAGGTTCCAAGTTCTCCCTATCTCTTCTAACTAATTTCCTATAATTCTGTCTTGCTACCTTACAAAGTACAGAAGCATCGGGATATACGATCTCCAATCTGCCCCTTTTTTGCATTTCTTCAAATTCATAATTGCCCTGAAAATAATGAATATTTTTATATTCTTCTAGAATTTCGTCAACAGTACCATAATCTACTTCATTATCTAAAACATTTTGATTATCAGATAGGAGCGAATAATAAATATTATTTTTATGTGATCTAATAAAAACTATTCTATCTTCAGATGAGTTAGTTTTCTTTTTTAATACTGAAAATGTTTGTATTGGAAGTAGTGGAGTATCCTCAGGAAAAACTAGACCCTTGGCTGTACTCAATCCAATCCTCAAACCAGTAAAAGATCCCGGGCCTATATTTACAGCTACACCATCCAAATCTGTTATGTTAATTTCTGTCTTTTGTAATATTTTTTTTATAAATGCAGCAAGGACTCGATTATGTTTATTCTTCCCTTTTTCAGTTTTTGTCCAAAGGATAGAATCACCTTCACACAGTGCTACGCTACAATTTTCTGTTGAAGTATCAATTCCCAATATTTTCTTTTTTGCCATAATCTTTATTAAAATCTAGTTAAAATATAGCTATAGTATACTCGCTTTTCAGGTAAGGAATTTAATTTATTTTTCCCATCATTTCAATTATAAAACAATAGTTTAATTGTAAATTGTATATTTTACCTGAAAAATTCATCAAGATTTCCCTTAGGTCGCTTAGGTCACAAGGGACTTCGATGAAGACTCCCAGGGAGACTCCCAGGGATCCTTCGGGAAAACTCAGTTTTTTCTGTAAAAATGAGGTAAAAGATTAACTAACAGTATATTATCTGTTATATCTCAAATTGTCATGAATAATCCAGGTTTAAAAATAAAAAAGGGTCCGGAATAGATCCGGACCCTTTATAAGTAGTTCAACTATATTGAGTTAATAATTATTCTGCTTCAGCCATATCCTTGTAATCTTGATAGCGCTCTTCAATAAATTCCTTGGTTCTTTCTCTATAATCCTCGACTTTTTCAGGAAAGGTTGTCTTGAGTGCTGTATAACGTTTTTCATTATCCAGTAATTTCTCGACATCTTCCTTCGGTTCTCTAGAGTCCAGGGTGAGTGGATTTTCTCCTTCTTCTTTCTTTTCAGGATTATATCTATAAAGTAACCAATATCCGGTGTCAACTACAAGTTCTTCCTCATCCTGAGTATGAGCAAGATCGAAACGATGGTTGATACAGGGGGAATAGGCCAGAATTATTGAAGGACCATCATAGGCTTCAGCTTCTTTCATAGCTTTCATCATTTGATTTTGGCTAGCTCCCATTGAAACAGAAGCAACATATACATAACCATAAGTCATCATCATTCTGCCCAGATCCTTCTTATTGGTTTCCTTACCGGACTCAGCAAATTTAGCAACTGCTCCGAGAGGAGTAGCTTTTGATGACTGTCCACCAGTATTTGAGTACACCTCGGTATCAAGTACAAGTACATTGATGTCGTCACCACTTGCAAGAACATGATCTAGACCTCCATAACCAATGTCATAAGCCCAGCCATCACCGCCGACAGCCCAGACACTTTTGTCTACGAAGAAATCTTTCATTTCGATCACTTTATCAAGTGCTTCTTTATCTTCTACATCAGCATCTTCGGCACTTTCAGGAAGTAACTCTTTAATCTTCTTAGCATTTTGCATTGCCTCGTCATCTGTAGCTTTCCAGTTTTCGAGCGCAGTATTAAGTGCTTCTTTAAGGTCATTGTCAATATCCATATCAACAAGTTTTTCTACATTAGATTTTAATTGATTTCTATTAGCATTCACAGCCAATCTCATTCCATAACCATATTCGGCATTATCTTCAAAGAGTGAATTAGCCCAAGCTGGACCATCTCCATTCTTATTGGTTGTATATGGTACTGTTGGAAAGGTTCCTCCCCAAATTGAAGAACAGCCTGTTGCATTCGCAATAATCATACGATCACCAAACAGCTGGGTCAATGTTTTCACATATGGTGTTTCACCGCATCCTGCACAAGCACCTGAGAACTCTATGAGAGGCTGTTTAAACTGACTACCTTTAACTGTATCAGGTGAAAATTGTTCACTAGTCACATCTTCTGGGAGTGAACTAAAGAATTCTCTATTTTCTTC
>Ga0102941_1000175_pt1 | contig 27824 bp, 26 predicted proteins | sample SalPonR2_C_D2_MG_FD_79281 | JGI IMG/M metagenome (GOLD analysis project Ga0102941, IMG submission 79281) | Salt pond soil microbial communities from South San Francisco under conditions of wetland restoration - Salt Pond MetaG R2_C_D2_MG | ecosystem: Environmental > Aquatic > Marine > Intertidal... | reverse complement strand
TTCAATTATCCGACGCTCAGTTGGGCCGATATCGGCACCATAGGCTGGCTGGTGGATGGCGCGGCGATCATGAACCAGATCCCGCTGTGCCGCTGTTCCTACGGGCCCTATGCGCGCGCCATGATCCGCGTGTGCAAGGAAGAGAGCTTTCACCAGCGGCAGGGCTACGAGATCGTGATGCGCCTGGCCCAGGGAACGGATGCGCAAAGGGAGATGGTGCAAGACGCGCTGAACCGGTGGTGGTGGCCAAGCCTGATGATGTTCGGCCCGCCCGACAGTGACAGCCAGCATTCCGATCAGTCGATGGCGTGGAAGATCAAGCGCTTCACCAATGACGAGTTGCGGCAGAAATTCATCGACGCCACCGTGCCGCAGGCCGAATTCCTGGGGCTGCGCGTGCCGGATCCGGATCTGGCGTGGAACGCCGACAAGGCCGGTTATGATCACGGCCCCATCGATTGGGATGAATTCTGGCGCGTGGTCAAAGGGGGCGGACGGATGAATATCGACCGCGTGCGCGACCGCAAGGCAGCCTGGGACGACGGCGCCTGGGTGCGCGAGGCTGCGTTGGCCCATGCCGAAAAGCGCAAGGCCCGCAAGGCGGCACTGGCCGCAGAGTAAGGGACCGGGGGCCAGCCCCCGGACCCCCGGGATATTTTGGAAACAGAGAAAGGGGCCCCGTTTTGGGTAACGAAACGCCACTTTGGGAAGTGTTCATCCGGCCCCGCAACGGGTTGAGCCACAAACATGCGGGATCTTTGCACGCAGCCGACGAGGTCCTGGCGCTACAGGCCGCGCGCGACGTCTATACACGGCGTGGCGAGGGGGTCAGCATCTGGGTGGTGCCCTCGGCCGCCATCACGGCCAGCGATCCGGGCGAAGCGGCCCAGAATTTCGATCCGGCTGGCGACAAGATTTATCGCCACCCGACCTTTTACGACATTCCCGATGACGTTGGGCACATGTGATGGCTGCCCTGTTCGACGCGGTGCTGGAACTGGCCGATGACCATCTGATCCTGGGCCATCGGATATCCGAATGGTGCGGACATGCGCCGATGCTCGAGGAAGACCTGGCGCTGCCCAACATGGCGCTGGACCTGATCGGCACGGCGCGCACGCTGTATGAGTATGCCGCGCGACTTGAAGGCAGGGGCCGGTCCGAGGATGATCTGGCGTTCCTGAGGGTGGAGCGCGAGTATCGCAACCTGTTGCTGTGCGAACGGCCCAATGGCGATTTTGCGCAGACAATGCTGCGGCAACTGTATTTCGCGGCGGTGATGGAGCCGTTCTGGAAGGCCGCGCTGGATAGTCCTGATGAGGTGATCCGGGGGGTGGCCGGCAAGGCGGTCAAGGAAATGGCCTATCACGTTCGTCACGCGGGCGAGTGGGTGATCCGGTTGGGCGACGGGACCGGGGAAAGCGCCGCGCGGATGCAGGCGGCGGTGGCTGAGTTGCACCGGTTCACCGATGAGTTGTTCGAGGACAGCGCGGCGGCCGCGGATTGCGGCGTCCTGCCCGCGCGGCGCGGGATGCGCGCCGATTGGGACCGCGTCATCGGTATGGTTTTTGCCGAGGCGCTGCTGGAGGTGCCCGAGGTGCCTTTTCCCCAGACCGGTGGGCGCGCGGGCCTGCATGGCGAAGACCTGGGTCATCTGTTGGCCCAGATGCAATATCTGCAGCGCGCCTATCCGGGGGCGGAATGGTAGCGGTTCCGGATCAGGGCCGCGCCTGGGCGGCGGCGGCGGCGGTACCCGACCCGGAGGTTCCCTGTGTCACGGTGGCCGATCTGGGCATCCTGCGCGAGGTCGTGGTCGATGGCGACCTGGCGCTGGCGCGTGTGTCGCCGACCTATTCGGGGTGCCCGGCCGTGTTGGCCATCGAGTTGGCGATCGAGGTGGCCTTGCGCGATGCAGGTTTCGATCCGCGGATCGAGAGGGTCTTGTCGCCGCCCTGGACCACCGACTGGATCACGGCGGAGGGCCGCGAGAAATTGCGCGCCTATGGAATTGCCCCGCCGGTTCAGGGCGCGGGCAAACGCGCCTTGTTCGCGGACGTCTCGGTCAGATGTCCGCGATGCGGATCGGGCCAGACCGAAAAGATCAGCGAGTTCGGATCGACAGCCTGCAAGGCGCAGTATCGCTGCATGGCCTGTGCCGAGCCGTTCGACTATTTCAAATGCATCTGAGGGGGCCACTATGTTTCATGACTTGAAAGTGGCCGAGATACGCGCCGAAGGGGCGGACGCCGTTGCCATTCGATTCGATGTGCCCGACGCCCTTGCCGATGCCTTTGCATTCGCGCCCGGGCAGTACCTGACCCTGCGCGCCGATGTGGGCGGCGAGGATCTGCGCCGGTCCTATTCCATCGCGTCCCTTCCGGGCGAAGGGCTGTGCGTCGGGGTAAAGCATGTGGCGGGCGGTGTGTTCTCGGGCTTTGCGCAAGGCTTGCGGGCCGGTGACCGGGTGCGGGTCATGCCGCCCGAGGGTCGGTTCGTCGATCCGGGCTGTGACCGGCTGGTGTTGGTGGCGGCCGGGTCGGGGATCACCCCGATGGTGGCGCTTGCCGGTGCGGCGCTTGCGCGGGGGGCCGAGGTTGCGCTGGTCTACGGCAACCGCCGGATGGATACGATCATGTTCCGCGAGACGCTGGAGGCGCTGAAGGATCGCTACATGGGGCGCTTAACCCTGATCCACGTGCTCAGCCGCGAAACGCAGGATGTGCCGCTTTTGAATGGTCGGGTGACGGGCGAAAAACTCGCGCAGCTCAGCGCGGCCGGTGCCTTGGATCTGACCGGCGCCGATGGCGTGTTCTTGTGCGGCCCCGGCGAGATGATCGACGACGTGGCTACCGCTTGCGCCGGTCTCGGGGTGGCGCCCGAACGCATTCACCATGAGCGGTTCCATATGGCAGGTGATGTCCCGCGGCCGGCCCGATCGGATGCGGCCGAGGTCGCCGCGGTGCAAGGCGTGGCCGTCGAGGTCGTGCTGGATGGCGCGCGGCGCGGCTTTGCGATGGGGGGAGAGGACGACACGGTGCTGGAGGCGGCGGAACGCCAGGGGATCGAGCTGCCCTATTCCTGTCGGGGCGGGATGTGTTGCACCTGCCGCTGCAGGGTGACGCGTGGCGCGGTCGAGATGGCGGTCAATTATTCGCTGGAACCCTGGGAGGTGGACGCCGGGTTCGTTCTGGCCTGCCAGTCCCGCCCGCTGAGCGATGTCGTCGAACTGGATTTCGACGCGGCCTGAGGATCGCTGCGCCGCACTATATATATGGCGCGCATATATGACGTGCATCACGACCCGGTTTTCACGGGTCCGATCTCAGGCCGCGTAGTCGAGGCCTTCGGCGTCCAGCGTGGCGCGCATCCCGTCCAGCACGTCTTGTTCGGCCTTGCTGTCGCCTTCCAGTTGTCTGGCGGTGAACTCCGCCACGTCGTGGGGCAGTTCCCGCAACGGGCGGCCGGTGCTCAGCGCGATGATGTAGTTCCGCGCGGCGCGTTCGAAGTAATACATGCGCATGAAGGTTTCGGCGACGGTTTCCCCGATGAACAGGACGCCGTGGTTGCCCATGATCATCGTGCGCACCGACGGATCCTGGAACAGGCGGGCGCAACGCACACCTTCTTCTTCCAGGGCGAGGCCACCGTAATTTTCGTCGATGACCTGGCGATTGTAGAACATGGCCGAGTTCTGATCGATCGCGGGCAGACGGGAATCGGCAAGGCTGGCGAGGACGGTCGCGTAGGTGGAATGCACGTGCATCGCGCAGCGCGCGTGCGGCACGTGACGGTGCAGGCTGGCATGCAGGCCCCAGGCCGTTGGATCCGGTGCATCCGTGCCCTGGGCGCTGTCCGGATCGTTGGCGTCGATCACCCAAAGGTCGGATGCGCGCATCAGGCCGAAGTGTTTCTTGGGATTGATGAGGAACCGGGTTCCATCGTCGTTGACGGCGAGAGAGAAGTGATTTGCGACGCCTTCATGCATTCCTTCGCGTGCGGTCAGCCGGAACGCAGCAGCCAGTTCGATGCGGGACTTGCGATGATCCATTTTCGGCTCCTCAATTATGACAAAATTGCTACCGCCGCTTTCTCCTTGCTGCAATGGGGTTTGAGTGATTTGCGGGTCTGTCGACCTATCTAAAAGGATAGGTTCCAGGTCATGAACGATCCGCTGAATTACCTGCCTTTGGCCCGGACCGTTCCCCAATCGCGCCTCAATTAGCGGGCAAACAGTCCGGGTAGTAAGTAGTAATCAGGTAGTGTGTGTGATGGACCGTTTGACCGAAATGGAAGCTTTTGCCATGGTTGTAGATCAAGGTGGATTTACGGATGCTGCGAAGAAGATGGGGATCTCGAAATCCGCCGTCTCCAAGCACGTATCCAGCCTTGAACAGCGCCTTGGGGCCCGGCTTTTGAACCGGACAACGCGGCGGGTTAACCCGACCGAGATTGGTCTTGCCTATTATGATCGTGCCCGCCGCGTCCTGAACGATGCCGGCGAAGCGGATGCCCTTGTCACCGCCATGCAGTCGGCGCCTTCGGGCACCTTGCGCGTGTCCATCGCCACCGATTTCGGCGTCAATCACGTGTCCCCGATCCTGGGCAAGTTCCTGAATGAATATCCCGATATCTCCGTCAACATGGAGCTCAACAACCGCTATGTCGAACTGATCTCGGAAGGCTACGACATGGCGATCCGGGTTGGCGAGTTGGAAGATTCAAGCCTGCGCGCCCGTCGTATCTGCGAAACACAGCGTCGCATGATCGCAGCACCGTCGTATTTCGAGAAATACGGCCGCCCGGAAAAGATCGACGACCTGAACGAACACAAGCTCCTGCATTATTCGAACAGCTCCCAGGGCAACATGTGGAAGATCACGGCGCCTTCGGGTGAGCAGCGCCAGGTTCGCACTGGTGGTGGTCTGACGGTCAATGACGGTCAGTCCCTGCTGAACGCGGCCATCGGCGGGCTGGGCATCGCGTTCTTGCCAAGCTACCTCTACGCGGAACCGCTTCGTGCCGGATTGGTCGAAGACGTCATTCCCGAGCTGCCGGTCGATATCCAGGGCGTGTATGCCCTGTACCCGCCGGGGCGTTACACCCAGCCCAAAGTTCGGGCCTTTATAGATTTTCTGGTCGAGTCCTTCAAAGAGAAGGGTCCGACAGACTGGTGATACCTGACGGTGGGCCACCAAGCTCACCTGCCTCAGATGTGCCGGCGCTCGCGTGTGTATTGAGCGCAAACTGGACCCGGGTCGGCCTTGTGGCTGATCCGGGTTTTTTCTTTGGATATCGGGATGAACCCCGTACCATTTGGATGGGGTTACGCAGCCCTGCATCGCGGACCGCTTGGCACGGGTCGCGCAGACAACTGGCTTCGGGGTTTCAATCCGCGATCAACACGACCTCGACACGGCGGTTGGCTTCGCGTCCCTCGGGGCTGCTGTTCGACGCGCGCGGGGCGAGGTAGCCGATGCCGGTTGCCTCTATCTGGGCCGGCGCCGTCTCAAACTCGTCGATCAGGAACCGGCGGACCGCGCCTGCGCGTGCCTCGCTCAGGTCGATATTTGCGGACAACGACCCCTCGGCGTCGGTATGGCCGACCAGCACCACCCGGCGCGCCGGATCCTCGGACAGGTATTGCGCAAGAGTCACGAGGCTTTCGTATCGCGTGCCCGACAGGGACGATGCGCCGGTCTCGAAAGCCAGATCGTCCAGAACCGCCCGGCCCAGGCCGGTCAGTTGTGCGATCAACCCGTCGCCTGCCGCAGGGTCGACGGTGCGGGTCGATGGCGTGACCGGCGCGGGCAATGCGCCGGGCGGACCAAGCCGCACGATATGGGCGTATCCCTGCTCTCCGCCGTAGGACAGCGTGAGGGCAAGATACTCGGTCCCCTCATCCAGCTGCCGTTCGGCGGTGAGGTAGTGGAAGTTGCCCAAATCCACATACATCTCGGGGCCTTCGGCGATGGGCAGGCCATAGCGGAAATCGAACCCCCCACAGGCGCGCGCGACACAGGAATACGAGACCTGATAATCCTGGGCCGCCAATTGATCGCCGACAAGGCCCAGCAGTCGGGCGGGTGCACCGATATCGCCGGGGATGTGCCAGATTTCTTCGATCAGATCGCCATCGGCAAAGATGCTTGGAACCAATTCCCCGTCAAATGGCCCGGTTGCGATCTGGAACCCGTTGGCGGCACGAGACTCCGACGCGACCTGCACGGCGCCATCCGGCCACGCCAGGTCCAGCGCGACCGACGGCAGCGCAAGGCAGGCGGCCATCAAGGATCCGAGAAGGCAGATGCGGGGGGCGCGGGAAACACGGCCTTTATGCGTCATGAACCGGGTCATGTTGCTGGAAATCTGTAGTGGTAGTGTCCCATAGCTTGGAAGCCCAAGGAAGCATAAAGCGCCCGCGCAGGCCGGTTTTCGCGCGTGACCAGCACGCTGAATTGCGACGCGCCAGCACCCAGCGCCCAATCGGCGGCTGTCCGCATCATGATCTGCCCCAGGCCAAGGCGCCTGGCAGCCGGCATAATCTCCAGTGCGTGCAGCATTGCAACATCGTCGTGGATGCCGACAAAGGCCGTGCCGGCGGGCCTGTCATTGATCCTGCCGAAAAAGCTCATCTTCGACCCCGTGACGCGGTCCATGATCGCCAGGCGCGCGGGGCCTATGCCACCCTCGGCCCAAATCTCGGCCTGAATGGCGAGCGGCGGCCAGGTCGCAAAGCACGTCACGGGGGGCGGGGCCGCCGCCAAATCGGCCGTTGGCGTCATCATCCCGACCGTCGCATCACGCATCTCGAACCCACGCGCCGCCAGCCTGTCATCCAGCGCGCCCTGGGTGTCGATCACCATGAAAAGCGGCGGCTGGCTGATCTGATCGAACGCGCTCAACGCGGCGTCGATCTGGGCCTCGGTCGCGTCCTGATCTCGGGGGTCGGTCAGGCGCGCGGCGCTGACCCGGTTGCCACCCCCGCCGCCTTCGGGGATCGTGAACGGCCCGACGACTTGCTCCGACACCGCAGGCCACGTGGCCGCGATCACCGGAGTCAGGGGGGCCAGGCTCATCCGTCGATCCGGGGAAACAGGCGCGCCAGTTCCGAGATCACGGCGTCGATTGCCGGGCCATCGGTGCTCCGCACCACGACGTTGGATCCATGGGCGCCGTTTTCCTCGAACGGGTAGGACCCGATCGAGACCTCCGGATGCGCGGTTGCCAGATCACCGAGCGGTCCGGCGATGTCGCCTTCGCCGCGCGCCACACGCAAGGATTGCGACAGCATCTGCGCGCCACCCGCCAGCGTTGGCAAAAGGCCTGCCAGCATCGCCTCGAATATCCGGGGCACACCCGCCATCACATGCACATTGCCGATCGTGAAACCGGGCGCTGCCGAGATCGGATTTTCGATCAGATGCGCGCCTTCGGGAATGCGCGCCATGCGCAGGCGCGCGGCGTTCAGCTCCATGCCCCGGGCGTCGTAGTGGGCCTGCAGGATCGCGCGGGCATCGTCGCGCACGGCAATGGCGGCCCCCATGGCGTCGGCCACCGCATCGGCGGTGATATCGTCATGGGTCGGCCCGATGCCGCCCGACGTGAAGACATGCGTGTATGTCGCGGACAAGGCCTGAACATGGGTCTTGATGATCTCGTGATCGTCCGAGATCATTCTGGCCTCGCGCAAGGATATGCCATGATTGGTCAGCGCGCCGGCCAGGTGATGCATGTTGCTGTCACGGGTGCGGCCCGACAGGATCTCGTCTCCGATAACCAGCATCGCGGCGGTTGGGGTCTGCATCTGGCCATACCTTTTCTTGTTCTTCCCTGCCTGATCGGTATAGGCGGCGACCATGCGCTTTCAAACCCCCCTGATCGAGGCCACGCTGATCCGCCGCTACAAACGGTTCCTGGCAGATATCCGTTTGCCCGACGGTCAGGAGGTGACCGCCCACTGCCCCAATCCCGGCGCGATGCTGGGTCTGAAGGACGACGGCGCGCGGATCTGGGTGGAACCCAATAACGATCCACGAAAAAAGCTGAAATACGCCTGGCGGCTGGTGGATCTTGGCGCGGGGCACCTGGCGGGGATCGACGCGACCCTGCCAAACAGGGTCGTGGCCGAAGCGTTGAAAGCCGGTCGGATACCGGAATTGACCGGCTATGGCACGATCCGCCCCGAACAGCGCTATGGCCAGAACAGCCGCATCGATTTCCTGCTCGGTGAACCGGGCCGCCCGGATGCCTATGTGGAAATCAAGAACGTGCATCTGCGCCGCGATGGGGACTGGGCCGAATTCCCCGATTGCGTCACCGCGCGCGGCGCCAAACACCTGGCAGAGCTCAGCCGGATCTCGGCGGATGGGGGCCGCGCCGTCATGCTGTACCTGGTGCAGCGGACCGATTGCGCCCGCTTCCGCCTTGCGCCCGACCTGGACCCAGCCTATGCCCGCGCCTTCGATGCGGCGCGCGCCGCCGGGGTCGAGATGCTGTGCTACGGCAGTCGTATCACGCCCGAGGGGGTCTGGCTGGACAAACCCCTGCCGGTCGATCCGGGGGCGCAGGCAGGCTGACCGCCCGTGGCCCGGCGCCGCAGGCCTTTTGCAGGCGGTCGGCTGGAAATTGTTTCATCAAGGCCCTAGTTTGGGGTGGGAATTGCGCGTGGAGACCCAGGTTTGGACGAATTCAAGGGCCGGCTGACCAAGGACGGCATCCGCATTCACGAGATGAATGACTTCGCCGGCATGCACCGGGCGGGGCGTCTTGCCGCGCAAATCCTCGACGAGGTCGCAGATATGGTGGAGCCCGGTCAGACGACCGGAGCCATCGACGCCGCGATCGAGGCCAAGGTGCGCGACGCGGGCGCAACCTCGGCCACCATCGGCTATCGCGGCTACGAACATGCGTCGTGCATTTCGGTAAACCACGTGGTCTGCCACGGCATACCGGGCCCCAAGGTTCTGAAAGACGGCGATATTCTGAACATCGACGTGACGGTCATCGTTGACGGATGGTTTGGCGACACGTCGCGGATGTATGTGGCGGGCGTCATGAACCGCAAGGCCGAACGGCTGGTTCAGGTCACCCATGACGCCCTGTTCAAGGGGATCGAGGTTGTGAAGCCCGGTCGCACCTTCGGCGACATCGGCTATGCGATCCAAAGCTTCGTCGAGGCGCAGCGCATGTCCGTGGTGCGGGATTTCTGCGGTCATGGCCTGGGGCAGGTTTTCCACGCACCGCCCAACGTGCTGCATTACGGGCGCCCCGGCACCGGCCCGGTTCTCGAGGAAGGCATGTTCTTCACGATCGAGCCGATGGTGAACCTTGGCCGCCCCGAAACCAAGGTTCTGGCCGATGACTGGACGGCGGTGACCCGAGACAAAAGCCTCAGCGCGCAGTTCGAGCATTCCATCGGCGTGACGGCGGACGGCTGCGAGATCTTCACCCTTTCGCCGGCCGGCCGTTTCCACCCGACATGGGCCTGATCCGGTCCTGCCGCGGGTAACGGCCTGTTAACTTGTTACGCGGCAGTCTCGGCCCATGGCCGATCAACCGTCCTTTTCCTTTGACGAGGTTTCGAAACCCTTTGTCGTCCCGGCAAGATCCCGGACGCCCCCGGCCGGCGCCCCTTCGAAAGGCGCACAGGCGCATCGCCACGCCCACCGCGCACGCCTGCGCCAGCGCTTCACCGAAGGTGGGGCAGATGCGGTGCCGGACTACGAATTGCTGGAAATGATCCTCTACCGGGCTCTGCCGCGGGGCGATACCAAACCGCTGGCCAAGGCGCTCTTGAAACGGTTCGGCGATCTCAACCATGTGCTCGCCGCCCCCGACGCCCGCCTCAGGGAGGTGGAGGGTGTGGGCGACCGCGTGATCTTCGAACTGAAGCTGATCGAGGCGACAGGCCACCGCATGGCGCGCGCCCGGGTGATTCGCAAACCGATCCTGTCGTCATGGGATGCGCTGCTGGACTATTGCCAGACAGCCATGGCGCACAGGGATCTGGAACAGTTCCGGGTGCTCTACCTCGACCGAAAGAACGTGCTCATCGCGGACGAGGCGCAGGCCGATGGCACGGTAGATCACGTCCCGGTCTATCCGCGCGAGGTGGTCAAACGCGCGCTGGAACTGAACGCCTCGGCCCTTATCCTGGTGCACAATCACCCGTCCGGCGACCCAAGCCCCAGTCAATCTGATATCGACATGACCTACGCGATCCGGGCCGCGGCCGAGGTTCTGGGTTTGGTCATTCACGACCATCTCATCGTCGGAAAGGCCCGCCAGCTCAGCTTCCGCGCCGAGGGGTATCTCTGACCCGTCATCACGCCCTTGATCCTCTTTATCCCCTGAAAATGGCGGGGGTTTGGGGGCTGGCCCCCAATCCGGTCCGGCGGATGACCTTCATCGGTTGGCAATCCGTGGTGCCATCCGCGTCCGGCGTCCCGGAAAACCTCGTTTTCCGGGCGGGTCGATGCGCCGAAGGCGCAGCGAAATACCGTCTGCTACCGCCGTCAGTCAGTCCAGCCAGACCTCGACCCGGCGGTTCACGGCGCGCCCCCATTCGGTGTCGTCGCAGGCCATAGGCATCACCTCGCCATAGGCTTCCACCTCCAGTGTCACCCGGTTCGGGCTGGTCGCCACGGCGGCCAGGACCGCATCGCGCACCACCTCGGCCCGGCGCAGGGACAGGCGCGTATTGACGGCCGCCGCCCCCTCGCCATCGGAAAACCCGACAAAGATCAAATGTCGCCCATCAAAGACTCCGCGCTCGATCGCGGCCGCCAGTCGTGCGGCAGAGGCCCGCGATTGCGCATCCAGATCCGTCGCGCCGCCGCCGAACCGGAACGTGGCCGAAAGCCGTTCGGCGCCCGACAGACGCGCCAGCATGTCCTGCAGATCCCCAAGACCCACCTCGTCGCCGGCGGCGACCACCGCATTGGCGATGCGGGTGCCCTGCAATTCCAGCGGGGTGCGTGTCAGGCTCTGGTTCACGAAACCGGCCTGCGCCACCAGCCGCTCGGCGGCGTCGGTTTCCGTGAAGGCCAGGAATTCACGCACCAACCGGGGCAGGCGCCGGGGCGCGAGATAGAAATAGACCGGTGCCGTCAGCGGGTAATCTTCGGCCTTCACGGCATTGGCGCTGGCGGTCTGGTAAAACCCGCATGCCCCGCCGAGCGCGAGACTGCGGCTGGTGCCGCGCGCGGATTGGGCGGTGATCCCGATCGCATAGGCATCGCCGGCAACGGCGTTGGACAGGGCCAGCGCGCTTCCATGGCGGACGATGTCGGTCGCCGGCCCCAGGGCAGAGGGCAACAACACCCGGTCGGCAAAACTTTGCGCCAGTCCCAGACCCGGGTCCAGCAGGTGCAGGGTGATGGGGGCATCTTCGCCGCCCAGGGCCTGCCAATTGTCGATCTCGCCCGAAAACACCTGTGCCAGTTCTGGAAGGCTGATCTGGTCCAGCGGGTTCTGGGGCGCAACGATGGGCACCAGAGCGTCCAGCGCGATCACCCGCACTCGCCGCCCGAGCGGAGGATCGTCCGGCGCCTCGGCCCGGGCGGCCCGGCGTTCGGCCTGCGTGGGTTCCCGCAAGGACAGCGCAAGGTCCGTATCCCCGTTCAACAGCGCCAAGAGCCCGCTGTCGCTGGTGCCCGGCATGATGGTGAACCGGGCCGCCGGAGACCCGTCGCGGCGGGTCAGTTCATAGCTCAGCACCCCATCCCGAATCATGAGCGGACCCAGCGTCATGGATTGGCTTTCCGCAAATCCGGCCAGCAATACGGGCAAAAGCCCCTCGGCGATCGTCGCCTCGCCGGCGATCCGAGCCTCAGCCACGAAACTGGTCAGATCGGGGCAACCCGGCCCCGCGCACCGCACGCCTTCGGCCGCCACGGTGATGGGGCCATAGATCGTATCAAGACGGTAATACGCGCCATCAAAGGCGATCAGGTTACCCTCCAACTCGACCGTCCCGTCCAGGGATCGCAGTTGCACGTCCTGCGCAAAGGCCGGTGAAAACAGAGCGATACAGGAAAGGGCGGCTAAGACGACCGCCCCCGGGATTGAATGCATCGGGATCCGCGCGAGAAAGCTTCAGTTCCGCGCGAGTCTCAGGTCCCGGAAGATATTTTGCAACACCAGATAGTCGCCCACCGCATCACATCCGGGCAGGGTGAGGGTGATCGGTACCACCTCGATCGCGTTTCCCCCGGAATTCTGCAGGCTTTGCGCAATCACCGCCTGACCGCAGTTGCCGTCGGTGACGGGCGCGTCGATGCTGAGCCGCACAAGATCGCCAGCGCCAAGGGTCCTGCGGGGGAAGGTATAGACCTGCGCCATGCGGGGCGCCGTGACATCGGGATCGCCCAGCTCGGTCAGGAATCCGCCGGTGCCGTCAATGGCATCCTCGATGGTTCCGGGAGCGTCTTGCCAGACATGGCCCGGCCCGCCGAATTCGGCACCGCGTTCCATCGCATGCAGCGCAAGCTCGGCAGTGTTGTCCCACGTGACGGCGGCACGATCGAAATTAATGAGGTCCGGTAGGGCCACCATGGTGGTTTCGCTGCGCCCGTCCGGCAAGGTCACGGAAACACGGGCCGGGGTTTGAAGCGCCGGGATATCGACGGTCAACAGGCCCAATGCATCGGTCAGCCCGGTGAACACCAGACCCGAATGGGCGATTTCGACCCGCGTATCGGGTTGGCAGGGGTCCATGACATCAAGGCCGACCATGGCACCGGGCATCGCCGTGGCCATGACGCTCAGACCGCAGGGTAGGCCGAATGCGCTGAGCTCTACCGCGCCACGCGCATCACCCTGCGCCACGCCGTCGGCAGGCATCGCCCCGATGCCCGGGGCCGGCGGTGCGCCGGGCATGATCTGCGCCACGGGGATGGCTTGCGTCGGCATCCTGATGCCCGCGCTATCGGCGATCGTGGGACGTGCGGGCGCCGCAGGCGCCGTGCCAAGGACCACCGAGGTCGGAATGGCCGGCGTGTCCACCCGGGCGTTGCCGATGCCGATGCCATAGCCTGACTGCACGGCGAACAGACCGGCGCCTCCGACTGCGCAAGCCACTGCAACTGCACGTATGACGAGTCTGGGTACTGGCATGACAAGGCCTCCAAAATCAGGTTCGGAGGTGGTTATGGCCCCCAAATAGGGCCAAACGGCGGTGAAATCCGTCAAACTCTGTGAACGGTGCCGACAAAGCACCGTTCACCAAAACCAGTTTCCCCGAATTCAGGCCAGGCGACCGTGGCAGTGCTTGAATTTCTTGCCCGATCCGCAGGGACAGGCATCGTTCCGACCCGGATTGCCCCAGGTGTCGGGGTTGGTTTCGTCGAACCCTTCACGCGCTTCCCCAGCAGCTTCGGCCTCGGCTTCGGCCTGGGCTACGGGGGGATTCGCGGCTGCGTCCTGCGCGGCTTGCTGTGCCTGAAGCTGGCGGATCAGCTGTTCTTGTTGTTCGGGCGACAGGGGCTGGATGCGGGCCAGTTTCTCGGTCACGTCGTTGCGCAGACTGTCGAGCATGGATTCGAACAACTGGAACCCTTCGGTCTTGTATTCGTTGAGCGGATCGCGCTGCGCATAGCCGCGGAAACCCACGACCGACCGCAGATGTTCCAGTGTCAGCAGATGCTCTCGCCATTTGGCGTCGATTGTCTGGAGCAGAACCTGCTTTTCGATGTTGCGCATCTGTTCGGGGCCGAACTTGGCCGCCTTGGATGCCATGAATTCATCGGCGGCCTTTTGCAGGCGTTCGGCGACCACATCTTGATCGACCCCGTCTTCCTGGGCCCATTCCGCTGTCGGCACGTCCACGCCGAGCGTCTTTCGCGCCGCCTCTTTCAGGGCGTCCACATCCCATTGATCCGCATAGGTTTTGGGCGGCATGCACGTATCGACCATGTCATCGATGACCTGATGGCGCATGTCCCGGGCGACCTCGGCGATATCATCGGCGCCCATGACCTCGCGACGCTGATCAAAGATGACCTTGCGCTGATCGTTCATCACGTCATCGAATTTCAGCAACTGCTTGCGGATGTCGAAGTTGCGCCCCTCGACCTTTGCCTGCGCGCGTTCCAGCGACTTGTTGACCCAGGGGTGAACGATCGCCTCGCCTTCCTTCATCCCAAGCGTCGACAGCATCTTGTCGAGCTTTTCCGACCCGAAGATGCGCATCAGGTCGTCTTCCAACGACAGGAAAAACGAGGATTTTCCGGGGTCGCCCTGACGGCCCGAGCGGCCGCGCAACTGGTTGTCGATGCGGCGGCTTTCATGGCGTTCGGTGGCCAGAACATACAGACCGCCGGCGTCCTTCACTTTTTGCTCGTCCTGGGCGTGTTCAGCCTCGATCTGCGCACGGATGGCCTGGTGATCGCCGTCCGGGTTGGTGGCGATGGCGTCCATGACCTTGAACTCGACGTTGCCGCCCAGCTTGATGTCGGTGCCCCGGCCCGCCATGTTGGTGGCGATGGTGACGCCGCCAAGCTTGCCGGCGTCGGCGACGATCTGCGCCTCCTGTTCATGCTGGCGCGCGTTCAGGATGTTGTGCGGCAGCCCCGCCTTTTGCAGCATCTGGCCAAGCATCTCGGATTTCTCGATCGAGGTGGTGCCGACCAGAACCGGTTGGCCACGGCCATGAGCCTCGCGGATGGCCTCTACGATGGCCTCGTACTTTTCGCGTGCGGTCCGGTACACTGCGTCGTCGTCATCGACACGTGCAACCGGCACGTTGGTGGGGATCTCGACCACACCGAGCCCGTAGATCGAGGCGAATTCCTCGGCCTCGGTGGCGGCGGTGCCGGTCATGCCGGCCAGCTTGTCGTACAGGCGGAAATAGTTCTGGAACGTGACCGAGGCGAGCGTGACGTTCTCGGGCTGGATCTGGCAGCCTTCCTTGGCCTCGATGGCCTGGTGCAGACCGTCCGACAGGCGGCGGCCGGGCATCATGCGCCCGGTGAATTCGTCGACCAGCACGACTTCGCCACTGCGCACGATGTACTGCTGATCCTTGGCGAACAGCTTGTGCGCGCGCAACGCGTTGGTGACGTGGTGCACGATCGTGGTGGATTCAGGATCGTAAAGGCTTTGTTCGGGGGGCAGCAGGCCCACCTCGTGCAGGCGATCCTCAAGGAAATCGTTGCCTTCGTCGGTAAAGGTCGCGTTGCGGGCCTTTTCATCCAGCGTGTAGTGATCTTCCTCGATCTCGGGGATGATCTTGTCGATGGAGACGTAAAGATCGGACCTGTCCTGCGATGGGCCCGAGATGATCAGGGGCGTGCGCGCCTCGTCGATCAGGATCGAATCGACCTCGTCCACGATGGCATAGTTGTGGTCGCGCTGGGTCATTTCGGCCAGGGACCCGCGCATGTTGTCGCGCAGGTAATCGAAGCCCAGTTCGTTGTTGGTCGCATAGGTGATGTCGGCCTGGTAGGCGGCGCGCTTTTCGTCATCGGGCTGGCGTGGATAGACAACGCCCGTTGTCATGCCAAGCGCGGCATAGACCTTGCCCATCCAGTCCGCGTCCCGTTTGGCGAGGTAGTCGTTCACCGTCACGATATGCACGCCCTTGCCGGTCAGGGCGTTCAGATAGGCGGGGAAGGTCGCAACCAGGGTCTTGCCCTCGCCGGTCTTCATCTCGGCGATGTTGCCCTGGTGCAGGAAGATGCCGCCGACCAGCTGCACGTCATGGGCGCGCAGACCGAGGGCGCGCCGCGCGGCCTCTCGGCAATTGGCGAAGGCCTCGGGCAGAAGATCATCCAGCGTTTCGCCGTTTTGCGCGCGGTCGCGCAACTCGGCGGTCTTGGCGACGATCTCGGCGTCGTTCAATGCCTGGAATTCGGGTTCCAGTGCATTGATCCGGGCGACCATGGGGCGGGTGGTTTTCACCCGGCGATCGTTGGAGGACCCAAAAACTTTTTTTGTCAGCGAGCTCAAACCGAGCATATGTCGCGCCTTCACTTTGTGTGTCCCGACAGCGCGGACCGGCGCGCACGGGGAATGTCAATCAAACGTGTGGGGCATCCGGGTTGTTCGGCCCATCGCGGCGGTCTATCAACGGCGCAGCCGGCTAAGGCCCCGACACGATCCGTCAAGCGACATAAGGGGCCGCCCGATATGTGTCAACGCGAGCCAGTAAGCTCGTGCCAAACCAAAAGGACGCGTTTGATGAAGAAGTATCTTGCAGGGGTCGCCATGTCGGCCCTGATGACCTTGCCCGCGCTCGCTCAGGATGAGGTCACCGCCGACACCGTTCTGGCGACCGTGAACGGCACCGCGATCACCGTGGGCCACCTGATCGCGATGCGTGAAATGCTGCCTCCGCAATACCAGGACCTGCCCGATGACGTGCTGTTCGACGGCATGCTGGAGCAGTTGGTGCAGCAGCAGGTTCTGGCCTCTGCCGCCGAAGAAAACCTCTCTACACAGGGGCAATTGGGTCTCGACAACGAACGCCGCGCCTATTTGGCGGCGACGCTGATGGATGATGTGGGCATGGCCGAGGTGTCGGCCGACGACATCCAGGCCGAATACGACGCCGTGTATGGCAGCGTCGATGCGGTGATGGAATTCAACGCCTCGCATATCCTTGTCAGCACCGAAGAGGCCGCTCTGGCCGTGATCGAGGAACTGGCGGCGGGCGCCGATTTCGCGGAACTGGCGCGCACCGCGTCCGAAGGGCCGTCGGGCCCGAATGGCGGGCAGCTGGGCTGGTTTACCGCAGGCATGATGGTGCCGGATTTCGAAGCGGCTGTGTTCGATCTGGACGTCAGCGAGGTTTCGGCCCCGGTTCAGACCCAGTTCGGCTGGCACGTGATCTTGCTCAACGAGACCCGCGAACAGGAACCGCCGGCCCTGGCAGAGGTCAGCGCCGAACTGGAAGAAGGTCTGCGTCGCGCCCGTGTCGATGCCCGCATGCAGGAACTCAACGAAGCGGCCACGATCGATCGCCCCGAGATTGAGATTGATCCGGCGGTGGTTCGCGATATTGGATTGCTTGGCGAGTAACGCACCACAAAGGGATCAGGCGGATGGCCAAGGGTGACAAGAAAAAAGCCAAGGGCGACAAACCCAAGGCCAAAAAGGGCAAATCCAAGAAAGCGGCCAAGGTCGCGGCAGCGCCCGCAAAGGCGCCGCTCAAGGTTTCGCCGCTGGCTCCCGCCGCCTTTCCCGACCTGCCCACGATCGAGGGCGTCCGCTTTGCCGCCGGCGAGGCGGGCGTGCGCTACAAGAACCGCACCGATGTGATGCTGGCGCATGTTGCGGCTGGCTCGACCATCGCAGGGGTGTTCACCCGGTCCGCCACAAGGTCTGCGTCGGTGCTGGATTGTCAGGCCAAGCTTGCCGCCTTGCCCGATGCGCCCGCCAAGGGCTTTGCCATCGTGGTGAATTCCGGCAACGCCAACACCTTCACCGGCAAGCGTGGGCAAAGCGACGTGAACCTGATTTCGCAGGCCGCAGCCAAGGCCGTCGGCGTGCCCGTCGGTCATGTCTTTACCGCCTCCACCGGCGTGATCGGCGAGCCGCTGCCGGCCTCCAAGATCACGGACGTCCTGCCGGTCATGGCTGACGCCCTGTCCGGGGACCACCCGGAAACCGTGGCCCGCGCAATCATGACCACCGACACCTTCCCCAAGGGCGCAACTGCCGAGGTCGAGATCGACGGCCTGCCAGTCCGGATCATGGGCTTTGCCAAGGGGTCCGGGATGATCGCACCCGACATGGCGACGATGCTGGGGTATATCTTTACCGATGCCGCCGTGGCGCAACCTGCCCTTCAGGCGATGCTGAGCGCGGCCACGCGGCAAAGCTTCAACGCCGTGACGGTGGATAGCGATACCTCCACGTCCGACAGCGTGATGCTGGCGGCGACCGGGACGGCTGGGAATACACCGGTCATCACGGCGCGCAGTGCCGGGGGCCGCGCCTTTGCCGCCGGGTTGCTGGCGGTCATGCAGGATCTGGCGCTGCAAATCGTGCGTGACGGCGAAGGCGCGACCAAGCTGGTCGAGGTGCGCGTGACCGGTGCCCGCACGGCCCGCGATGCCGACAAGGTTGCGCGGTCCATCGCAAATTCCCCGCTCGTGAAAACGGCCATCGCGGGTGAAGATCCGAACTGGGGCCGGATCGTCATGGCGGTTGGTAAATCCGGCGCCAGCGCTGACCGTGATCTGCTGACCATCAGCTTTGGCGATATCGTGGTCGCCGAAAAAGGCTGGGTTGCCGAAGGCTATTCCGAGGATGCGGGGGCGGCGTACATGAAAAAGTCAGAGTTGGTCATCGCAGTCGATCTGGGTCTTGGCGGCGGCAAGGCCACCGTCTGGACCTGCGATCTGACCCACGCCTATATCGACATCAACGCGGATTACCGGTCTTGAGCATCTTGTTGGTGGCTGCGGTCGCGCTGATCGATCCTGACGGCCGTGTTCTGCTGGCCGAACGGCCCGAAGGCAAATCCATGGCTGGCCTGTGGGAGTTTCCGGGCGGCAAGGTCGAACCCGGCGAAACGCCCGAGGCCGCCCTGATCCGCGAATTGCACGAAGAACTTGGCATCGACACCTGGGCGTCGTGCCTCGCGCCGCTGACGTTTGCCAGCCATGCCTATGAAAAGTTCCACCTGCTGATGCCCTTGTTTGCCTGCCGCAAATGGAACGGCGTTCCCCAATCGAAGGAAGGGCAGCGTCTGGCGTGGGTCAGGCCGCAAGCCTTGCGGGATTATCCCATGCCGCCCGCCGACATCCCGCTGATTCCGATCCTTCGGGACTGGCTCTGAGTAATTCCACGACAGATTTTTGCAATATGCCGCATTTTTGCGCATTTTTTATTGCCCTCTGGTCATTTTTTGCATGTCTTTATGACAAAGGGCGTTACATATTGAAGCAGGGATTGGATTGGGGGATTTGAACGTGCTGACAACAATCATCATGGGAACCTGCGTGTCGGTGCAGGGCACTTTCGTGAAGAATCTTGAGAACGGCTTTGTCGTTGTCCGCGTTGGCGACCAGACTTATGCCGGTCGGCCCGTCGCCACGATGGCCGCCTGACGGAACGTCAGTCCAGCCAGCCTTTCAGATTGTCCTGAACCACCGTGGCAAGCGCATGCATATGCGCATCGTCGTCATTCAGGCACGGAATATAGGTGAACTGTTCCCCGCCCGCATGCTCGAAGCTTTCGGCGATCTCCTCGTTGATCTCTTCCAGCGTTTCGATGCAGTCGGCTGAAAATGCCGGCGCACAAACGGCGATGCGTTTCTTGCCCTGTTCAGCCAGGCGCGCGACCTCTTCCACCGTATAGGGCTTCAGCCATTCCTCGGGGCCAAAGCGGCTTTGGAAAGTGGTCACGATGTCGGTGTTTGACCAGCCAAGCCGTTCCTTCAGCAGGCGCGTCGTTTTCTGGCACTGACAATGATAGGGGTCGCCCTCCATCAGGTAGCGTTTTGGCACGCCGTGATAGGAACACACCAGAATATCGGGTTTCTGCTCCAGATCCGCATAGGCGCGTTCAACCGACTGCGCGAGTGCCTCGATATAAAGAGGGTTCTCGTAGTAGGGTTCGACAGTGCGCGCCTGCGGCTGCCACTTGATGTTTTCCAGCGAGCGAAAGAACTGATCGCAGGCCGTGGCCGAGGTCGCGCCCGCGTATTGCGGATACAGCGGGAAAAACAGGATCTTGGTGCAGCCCTGCGCGACCAGCGCGTCCACCTTGGACTTCGTCGACGGATTTCCATAGCGCATGCAGAAATCGACGATGACCTTGTCGCCGTAGCGTTCCTGCATCAGCGCTTTCATCTTGGCCGTCTGATCCTTGGTGATCGTCATGAGGGGGCTTTCGTTCTGCTCCTCGTTCCAGATCGACTTATAGGCCGCGCCCGACGAAAACGGGCGCTTGGTCAGAATGATGGTCTGCAGAAGGGGCTGCCAGATCCAGGGGCTGTAATCGATCACCCGCTTGTCGGACAGGAATTCGTTCAGGTAGCGCCGCATCGACCAGTAATCATACCCGTCCGGCGTGCCGAGGTTTGCCAGTAGAACACCCACCTTTCCAAAGGTCACCCTGGGGTGGTCCTTTGGGGCATGGGACAGATCGCCCTGCGTGTTGGCTACTGAGTCGTCGCGCATCATGTTCATCTCGGGCAAGCCTCAATCCTCGGTCCGGTACAGGACCGGTGTGGCGGTATCGTCAAATTCGGTTGTCGACAAGGCCTCGGCCAATCGAGCCTTGGCGCTGCCGGGTCGCAGCGGCTTTTGCTGGCTGTCATGAGGGGCCCATGCAGCCATAAACACGAGTTCATACGTAGCGCGGACCCGGTTTGGATCATCTTTTGCCGGAAACTCTTTCGCGTAGATCTGCGCCATGCGTACGAAAAGCTCCCTTGGCACGGGCGCGCGGTAGCGATCGGCGAGGGCATTGGTCTCGCCCATATCCCGCAGATCGGCCATCAGGCGGAATGCATCCGCATAGGTCACCGTCTTTGGCAGGCGGTCGGCCACCGGCAAGGCAAGACCCGCCCGCGCCAGCAGGCCGCCCATGGCGCGGATCTCGGCCATGGGGGCGACGCGGGGGGACAGGCCGCCCATGACTTCTGCTTCGGCCTGTGCGATGGCGGTACGCAGTTCGGTCAGGGTGTCGCCGCCGAACGCGACGGCCATGAACAGACCGTCAGGACGCAGCGCGCGCCGGCACTGCACGATCTGGCCAACCGGATCGTCCGCCCAGTGCAGCCCCATCGCGTGGATCACGAGGTCATGAGCGCCCGGAACAAGATCCAGCACATCCGCCATCGGCACGATCGTCGCGCCCGGCAGAAAACCGGCCCATTCCTCAGCAAAAGCCGTGACGATCGCAGGCGCCGTAAACCTTCTGTTAACGTCGCCGAGTCTTTCCTGAAGTTCGATCCGGGCCTCGTCATGCAGAAAGCCGGCCCGGTCTAGCCGCGCCCGCGCCCGCGCAGCGGCAAGGCGCGCAGGATCTACCAATGGTGGCTGTGCGGCGGTCTGGGTCACGAGAATGCTGCGTTCCGGCTGTTCACTGGGTGCAACTTAGGGGGTGACCATGAGATTGCAAACGCTGCTGCATGCGGTCTTTCCGCCCGAATGCCTTGGTTGCGGGGCCCGGGTCGAAAGCGATTTCTCGATCTGTTCGGCATGTTGGTCGGAAACCGCTTTCATTTTCGGATCGTCTTGCGATCTGTGTGGCGTTGCCCTGCCCGGCCAGGACACCGGGCCCGATCGGCTGGTCTGCGAAGAGTGTCACAGTATTGCACGTCCATGGGATGCCGGGCGCGCCGTGTTCCATTACGGCGGGATCGGACGAAAGATGATCCTCGGCCTTAAGCATGGCGATCGGTCCGACATCGCACGCGCCGCCGGCCCCTGGATGGCGCGGGCGGGTCAGGACCTGTTGCACGATGATCCCCTGATCGTGCCCATCCCGCTACATTGGCGGCGCATGGCAAAGCGCCGGTTCAACCAGGCGGCGTTGCTGGGTCATGCCCTGGCCCGCAATACCGGCCTGTCCGTCCTGCCCGACGCGCTGATCCGCGCGCGTCACACCACAAGCCAGGACGGCAAGAATCGCGACGCCAGGTTTCGCAACCTTGATGACGCCATCCGCGTCCACCCCCGCCATGCCGACGGGTTGAGGGGTCGCGCGGTGTTGCTGATCGACGATGTCATGACGTCGGGTGCGACCTTTGCCGTGGCGACCGACGCTTGCCGAAGGGCGGGCGCCACATCAATTCGCGTCTTGGCACTGGCACGGGTCGCCAAGGACACCTAAATGGGTGGGGCGCCGGGACCTGAAGGAAATGCACAATGCAGAATGTTGAGATCTACACGTCGCCACTTTGTGGATATTGCCACGCTGCCAAACGCCTGCTGAGCGACAAGGGCGTGTCATTCGTGGAATACGATGTCGCCCGCGAACCCGGCAAGCGGCAAGAGATGTTGGGTCGTGCGAACGGCCGGCACACGGTGCCCCAGATCTTCATCGGCGACACCCATGTGGGCGGCTATGATGACATGGCCGCACTGGACCGGGACGGCAAGCTGGATCCGATCCTGGCGGGGGCCTGATCTCCCCGCGACCTCGTGCCCCTTGCCGAATGGCGCGGAACCCTTTGTATTCCTGCCATGAGTTCGGGCGAAGATCCTCTTTCCGTCGCGCTGTTCAGTGAAATGTTCATGGCCGACCAATTGGCGCGCAACCGTTTGTCGCGCGCTCTGCCCAAGGGTATGGAATTAAGCCATTTTTCGGTTCTGAACCAGCTGGCGCGCTCGTCCGAGGAAAAAACGCCCGCGCAGCTGGCGCGGATCTTTCACGTTACGCGCGGGGCCATGACCAACACGTTGAACCGGCTGGAATGGGCCGGATACGTGCATATCCGCCCTGATTGGGACGATGCACGGCGCAAGCGCGTATCGATAAGCCCGGCGGGTCAACGCGCCCGCGAAGCCGCGCTTGCCGCGATCATCCCGATCCTGTCGGATACGGTTCGCGAAATCGGGGCCGACCGTGTGCGTCAGGCCCTGCCGGTGATCCGGGAAATGCGCGTGCGGCTGGAAGAGGGCGATTAGGCCGCCGGTTTGGTCGACGCCGTCACGTAATTCACCGAAAGATCCCTGTCCGAAATCGTCCATCCGAAAGTGACCGGGTTGAAGGAAAACCCCTTGCGGTCGACCGGTGTCAGCCCGGCCTGCCGGATCAGGTCGAACAATTCGTCAGGCGTGATGAATTTCTGCCACTCGTGGGTGCCCTTTGGCAGCCAGCGCATCACGTATTCGGCCCCGACAATCGCCATCACAAAGCTTTTGGGATTCCGGTTGATGGTGGAACATACCATCAGCCCACCGGGTTTGAGCAATTGCCGGCATGCGGTCAGATAGGCCAGCGGGTCGGATACGTGTTCGACAACTTCCATGTTCAGAACCACGTCGAATTGTTCGCCCGCCTCGGCCATCGCCTCGGCCGTGGTGAAGCGATAGTCGATGTCGAGCCCCGATTGCTGCGCGTGCAGCTGTGCGACCGGAATGTTGCGTTCGGCGGCATCGGCGCCCACCACCTCGGCTCCCAGCCGCGCCATGGGTTCCGACAACAGCCCGCCGCCACATCCGATATCCAGAAGCCGCAGCCCCTCGAACGGTTTGGCAGATTTCAGGTCGCGCCCGAATTCGGCGGCGATCTGCTGCGTGATGTAATCAAGGCGTGTGGGGTTCAGCATGTGCAGCGGCTTGAACTTGCCTTTCGGGTCCCACCATTCGGCGGCCATGGCCTCGAATTTGGCAATTTCACCCGCGTCCACGGTCAGATTGACACCGGTCATGGACATCTCCCCTCGTATCTTGTCATTTTGGCCCGTGTTCAGGACCGCTCAACGCTCTATATAGGGGCCCAATGGATAAGTTCTCCGGCCAAAAGCGCGCAGCCGCGCATCTTTATCCGCCGATCGACCCCTTCGATCAGCGGATGCTGGATGTGGGCGCCGGTCATCACATCTATGTGGAACAGTGCGGCAATCCCGCCGGTGCGCCGGTCGTGGTGCTGCATGGCGGCCCCGGCGGCGGCTGCAGCCCGGCCATGCGGCGGTATTTCGACCCGGCGGTTTGGCGTATCATCTTGTTCGATCAGCGTGGCTGTGGGCGGTCGCGTCCCCATGCCAGCATCAAGGCCAACACGACCTGGGATCTGGTTGCCGATATCGAGCGTATTCGCCACACGCTCGGGATCGACCGGTGGGCCGTCTTCGGCGGATCATGGGGCGCGACGCTGGCGCTGATCTATGCCGAGGCGCATCCCGATACGGTGGCCTACCTGGCCCTGCGCGGTGTATTCCTGTCGATGCAGCGGGAACTTGATTGGTTCTACGGCGGTGGCGCCGGGCAGTTCTGGCCCGAGCAATGGGCACGATTCGTGGGCCTCGTGCCCGAGGAGGAACGCGACGACCTGATCGCGGCCTATAATCGCCGCCTGTTTTCGGGCGACCTGATGGTCGAGACGCGCTTTGCCCGCGCCTGGGCCTCGTGGGAAAACGCACTGGCCTCGATGGACAGCGACGGTGGATCCGGCGAAAGCCCGGCGGAATATGCCCGCGCCTTTGCGCGGCTGGAAAACCATTACTTCGTGAACAAGGGGTTCCTTGAGGAAGACGGCCAGATCCTGCGGGACCTGCACCGGATCGCCCATATCCCCGGCACGATCGTCCAGGGACGCTACGACATGATCTGCCCGCCGCTGTCGGCGCATAGCCTTTTGGCGGGGTGGCCATCGGGGCGGTTGCACGTCATCAAGGCCGCCGGTCACGCGCTGTCGGAACCCGGCATCAGCCAGGAATTGGTGCGGGTGATGAAGGCCGTCGGTGAAAAACCCGGCAAATACGGATTCTAGGCCGATCGTTCAGGTAATTTCCCGGGCTGTGCGGATGCTGGCGGCGGCATCAGAAGCCGTCGGTCGATGCGCGGGCTGAGCTTGTCGCGGATCAGCGCCACGGGATGGGTGCGCAGCGTCAGGCGCATCGAGACGTAATCCTCGACCACCTGTTCGCCCTCGCTCATCTGCGGCAGATGCACGGCGGGTTCCATGATGCCTTCGCCATCCAGATCGCCCGAAAACAGCGGCAGTTCCTTTTTCGGCGCCAGCGCGCGGGCGGCCCACAGGGCGTCGCGGCGGCTGATGCCCAGGGCGGCAAAGGCATCGGCCTCGGCCAGGATGGTCAGGGTCTTGGCCTCAAGCCCCGCGCGCCGCCAGACATCTTCGACCGCGCGGTAGCCGTTGCCGCGCGCGGCGGTCAGCCAGTCGGCCTCTTCCTCGCGCATGGATTTGATCTGCCGAAATCCAAGGCGCAGGGCCAGATCCCCGGTTTCCGTGCGCTCCATGCGGTTGTCCCAATGGCTGTGATTGACGCAGACGGGTCGCACCTCCACCCCATGTTCGCGGGCATCGCGCACGATCTGGGCGGGTGCATAAAACCCCATCGGCTGCGAATTCAGCAGCGCGCAGGCAAAGATTCCGGGATGATGGCATTTCAGCCAGCTGGACGCATAGACCAGCAGCGCGAAACTGGCCGCGTGGCTTTCGGGAAAGCCGTAGCTGCCGAACCCTTCGATCTGGCTGAAACAGCGTTCGGCGAAATCCTGATCATAGCCATTGGCGCGCATGCCACGCAGGAAACGCGTTCGGAATTCACTGACCGAGCCGTGTTTCTTGAAGGTGGCCAGCGACCGGCGCAGCCTGTCGGCCTCCTCGGGGGTAAAACCTGCGCCGGTGATGGCGATCTGCATCGCCTGTTCCTGGAACAACGGCACACCCAGTGTCTTGCCCAGAACCCGGCCCAGGTCATCGGAGGGAAAGCTGACCTCTTCCTCCCCGTTCCGGCGGCGGATGAAGGGGTGCACCATGTCGCCCTGGATCGGACCCGGGCGGATGATGGCGACCTGGATGACCAGATCGTAGAAACACCGCGGCCGCATCCGCGGCAGGAAATTCATCTGCGCGCGGCTTTCCACCTGAAAGACGCCCAGACTGTCGGATTTGCACAGCATGTCATAGACGGCCGGATCCTCGGGCGGCAGGGTGGCCAGCGTGTAATCTGCGTGGTGGTGGGTTTTCAGCAAGCCAAAGGCCTTGCGGATGCACGACAGCATGCCAAGGGCCAGGATATCGACCTTCAGGATACCCAGCGCGTCGATATCATCCTTGTCCCAACAGATGACCGTCCGATCCTCCATCGAGGCGTTTTCGATGGGCACCAGTTCGTCCAGCCGCCCCTCGGTGATGACGAACCCGCCGACATGCTGGCTGAGATGTCTCGGAAAGCCGATGATCTGCCGGATCAGCTGAATGGTCTGCCGCAGGCGCGGGCCGTTGGGATCTAGGCCCAGTTCGCGCATCCGTTCCTCTTCCAGGCCCTGGGAAGACCACGACCCCCAGATCTGGCTGCTGAGCGCCGAGAGCACATCATCAGACAGCCCCATCGCCTTTCCCACCTCGCGCACGGCGCGTTTGCCGCGATAGTGGATCACCGTGGCGCACAGGCCCGCGCGGTGACGGCCGTAGCGTTCATAGATGTGCTGGATCACCTCTTCGCGGCGTTCATGTTCGAAATCCACGTCGATATCGGGCGGCTCATTGCGCGCCTCGCTGACGAAACGTTCAAAGACCATCGTGCCCACCTCGGGCGAGACCGAGGTGACGCCAAGCGCGTAGCAGGTGATCGAATTGGCCGCCGATCCGCGCCCCTGGCACAAGATCCCGCGTGACCGGGCAAAGGCCACGATGTCGTGGACTGTCAGGAAATAGGGTTCATATCCAAGCTTGGCGATCAGGCGCAGTTCATGGTCCAGCTGCGTCAGCGCGCGATCCGGGATGCCTTGGGGATAGCGCCATTCCAGCCCCGCGCGCGCCAGCCGCGCCAACCTGTCCTGCGCAGTTTCGCCATCGGTGATTTCCGAGGGGTATTCGTACCGCAGCGACTGGATGTCAAAGGCCAGCCGCGCGGCGATGTCTTGGCTGCGCGCCACCGCATCCTCGAACCCCGTGAAGATGCGCCGCATCTCGTCCGGGCCGCGCAGACGCTGTTCGGCATTGGCCTGCGCGGCGGTGCCCAGATCCTCGATGCGGATCCCCTCGCGGATGCAGGTCAGGATGTCGGTCAGCCGGCGGCGGTTGCCGTGATGCATCAACGGCCGGGCCGAGGCGACGGTGGACAGATCCAGTTGCAGCGCCAGCCGTTCGGCCCGGGCAAAGCGGGCCGTGTCTTGCCCGTCATAGCCAGGCGCCATCAGCAGGTGCAGCTGCGGGCTCAGGGCGCGCACCAGCCGGCCGGCCCCCTTGCGCCAGACGTTGTCGGGGTGGTCGGGCGCATGAAGCAGCAACTCCAACCCGTGCGGGAATGCGAGGATATCGTCGAGGGTCAGGATACAGTCACCCTTGACCGCGCGCAGCCGCCCTGCCGACAGGATGCGGCACAGGCTGCCCCACCCGGTCCGGTCACGCGGCAGGGCGGTGATCTGCATACCGTCCTGCAGCACGAGACAGGCCGCAGGCAACAGGCGCGGAATGTGGTCGATGGGCGCGCGCGGCGGATCGGGCAGATGCACGGGCTTGGGCGGGCCGATGGGATCGGCGGCGGCGGCCTTTGCATCCGCGATCTCGTCCTTGATCTTTTTCAGCTCTGACCACGCTCGCACGATGCCGGACACCGAATTCACATCGGCAATCGCGATCGCCGAGATGCCAAGAATGGCCGCCCGGCGGGCATAATCCTCGGGGTGCGACCCGCCGGTCAGGAAGGTGAAGTTGGACGTGATGGATAGCTCTGCGAATCCCATGGGTGGCACTATATTCACGTTTTGTTCTATTGGGGAGAGGGGGGGTGAGGGCCGGTATCTGCCACTGGCATTTGCACGGCTTCGGCATCTTTGCTGTCGTCAAAACCAGACGGCCCCCACCGGCCGGGTCGGCTTGATCAATCATACCAACTGGCTGGACGTGGATCTGGCATGGCATTTGTTTGCAGGCGCGGAGGGACACGGTCTTGCCATTGAAGCAGCGATGGCGGTCAAGACATGGGACTGCGAGGTTCTGGGGATGGACAGTCTCCACAGCCAGATAGACCGAGGGACGGCGCGTTCACAGGCAGTGGCAAAGCGGTTCGGTGCGGTCACGGACGCAACGCGGGCCAGCAAGCATGCCGGGACGGATGGCCTTCGTCCGGGGTCTGGCAACTGTTGGCAAATGCTGATCAAATGTTAACGCAACGAACTTTCTAAAATTAAATCAAATGCTTGGCCCATCTGCTCAAGCCTGATCATGGCCA
>Ga0102941_1000174_pt1 | contig 27830 bp, 25 predicted proteins | sample SalPonR2_C_D2_MG_FD_79281 | JGI IMG/M metagenome (GOLD analysis project Ga0102941, IMG submission 79281) | Salt pond soil microbial communities from South San Francisco under conditions of wetland restoration - Salt Pond MetaG R2_C_D2_MG | ecosystem: Environmental > Aquatic > Marine > Intertidal... | reverse complement strand
GAGGCTCTGTTGCAGGAGGGTGTCATCGTGCGCCCGGTAGCAAACTACGATCTGCCGCATCATCTGCGCATCAGTATCGGCACGGCGGAAGAAAACGATCGCCTGGTGACGGCGCTGGCGAGGGTCATCGCGGCATGAGTGCGCCGGCTTGGCGGGCGAACCCGGCACCGGCCCTCGGCGGATCCATCGTCGTCCCCGGCGACAAGTCGATTTCCCACCGCGTCATGCTGCTGGGCGCCGTGGCGGAGGGGCCTCTCGAGGTGCGGGGCTTCCTGCAAAGCGAGGACTGTCTTGCTACGCGCCACGCCATTGAGTCTCTTGGCGCCCGGGTCGAAGACCGGGGCGACGGGAACCTGAAGGTGTTGCCGCCGGAGCGACTCATGGCTCCATCCGGGCCGCTGGATTTCGGCAACTCGGGCACGGGCATCAGGCTCATGACCGGCCTGCTTTCCGGACGCGGCGTGGCCGCCGTGCTCGATGGCGACCACTCGTTGCGACGCCGCCCGATGGAACGGGTGGCGGCGCCGCTGCGCAGCATGGGCGCCGGGATCGAAACTTCCGCCGGTCGGCCGCCGCTCAGGATCAGCAGTCGGGACCGGCTCGAGGCGATCGATTACGACCTGCCGGTGGCGAGTGCCCAGGTCAAGTCCGCCCTGCTGCTCGCGGGGCTGTCAGCGCAGGGCCGGACGGTCGTGCGCCAGCCGGCCGTCTGTCGCGACCATACCGAGCGCTTGCTGGAATCGCTCGGCTGCGCGGTGGAGCGGGGCGAGTGGGGCGCCGCCGTGACAGGCCCGAGCCGTCCTGCCGGGGGCCACGTAGTGGTCCCAGGGGATTTCTCATCCGCCGCCTTTTTCATCGTGGCGGGACTGCTGGCAGGCGGGGATACGCCGATCGAACTGCAGGGGGTCGGCATGAACCCCACGCGCACCGGACTGCTCGACATTCTGCGGATGATGGGCGGCCGGATCGAGGTACTACGACCGCGGGAAGAGTCGGGTGAACCGGTTGCGGACCTGTGCGTCCGGCGCACGGATCTGGTCGGCGTCGATCTGCCACCGGAAGTCGTCCCGCTGGCCATCGACGAACTGCCCGCGCTGTTCGTCGCAGCCGCGTACGCGCGCGGCGAGACCCGTGTCCGGGGCGCCGAGGAACTGCGGGTGAAGGAATCCGACCGGATCGCCGTGATGGCCCGCGGCCTCGAAGCGGTCGGGGTTGACGTCAGCGAGCAGCCCGACGGCCTGCTGATCCGCGGCGGGGGCATGACGGGCGGTGTGGTGGACAGCGGTGGCGACCACCGCGTGGCCATGTCCTTTGCGATTGGCGCGGCCCGCGCCTCGGGTCCGATCGAGATCCTCGACGTCGCCAATGTGGCCACGTCATTTCCCCGCTTCGAGCATGCAGCCGGAACGCTCGGATTGTCCATCGAGTCGCTGCACGCGAGGCACGGCACATGAACGGCGCACCGGTGCTGGCGGTAGACGGGCCGGGCGGCGCGGGGAAGGGGACTCTGTGCCGCCGCGTCGCGGAACGACTGGGCTGGCGCCTGCTGGACAGCGGCGCGCTGTATCGCCTCGTGGCACTGGCGGCAGTGCGCGCGGGCGTGGCCCTGGATGACGAAGCGGGGCTCGCTGTGCTGGCGCGGGACCTGCCGGTGCGCTTCTCCGGCGAGCAGGTTTTGCTCGACGGCGAGGACGTGACGGAGGCGATTCGCACCGAGCGCTGCGGCGACGAGGCCTCCCAGGTGGCGCAACTGCCGGGCGTGCGGTCCGCATTGGTCGGTCTCCAGCGCGGATTCCGCCGACCGCCGGGACTGGTCGCGGACGGACGCGACATGGGAACGGTGATCTTCCCGGATGCTGAGATGAAGGTCTTCCTCACTGCAAGCGCGGAGGAACGCGCGAAGCGCCGCTATAAGCAGTTGAAGGGAAAGGGGTTTGATGTTAGCCTTTCCGGTCTTACGGCGGAGATTGCTCACCGTGACAGGCGGGACGCGGAGCGTGCCGAGGCGCCTTTGCGTCCGGCACCGGATGCGTACGTGATCGACAGCACCGACATGGATATCGATGAAGTCGTCGGTGCGGTGCTGGATGAATTGTCGCGGCGGCAGTTGCTGCGGCAGGAGTGAAGTTATCGCGGTCCCTACGGAAAGGGGCCTTTTTTAATGAAAGCCCGGCGAGGCAAGGATGCGACGTCGGATAACCACTGGTCGGCCTCCGAGCCGTTGGATCAACAACCCATGTCTGAAAGTTTTGCAGAGCTCTTTGAGCAAAGTTTCGCGAGTCAGCAGATTCGCCCCGGCGCCATCCTTAAGGGACAGGTCGTCGAGATCAACGATGATGTCGTCATTGTTTCCGCCGGACTCAAATCCGAGTCCGTCATTCCCGCCGAGCAATTCAAGAACGAGAAGGGCGAGTGGGAAGTCGAGGTCGGTGACGAGGTCGAAGTGGCGCTGGACGCCGTCGAGGACGGATTCGGCGAGACGCGCCTGTCGCGCGACAAGGCCAAGCGCTCCCGTACCTGGACCGTGCTCGAGGAAGCCTTCGAGAAGGGCGAGATCGTCGAAGGCATGATCACCGGCCGCGTCAAGGGCGGTTTCACGGTGGAACTCGAGCTGGTGCGCGCCTTCCTGCCGGGCTCCCTCGTGGACGTCCGCCCTGTGCGGGATCCGGGCTATCTCGAGGGCAAGATGCTCGAGTTCAAGGTCATCAAGCTCGATCGCAAGCGCAACAACGTCGTTGTTTCGCGCCGCGCGGTCGTCGAGGCCGAACACAGCGTCGAACGCGAGGAGCTGCTCAAGAACCTGACCGAGGGCGCCGTGCTGCCGGGCATCGTCAAGAATCTCACCGACTACGGTGCGTTCGTCGATCTCGGCGGCATCGACGGCCTGCTGCACATCACGGACATGGCCTGGCGCCGTGTGAAGAATCCGTCCGAAGTCGTCAATGTCGGCGACGAGATCCAGGTGAAGGTTCTCAAGTTCGACCGCGAGCGCAATCGCGTGTCGCTCGGCCTCAAGCAGTTGGGCGAGGATCCCTGGCAGGACATCGCGCGACGTTATCCGACGAACACCCGCCTCTTCGGCCGCGTGACCAACCTGGCCGATTACGGCGCCTTCGTGGAGATCGAGGACGGCGTCGAAGGCCTGGTACACGTCTCCGAGATGGACTGGACGAACAAGAACGTCAATCCCTCGAAGATCGTCCAGATCGGGGACGAAATCGAGGTCATGGTGCTCGAGATCGACGAGGAGCGCCGGCGCGTCTCGCTGGGCATCAAGCAATGCATGCCCAATCCCTGGGACGAGTTCGCCACGAGTTTCAACAAGGGCGATCGCGTCAAGGGCGTCATCAAGTCGATCACCGATTTCGGCATCTTCATCGGTCTCGACGGCGGCATCGACGGACTGGTGCATCTGTCCGACCTTTCCTGGGACCTGGCCGGCGAAGACGCCGTGCGCAACTATCGCAAGGGCGAGGAAGTCGAGGCCATCGTGCTGTCCATCGACCCGGATCGCGAGCGCATTTCCCTCGGCGTGAAACAGATGGATCGCGACCCGATGTCGGCCTGGCTGGCCGAGAACCCCAAGGGCAGCATCGTCCGCGGCGTGATCACGGAAGTGGATGCCAAGGGTGCGCTGGTCGACGTGGGTGGCCTGGAGGGCTACCTGCGTGCTTCCGAACTCTCCCGGGAACGCGTCGAGGACGCCCGCACCGTGCTGAAGCAGGGTGAAGAGGTGGAGGCGCGGTTCATCGGGCTGGATCGCAAGAGCCGGCAGATCTCCCTGTCCATCAAGGCCAAGGAAGTCTGGGAAGAGGCAGAGGCGATGCAGAGCTACAAGAAGTCCGATACTACGACCGGTACAACGCTCGGCGACCTGCTCAAAGAGCAGATCTCGAGCCAGGAAAACAGCTGACGAAAATTCGGGCGGGCCGCCATAGGGTGGCCCGCCCGTTCTCGAATTCGCATGGACTCAGATCGAGGCGCTGACGGATCAACACCATGACAAAGTCTGAACTGATCGAGGCAATAGCTCATCGCCAGAATCACCTTAATGCCAAGGACGTGGAACTGGCGGTCAAGTACCTGATCGAGGTGATGAGCAACAGCCTGGCCAGCGGCGAGCGCATCGAGATCCGCGGCTTCGGCAGCTTCTCCCTGCATTTCCGCCCGCCGCGCATCGGCCGCAACCCGAAGACCGGCGAGGCCGTCGCGTTGTCTGGCAAGTATGTCCCGCACTTCAAGCCCGGCAAGGATCTGCGCGAGCGTGTGAACTCCGGCCGGCACCTGCCGATAAAGGCCTGATCGACCCGGGAGCGCCGGGCGCTTCGCCCGGCTGCGTGCACTGATACAATCCTCTCTGGATCGCGCCTGGGCGCGCTACGAGCCGGATTGTCATGATCAAACGGATTCTGACCGGAATCATTCTTCTCGCCGCCGTCGCGGCTTCAGCGTTCTTCACTTCGCTCAATCCAGGGAGCATCTCCGTGGACGTCGGCTTCGCGCAGTTCCAGGCACCGCTGGGCCTGGCCTTCGTGCTGGCGCTGGCGCTCGGCTGGTTGCTCGGCACGTTGTCCGCGGTCCTCTGGATCGCGCGAATCGCGGCGGATCGCCGCCGGTTGCGCCGGCAGCTGAAACACTCGCCCGCGGACACGGCCCTCGCGGTGAGAGATGAGCGCGGCTGACACGCTGCTCCTGCTGCTGCTTTTTGCTGTCGCGGCGGGTCTTGGCTGGTTCTTCGCCCTGCGCAGTGCCGGCCGGGCGCTTGCAACCGCCCCCCGGCAAGTCAGCGCGGAGTATTTCCAGGGGCTTAATTACCTTCTGAACGAGGAACCCGACAAGGCGCTCGAGGTGTTCATCCGCATGGTGGACATGGATGCGGACACCATCGACACGCACTTCGCCCTCGGCGCGCTGTTTCGTCGTCGGGGCGAGACGGAACGAGCGATCAAGGTCCACCAGAACCTCGTCGCGCGCCCCGACCTCCCGCGGGCAGCGCGGGCCCGTGCCCTCAACGAACTCGCCGAGGATTATTTCAAGGCCGGCTTGTTCGATCGCGCCGAACAGGTCTATGCCCAGGTCGCCAGGGGCAACGCACAACGGGAGCAGGGGTTGCACGGACTCGTGCGAATTTACGAGTTGCAGCGCGACTGGGAGAAAGCGATCGGAGCGATGGACCAGCTCGTATCCGTCTCCCGCGAGGCGAACGGCGCCGTGGTGGCCCATTATTCGTGCGAACTGGCGCAGGAAGCCCTCGACCGAGGCGATCTGCTCGCGGCCCGCCACTGGTTGAAGCGTGCGCAGGCCGCGGATCGGCACACGGTCCGCGGGGCCATGATGCGCGCCTCGGTGGCGCAACGGGAGGGCGATCATCGCCTCGCGATACGCCTCTACGAGCAGGCTCTGGAACGGGACGGCGGCTTCCTCGTCGACGTTTTGCCCGAGTTGCGGCGCAGCTATGTCGAACTCGGCAAACCTGCGGCTTTCGAGCAATGGCTGGACAATGCGATCCAGAATCATCCAGCCTGGCGGCCGGGCGTCGCCTTTGCCGCGATCACCGATGGGAGTTTCGATGACGCCGTGACGCGACAGGCCGTCGTGGACTTCATCGCCGGCAATCCCATCCTGACCGACATTCTCGAGACCTTGCGTCCCACCCTGGAGAGCGATGGCGGCAAGGACGCGGCGGTACGGCGGATCAGCGGGGCGATGCGGCGCATCGCGAAAGCCAGTCCGCGCTATCTTTGCCGAGTATGCGGGTTTTCCGGCAATGCCCTTTACTGGCAGTGCCCGAGTTGCCGCAGCTGGGACACGACGCGCCCCGTAACCAAGTTCCGTTTCGAAGCGATGCTCGATGCGCGGGCCTTGCCGCCGGAATCTGCGCGCAAGCGCTGAATTCTCTATCTCCCGTCTGACAGGATTCCAGCGGACGATGAATGCCGCGGCTGAACCGGCTGCGCGTCATCTTCAACAAGGAGTCCATCATGATTCAAATCGCCAAAGCACTTCTGGCAACACTGGCGGTGCTGCCGATCCTGGCCTGGGCAGGACCCGTCGACATCAACACGGCTGATGCCGCGACGCTCGCACGAGAGCTCAAAGGCATCGGACCCGCCCGTGCCGAAGCGATCATCGCCTGGCGGGAAGACAACGGCCCGTTCCGCTCGCCGGACGAGCTGGCGCTGGTGCAGGGCATCAGCGAGCGTGTACTGGAGGATAACCGGGAACGGATGGTGGCCAGTTCGCCCGAAGAGTCCGAATAGGGGCGAGAGCGGGCGACAGCCGGAATGGCCCCGGCTCCAGCTCCAGCTGTCGCCCGCCGCATTGCGCCTCTCGCCGCCGGTATGCCAGCATTGCCGCCTGCCATGGAGCCAGCGCCGCAGGAGGCAAAAATTGAAGAAGAACATCCGGTACGCCGTATTTCCGGTTGCAGGCAAGGGGACTCGATTCCTTCCTGCGACCAAGGCGAGTCCCAAGGAAATGCTGCCTGTCGTCGACAAGCCCCTCATCCAGTATGCGGTCGAGGAAGCGATCGAAGCCGGAGCAAACAATCTCGTGTTCATCACGGGACGAGCCAAACGCGCGATCGAGGATCATTTCGATGTGGATCCCGAGCTGGAGGCCCTGCTCGAGAGCAAGGACAAGGAATCTCTGCGGGACATGGTGCGTAACATCGTTCCTTCCCGCGTGAATTGCATTTATGTGCGGCAGGGCGAGCCGCTGGGGCTCGGCCACGCGGTGTTGTGCGCGCGACCGGTCGTCGGCGAACAGCCTTTCTTCGTGCATCTCGCGGACGACCTCATTGATGCGGACGAGACCTGCCTCGGCCAGATGGCCCGTGTTTTCAACGACTACGGCGGTAGCGTGCTCGGCGTAGAAGAGGTGCCGGCCGATCAGACCCGGCAGTACGGAATCATCGATGGTGAGCGGGAGGAGAGCGGCCTGCATCGCCTTCGGGGCATCGTCGAGAAGCCGCAGCCGGCGGATGCGCCTTCCAACCTGGCCGTGGTCGGCCGGTACATCTTGACTCCACGTATCTTCGATTTGCTCGAGCAGACCCAGGCGGGCGCCGGAGGGGAGATCCAGTTGACCGACGCCATCGCACGGCTGTTGAAGGACGAACCGGTCTTCGGCCTTGCTTTCGATGGCCAGCGCTTCGATTGCGGCAGCAAGCTCGGCTATCTGGAAGCCACGGTGCATTTCGGCCTGAAACACCCGGAACTCGGGTCCGAGTTTCGCGCACATTTGAAGACTTTATCGGTATGACCCGGTCCCTGCGGGGCCCGGATGTCGTCGTGTCATGGGTCCGGCGCAGGCGGCTTGCGCCCCGACGGCACGCAATCCCTTGCTTCCAGGCCTGTCCGGGGCTGAGGAAGGCTTGTTTTTCCGTAGCTTAGGTATAAACCCGGATATGGAACCCGGACCTTATAAACTGAAATGTAACAGGCTGGCTCCGTGACCCGGAGCCCCGCGCAGCATACGCGTGCGGTTTGAGTCGAGATGGTCAAGGGGATCACCATGGTTGGGCTTTCGGAAAGGCTTTCGGGCATACCAGCGCTTCTGGCGCTCGCCGTTATCTCACTGGCGCTGGCCGGTTGCGATGGCGATGACGGTCCGGCGGGCCCTCCGGGTCCGGGCGGAGATCCGGGCGGCCAGGGACCGGAAGGGCCGGAAGGTCCCCAGGGACCCAGTGCGCCGGGCGCCGGTGGCGACATCGTCATAGGCAACGGCAGCCGTTTGAGCCAGGAGACCGTCGATGCGGCCGGACGCCTGCTCGCCGAAATCACGACGGTGTCGGTGCAGAGCCCCCCGACCGTCGAATTCACCTTGCAGACGTCGGCGGGCGGGAACGTGCTGGGGCTCGCCCCCAATGTCATCAGTTTCACGCTGGCCAAGCTCGTCCCGGCCCAGGGCAGCGAACCCGCTCAGTGGGTGAGCTACATCAATCGCCTCGCCTCCCCGAGCAGCGGTTCACCCCAGGTCCTCGACCAGGCGCTGCAGGCGACCACCGAGTCCGGCTCCGCCGGCACCCTCGAGGAACTCGGGGAAGGACGGTACCGCTATACGTTCGCGACGGACCCGGCGAATGTGACGACCCCTGTGGCCGTAAGTTACGAGCCCGAGCTGACCCATCGCGTCGGTTTCGAGCTGCGCATGGCCGCCCCGGGGAACCAGATTTTCCCCGATAACCCGGTTTTCGACTTCATCCCGGCGACCGGGCAGGCTGTCGTGCCGCCCGCGCGAGCGATTGCTGCAGACGCCAATTGCAACGACTGCCACCTGCGGCTGGAAATCCACGGCGGCCCCCGCGTGACGGTGGAGTATTGCGTGACCTGCCACAATCCGCGGACCATCGACCCTGACTCGGGCGAATCGCTGGACATGGCGTACATGGTGCATTCGCTTCACCTGGGCGAAAGCCGCGCCGAACCCTATGTTATCTACGGTTTTGGCGGATCCGAACATGATTACTCGGAAGTGACTTACCCGCAGTCACCGCTGTTTTGCGAGAACTGCCATGCCGCCTCGGAAGCCACGCCGCAGGGCGATGCCTGGCAGTCCACGGCGACGGCCCCGACCTGCGGCGGTTGCCACGTCGATGGCCTGTTGACGAGCGCACCGGACACCGTAACGGGCATCGCGACCTACGCCTACCAGCATGGTTTCGGCGGTCCCATCGCGGACGGCACCTGCGTCAATTGCCATGCCGAAGGCGGTGCCGTCGGTGGCGGTAACGTTGCCAATCATCTTGCAGGTCCGCGGCTGGCCATCGAAGTGGCGCGCAACGAATTCGCGTTCGAGATTCTCGATGTCACTAGCTTCGCCCCGGGTGAAACGCCGACGGTGACCTTCGCCATCAGCAACCCGAGCGACGGCACGCGGTACGACATCAATACGGACCCCGCGTTCACCACCGGCGGAGGAGTGGCGACGCTCAATCTCGATATCGCATGGCCCACCAGCGACTACACGAACGAGGGGAGCGGCAGCGCGACCGTGGATGCCGGCGCGCCGGCCCAGCCGGTTCAGCTGAATCTCGCCTTCCTGCAGGCCAATGCCACGCGTAACGCCGACGGGAGTTACACCGTGACGGCAACCGGCAGCAACGCCGATCCGGTGCCGGCCGACGTCGATGGCGCGATCGCCGTCGCAATGGAAGGTCATCCGGCCGGGGACCTCGACGGCGACGGGGTGTACAGCGACCGGCTGCCGGTCAAGGGAACGGTGTTCTTCCCGGATACGCCACGGCGGAATATCGTCTCCATCGCTCGTTGCAACGATTGCCACGAGAGCCTCTCGCTACACGGCAATAATCGCTCCGACGACGTCCAGCTCTGCGCGACGTGCCACAATCCGGACGCCACCGATGTGCGCCGTCGGGTCGGTTTCGATTGGGACAACCCTTCTCCCCTGGACGGCAAGGGCGAGGAGAGCGTGGATATGCGCTTCATGACCCATGCCTTGCATGCGGCGCAATACGTGGCCTACGGTTTCGGCAACCGGCCCCACGACTATTCCGGCCTCACGTATCCCCAGCCGCTAGGCAACTGTCTCGCCTGTCATGAGCCCGGCACTTACTACGGCTCGTCGGACGACCGCTCGGTGACCATTAACACCGGTGCTGACCGTTCCGACTGGCGCGATGACGTGGCGATCACGTCGACGTCTGCAGCCTGCTGGTCTTGTCACCAGGCGGCACCGGACTTCCTGCTGAATCCGCTCCGGGCGCATATCGAACTCAACGGCGGTTACCTGCCTTCTCCGACGGATACCACCATCACCAAGGAGATGTTGGAGTCGGGGAGCAGTTCGGCCTACCTCGAGACCTGCGACCTGTGCCACGGCCCGGGCCGGATCGCGGACGTCGAGATTGTTCACGGCGTATTCTGAGTGTGTCGTCCGGCGCATATCCGGACGTCCAGGAACGCCCCGCGCGGTGATAGCCGTTTTTCAGGGAGAGCCCAGGTGATTCGCCTGGCTTTCCCCCACGTGCACAGGTCCCGACCGAGCACCTAGTTTCGGATCGGGGCCGCCTCATCGGAAGGGAAGCAAAATGCTGTCGAGAATGAGCGTCGTTATATTCGCCCTGCTGCTGCTCGGCTTGGCCGATGCAGTCGCGGTCGCGGACGAAGAGCCCAGCTTCAGCCGGCGCGGCGCGGATAGCTGTATCGGGTGTCACAGGAACTGGGATCCGCCCATCATGGGCCTTTTCCAGAACCCGCACGGCAACCCGCACGACGCGCGCTCGCCATTCGGCGAGCAGCAACTGCAGTGCGAAGCCTGCCACGGTCCCGGCGGCGCACACGCCGGGCGGGTTCCTCGCGGGGAACCGCGGCCCGCGATCATCAATTTCGGCTCGGAAGCAGGGACGCCGATTCCCGAACAGAACGCGATGTGTCTCGCCTGTCACGAGGGGCACGTGGGCGAGCAGTGGGGCGGCAGTATCCATGATCTCAACGACGTCGCCTGCGCCGACTGTCATAACTCGCACACCCCGACCGATCCGATGCTGGACGCCCGGACCCAGTCCGAAGCGTGTTACGCCTGCCATGCGGAAGTGAAGAGCGACTTCCTCAAGCCCTCGGCCCACCCGGTGCGGCAGGGAGAGCTCGCTTGCACTGATTGTCATGATCCTCACGGTTCGGCTAATGAAGCCTTGCTGAGCCGCACGACCATCAACGACACCTGTTACGACTGCCATGCCGAGAAGCGCGGCCCGCTGGTCTGGGAGCATGCGCCGGTGGCCGAGGATTGCACCATCTGTCACGACGCTCACGGTGCAGTGCATCCCTCGATGCTTGCCCGACGTGCGCCTTTGCTGTGCCAGTCCTGTCACACCGCAAGTGGGCACCCGTCGGTGCCCCATGACAGCAGCGGCCTCGCCGACGGCACGGCATCGGCTTATCTGCTTGCAGGCAACTGCCTGAGCTGCCATACGCAGGTCCATGGCTCGAACCACCCGTCCGGCAAGGCGTTGATGCGCTAAGCGCCGCAGGAGTCGAACGAGATGAACGAAAATCGAATTCTCAAGATCATGGTGGCGTCGCTGCTTGGTGCCGGAACGGTCGCAAGCCCCGTCCTGGCTCAGGAACTTCCTGATTTCGAGCAATGGTCATGCCGGTTCTGCCCCTTCCCGGAGCAAGGCGTGGAAGGCAATGTCGATGCTGAGGCACTGCACGTGTCCGACGATTCGGCGCGCTTCGGAGACTACACCGGACTGGACGAAGAAGGCGCCTATCTCAACGCAGGAGCTGACATGCTCTATCGGGCGGGAGAGGGCTATGCCGTGGGTTTCGAAGCACGCAACCTCGGCCTGGACTCTCGCGAGCTCGCCCTGCGGGCCGGGCGGCAGGGCAGCTGGATCGTGGACCTGTCATGGGACGAATTGCCCCGCCGACTCGACGATTCGGTGCAGACACCTTACAGCGGGTTGGGCACCAGCAGACTGGCCCTTCCCTCGAGCTGGATCCGGGGCAATTTCACCTCCGGATTCACGGCGCTGGAGACCACACTCAGGGACTTCGAGCTCGGGTGGGACCGTGAAACACTCGGCCTCGGCATCGAGTTCGTCCAGAGCGAACGGCTACGCTACGAAATCGACTGGAATCAGCAGACGAAGGAAGGGCGCGGACTGACCTGGGGAAGCTTCCTCGGCACGGCCGCCGATCTCGTCAAGCCGCTGGATTACCAGACCGACCAGGTTGATGCGGCACTGGTTTACGCAGGCGCGAACTGGAATGTCCGCCTCGGCTATTTCGGGTCGTTCTTCAGCAACAACGACACCTCGCTGACCTGGGACAACCCCTTCAACGGCCCGGACCTGGGACGCCTGGCCATGGCACCGGACAATCGTTACCAGCAGGTGCAACTCGCAGGGGCCTATCGCTTCACGACCTGGGACACCACGCTCAATGCCAGCTACGCCCAGGGGCGCATGGAACAATCCGATGCCTTGCTGCAGTACACGATCAATCCCGCGATCGCTGCACAGGCTTTGCCCGTGGAAAGCTTTGAGGGCGAAGCCGATACCATGGCGATGAACCTGCGCCTGACCACGCGGCCGACGGACCGGTTGCGCCTCTCCACCGAGTATCGCTACAACGAGCGCGATAACACCTCGGGACAATACGACTGGGCGATCGTCCAGGCCGACTCGTTCCAGTCGGTTTCGTTCGTCAATCCAGCCTACAGTTTCGAGAATCGCGATATCTCATTGCAGGGCGACTATCGATTCAGCCGGATCCTCGATGCCGCCGCAGGCTGGGGCCAGAAAGTTCGTGAACGTGATTTCCAGAACGTGGAACGAACCGAAGAGGACAGCTACTGGGGGCGGATACGTGTCCGTCCGTTCACTGCAATGAGCTTGAGCCTGCAGGCCGCGAACGCCTCTCGCGACGCATCGGAATATCTCCAGGTGCCCAGCATCGGTCCCGGCGCCGCCCAGAATCCTCTGCTGCGCAAGTACAACTTGACTGACCGGGAGCGCGACTCCTTCCAGGTCCAGGCGGATCTCGTGCCGGGCGACCGCGGCAGCGTGTCCCTGCGTTACGAGCGCGCGCAGGACGACTATGAAGACAGCCCGGTGGGCCTGGTCGCCACCGATTACGACCAGCTAAGTGCCGATGCCAGCCTCCAGTTGTGGCGTGAGATCGTCGCCACAGTGTTCTACAGTCGAGAAAACTACGACTCGGACATGATCGGCGCAGGCAGTTTCGCGGTACCGAACACCGCACAGCCCAATTGGGAAGGCCGCACCCGCGATCGTCACGATGTCCAGGGCCTGGCTTTGACCTGGCCGGGACTGCGCGAAGGCAAGCTGGATCTGCGCGCCGACTGGACTCGGGCGGACACCACGGGAGATATCACGGTCGCCAATATGCTCGGGGCTGCCGGCACGCCATTCCCGACGCTGCGTTCCAAGCTTACGGGCGTCGAGTTGATGGCCGATTATCACCTGAACCCGCGCTGGAGCCTGAACCTCGGTTATCGCTGGGAGAAATTCTCGGCGGATGACTGGGCGAAAGACGGCGTCGGGGAGGCGACCATCGATAATGTGCTGACTTTCGGGGCGGAAACCCTGGATTACGACGTCAACGTTTTCCTGCTCGGCTTCCGCTACAACTTCATCAAGGAAGAAGAAGAGTAAGCTCGGAACCAGTCGCAGCATTCCGAAGAGAAGGCGTCCTCGTGGCGCCTTTTCTTTTGCTGCAGGGCGATCTCGAGCGGCAGGACGGCAGGTGGCGCGGTGCTGCCGGGGCATGCGATAATTTCACGATAACAACAACATAGTGGGGGTCACTGATGGGACCAGGAACACGTGAACCGGACCAATTGATGTCAAATGCAACTTCCCTCGACGATCGACGCGGCCGGCCCTTGCGGGACCTGCGGATCTCGGTCATGGACCGATGCAATTTCCGCTGCCCGTACTGCATGCCGGAGAACCAGTATCACCGCGATTTCCAGTTTCTGCATTCCGACGAACGTTTGTCGTTCGCGGAGATCACACGCCTGGCACGTCTGTTTGTCGAACGCGGAGTCACCAAGCTACGCCTGACCGGCGGGGAACCGTTGTTGCGCCCCGGGCTCGTCGACCTCATCGGCGAGTTGAGTCTTATCGACGGCGTCGAGGATCTCGCACTGACGACGAACGGTATCCTGCTCGCCCAACACGCGGCGGCATTGAAAGGCGCCGGCCTGGATCGCGTCACCGTCAGTTTCGACGCGCTAGACGAAGCGACATTTCGCCGCATGAGTGGCGGGCGGGGCACGCCCGAGCGCGTGCTCGAAGGGATCGACGCGGCCATCGAGGCCGGTCTCACGCCGTTGAAGATCAACACCGTGGTCCAGCGCGGTCTGAACGAGAACGGCATCTATGCGCTGCTCGAGCGCTTCCGGAATACGGGTGTCGTGGTCCGATGCATCGAGTACATGGATGTGGGCACGCTCAACAAGTGGAACGAGAAAGAACTGGTGCCTTCCGCGGAACTCGTGGAGCGCATCAATCGGCGCTGGCCCATCCGTCCGATTGAGGCCAGCTACCGTGGCGAAGTTGCCGAGCGTTGGGAATATGACGACGGGGCTGGGGAAATCGGCTTCATCAGTTCCGTGACGCAGCCGTTCTGCGGGGACTGCACCCGGGCACGGCTTTCTTCAGATGGCAGCCTGTATACCTGCCTCTTTGCGGCGCGCGGCACGGATTTCCGCGGCCCGATGCGGGAAGGCATCGATGACACGCAACTCGGCAAGATGATCGACAGCGTCTGGCGCGGACGCAATGACCGCTACAGCGAGCAGCGCGCCGAAGACGGCAGCGGCGTACGGACCGAGAAAATCGAGATGTACTATATCGGCGGATGACCTGAGTGGCAGCGAATCGATTCACCCATCTCGACGAGCGCGGCAGTCCGCGGATGGTCGATGTCGGCGGCAAGGCGGTCACGAGGCGCACCGCGCATGCCCAGGCGAAGGTCCTGTTCCCTCGCGATGCGGCGCAGGTGTTTGCCGATAACGATTACGCCACGGCGAAAGGGCCGGTGTTTCACACGGCCATCGTGGCGGGTGTGCTGGCGGCGAAACGAACGCATGAATTGATCCCTTTTTGCCATCCGCTCGGGCTGGAGGACTGCAACATTGTGATCGATATGAGCGGGGACGATGCGATCGTGGATTGCCGTGTCAGCCTGCATGGGCAGACCGGGGTCGAGATGGAGGCCATGACGGGCGCCAGCATAGCGGCCCTGACCATCTACGATATGTGCAAGTCGCTGTCGAAGGGTATCGTGATCGGCGAGCTTCGACTGTTGGAGAAAACGGGCGGCAAGAGTGGCGATTGGCAGGCGACATGACAGTGAAAGTGAATATCAGTTATTTCGCGTGGCTGCGCGAGCGAGCCGGGGTCGAAACGGAACAGTTCGAGACGTCAGCACGGACGCCGGCACAGCTGTGGACCGAGCTGGATGCCCGTCATGATTTCAACACGGAGCGCCGCCATCTGAAGGTGGCGGTCAACGATGCTTTTTCTTCCTGGGATGCGAGCCTCGCGGACGGTGACCGAATCGTCTTCATCCCGCCGGTATCTGGAGGTTAGTGACGATGTTCGAAATCACCAGCAAGCAGGTCGATGTCGACGCGTTGCGTCGCGGACTCATGAGCGCTGATTGCGGCGGCTACACGGCATTCGAGGGCTGGGTCCGCGACCATCACAAGGGCCGTGCCGTATCGGGCCTGCACTACGAGGCCTACGCCGATCTGGCGACTGCCGAGGGCCTGCGGATCCTGGCCGAGGCGGAAGACCGCTTCGGGCCCGTGCGCATGGCCTGTGTGCACCGCATCGGTGATCTCGAGGTCGGCGAGCTCGCGGTTTGGGTCGGTGCAGCGGCGCCTCACAGGGACGAAGCTTTCAAAGCCTGTCGTTACGTCATCGACGAACTTAAGCAGCGCCTGCCGATCTGGAAAAAAGAGCATTACATCGAAGGCGAGTCGGCCTGGGTCGACTGCGAGCGATGCCGGGCGGCAGGGCATGGCAAGCACCACCATGACCACGACCATGCAGAGGATCGACCGGCTGCGCGCAAGGCGGAAGGCGAGTCGGCCTGACTGAAGGCCGGCGCGGTATTCCCGCCGGGTGTTCGGAGCCAAGTTTCAGGCTCGGAAAGAAATCGAAAAAAGGGGGCTGCCTGTTGGCAGCCCCCTTTTTGATGTTTGGCTCCCCGGGTCGGACTCGAACCAACGACCAACGGATTAACAGTCCGTCGCTCTACCAACTGAGCTACCGGGGAATTGCGGCGTTGCGAAGATGCCTCCGCCCAAGCCGCCAATTTTCAAGCAAGGCTCAGGAGCCTGTCAAGGAAGCTGATCGCTACAGCGATCCGGCGATACGCTCGACCGCTTTCTGCAGCGTCTCGAGCGCGCAGGCAAAGGACAGCCTGACGTGCCCCGGGGCGCCGAACGCAGCACCCGGAACTACCGCCACGCCGGCCTTTTCGAGGAGATACTCGGCGAACTGCGTATCGTCCGATACGCCGTCGAGGCTCGAGATTGCATCCGAAACGTCCGGGAAGGCGTAGAACGCGCCATCCGCCGGCAGGCAACGGAAGCCCGGCACGGCGTTCAGGGCCGCGAGCAGCCAGTCGTGACGCGCGCGGAACGCAGTGGTCATCTCGCCGATGCAGGACTGATCCCCAGTCAGTGCGGCGAGGGCGGCGTACTGCGATATCGAGGTCGGATTCGAGGTGCTCTGGCCCTGGATCTTCTTCATGGCGGAAATGAGCTTCGCCGGCCCTGCGGCGTAGCCGATACGCCAGCCGGTCATAGCATAGGACTTCGAGACGCCGTTGATGGTGACGACGCGATCGTGCAGATCGGGCGCAGCGGTGAGCAGGGTGCAGAATGGCTCGCTTCCCCAGAAGATCGGCTCGTAGATATCGTCGGTGGCCGTGATCACCTGCGGATACTCCCGCAGCACCTCCGCCAGCGCCGCCAGTTCCTCCCGGGAGTAGGCCATGCCGGTCGGATTGCTCGGACTATTCAGGATCAGTAGACGCGTCCGCGGGGTGATCGAGTCGGCCAGCTGTTGCGGGGTGATCTTGAACTGCTGCTCCGGGCCGGCCGGCACGATGACGGGCGTGGCGTCGGCCAGCAGGACGATGTCAGGATAGGAAACCCAATAGGGCGCGGGAACGATCGCCTCGTCGCCCGGTCCCAATAAGGCAACCGCGAGATTATAGATGCTCTGCTTGGCGCCACAGGAGACCAGCACGTGCCCGGGCTGGTACTCGATTCCATTGTCACGCTGGAACTTGTCACAGATCGCCTGACGCAATTCGACGATGCCATCGACGGCAGTGTACTTGGTGCGGCCTGCCCGGATCGCCTCGATCGCGGCAGCCTTGATGTGCTCGGGGGTATCGAAATCGGGTTCGCCGGCGCCGAGGCCGATGACGTCGCGCCCGGCGCGCTTGAGCTCCGCCGCCTTCGCGGTGACGGCCATGGTCGGCGAGGGCTTGACGCGGTCGACGCGCTCGGAAAGACGAAGGTCCACGGAATTCTCCTGGTGCATAATGACGGGCCTGCAATTCGTTTCGACCGGATGCCGACTCCCAGGGGCCGACACCAGGCTCGGGCCATGTTGAAATGATTTTCCCTTCCAGTCCAGTAGGAATTGCCGCCAGATGACAGAACCCCCTTTCGCAAAGGATGTTGCCGCAGCGCCCTTTCAGCTCGTTTCGGACTATGCGCCGGCGGGCGACCAGCCGGAAGCGATCCAGCAGCTGGTGGGTGGTTTGCAGGCTGGCCTGGCAGGCCAGACGCTGCTCGGCGTCACCGGCTCGGGCAAAACCTACACGATCGCCAACGTCATCCAGCAGCTGCAGCGGCCGACGCTGGTGCTGGCCCATAACAAGACGCTGGCGGCACAACTCTATGGTGAGTTTCGAGAGTTTTTTCCCGGCAACGCCGTGGAATATTTCGTCTCCTACTACGACTATTACCAGCCCGAGGCTTACGTACCGTCGTCTGACACCTACATCGAGAAAGACGCATCGATCAATGAGCATATCGAGCAGATGCGGCTGTCGGCGACCAAAGCGCTGCTGTCGCGCCCGGACAGCATCATCGTGGCCACGGTATCTGCGATCTATGGCCTGGGGGATCCGGCCGCCTATCTCAGAATGGTGCTGCACCTCGACCGCGGAGATCGGCTCGGGCAAAGAACCCTGCTCAGGCGCCTGGCCGACATGCAGTACGCGCGCAACGAAGTGGATCTGCGCCAGGGCACCTATCGCGTACGGGGTGACGTCATCGATGTGTTCCCGGCCGAGTCCGAGCGGGAGGCCATCCGTATCCAGCTGTTCGACGACGAGATCGAGTCTCTCGCCTGGTTTGATCCACTGACGGGTGAAGTCCTGCGCACTGTCCCCCGGGCGACGATCTTTCCGAAAACGCACTACGTCACCCCTCGTGAACGCCTGCTGGCGGCCATCGACGAGATCAAGGTCGAGCTGCGCGAACAATTGCGGCGCTTGAGGGCCGCAGACAAGCTGGTCGAGGCGCAGCGCCTGGAGCAACGCACCATGTTCGACCTGGAGATGATCCAGGAACTCGGCTACTGCCAGGGAATCGAGAATTACTCGCGTTACCTTTCGGGCCGCGAACCGGGTGAACCGCCGCCGTGCCTGTTCGATTACCTGCCCAAGGACGCATTGCTGGTCGTGGATGAATCGCATGTGACGATTCCCCAGCTCGGCGGGATGTACAAGGGCGATCGCAGCCGCAAGGAGACGCTGGTCGAGTTCGGCTTCCGCATGCCCTCGGCACTCGATAATCGACCGTTGCGCTTCGACGAGTTCGAGGCGCTGTCGCCGCAGACGATCTACGTGTCGGCAACGCCCCGCGAATACGAACTCGGTCGCTCCGGACAGGTAGTCGAGCAGGTCGTGCGTCCCACCGGCCTGGTGGACCCGGAGGTCGAAGTGCGCCCGGTCGCGCACCAGGTCGACGACGTTCTCTCCGAGATCGGCTCGCGGGTGGCCGGCAACGAGCGTGTGCTCATCACGACGCTCACCAAGCGCATGGCGGAAGACCTCACGGATTACCTCGCCGAACACCAGGTGCGTGTGCGGTACCTGCATTCCGATATCGATACGGTGGAGCGATCCGAGATCATTCGCGACCTCAGGCGGGGCGAGTTCGACGTGCTCGTGGGTATCAATCTGTTGCGGGAAGGGCTGGACATGCCGGAGGTGTCGCTGGTGGCGATCCTCGATGCGGACAAGGAGGGTTTCCTGCGTTCCGAAGGCTCTCTCATCCAGACCATCGGCCGGGCGGCGCGGAATGTGCATGGCAAAGCCATTCTCTACGCCGACAAGGAAACGCGATCGATGAGCCGCGCGATCGGGGAAACGGAGCGCCGGCGGGCGAAGCAGATCGAGTTCAACCTCGCGCATGGCATCACGCCGCAGACGATCATCAAGCGAGTCGCGGACGTCATGGAGGGTGCCCGTGAGGAGGGCGGCAAGGCACGTCGAGGCGAGTCGCCGCGGCGGAAGGTCGCCGAACCGCAGCTGGCCTACGAGCGGCTCAGTCCAGAGGACGTGATGAAACGGATCCGGAAACTGGAAAACGAAATGTATCGTTGCGCCCGCGAACTGGAGTTCGAGCGCGCCGCGGAGCTGCGGGACGAGATCGAGCGCCTGCGCAAAGAAGGGCTCGGGCTGCCGGCCGATCTCGCGGGATAACGAGCAAAAAAAGCCCCGGGCACACGTACCCGGGGCAAACCGCGTGCCGGCTTTGTCATCCGGCTACGGTGGGGGTCTGATGACCAGCTAGTCCGAGGCCGAGCGAATCGTCGTCACGGAACGGGCCTTGATGACCCGGCCCTCGAGGAAATCGGCCTTGACGGTGCCAGTGACGCTGACGAGGTCACCCTCGGTGACCTGCTGGTAGCCCTCTTCGTCGAGCGGATCATTGTTCATCTCGTCGACCTGGATGGTGACCTGGCGTTCGTCGGTGTCGATGGTGAATTGTTGTTCGCCAACCCGGTTTACGCGCCCCTGCAGCACTGTTTCCGCAATCACCACCGGCGTCGTCACGGCGACCATCGGGCTGTCGTCGAGCACAGGCTGCGCGTAAAAATACGTGTCCAGGTGCTGGATATAGACGCTCGAGGCATCGATCGTCGTGGTCTTGAACAGGTCGTCATCAACGATACCGGTCACGGTGACCCGGTCGCCGTCCTCCAGCACATAACCTGCCGCGTCGCGCGAGCCGTCGGCAACGTCGACTACGATGCGTCCCTCGCCATAGTCCAGGACGAAGAAATCCCGCCCCGCAGTTTCGACCTCGCCACTGATGCGGATCCAGGTCTGATCGACCTGCTCATAGGGGTCCTGGGCCAGGACCGCCGCCAACGGCAGCAGGCCCATGGCAACCAGGACTGTCCCGAACCCGGAGATGGAGCGCTTTGGATTAAAAACAGTTCTCATCGGCGATCGCCTCAGCCGTCAGGAGCCCTTGTGAACCGTAATGACGGTGTTCGCGCTCACGACACGGCCCATCATGAAGTCCGGCTCTGACTCCCCGGTCACCCTCACGACATCGCCTTCACTGATCTGCTGGTAACCTTCGTCATCGAGCGGGTTGTAAGCTAGATCATCCGTTTCCACGGTGATTTCGCGCGTCCCGGTATCAATGGAGAACTGGTCGAAACCCACGTTCGTCACGGTGCCTTGTACGACCAATTCGGATACGACGATCGGCGAGGTGAATGTGACGAACATGTCCTCTTCGTCCACGGCGCTCGCGAAGAAGTAGGTATTGAGGTTCTCGACGTAGACGCTGCTCGCCTCGATGGTGCGAGTTTCGAACAGGTCATCGTCGACGACGCCGTACACGGTCACTTTGTCGCCTTTCACCAGCTTGTAGCCGTCGGCATCCCGGTCGCCATCATCCATTTCAACGGTGATCATTCCGTCGCCGTAATCCAGCGTGAAGGCATCCGGAGATACGGTCTCGACCCCACCGCTGATGCTGATCCAGGTATCGTCCGGCTTGGCATAAGGATCCTGCGCGGCAAGCGGAAAAGAGAGCAGCGCACCGGCGAGAAACACCAGGATCGAATGGGTCATAGGCTTTCTCATTGCGTATTCCTCCATGGGTGATTCCAGATTTGCCGGGGAGTCCCATCGGCTCGTGCGAGAGTCCTTTCCCGGCATGTCAAAGGAGGCGATGCAATCTCTGTACCAATCTCGTTCTACGGGCACGGGCGACAGATCAACGAGGGACTCCGCTGCATGTCTATGGATTTCCGAATGGAGCGGGCGGAAACTTCTTCCGCGGACCGGGAGAAAACTTCCATGCCAGACGGGCTGGACCCCTTGTCCCGTCTCGACACTCTTGGCGCCGTCGGTTAGACTTTCGCGCGCCGCGGGCTGAGGGTCGCGGTGCTTTTTTCGCAGTTTCAGGCGCGTAGCTCAGTGGTAGAGCACTACGTTGACATCGTAGGGGTCGGCGGTTCAAACCCGCCCGCGCCTACCAAATCCGAGATTTCCACGCACCGGCCGTCCTTGCTCGGCCAGTCCGGTCCGGTGCGTGGAGTCCGATTCTGAGCACCATTTCTAATGCCAGTAATCACGCTTCCTGACGGCAGTCAGCGCAGCTTCGCCGGGCCTGTCACGGTCGCCGAACTCGCTGCCGATATCGGTCCCGGGCTCGCCAAGGCCGCGGTGGCCGCGCGCGTGGGCGATCGCCTGGTCGACACGTCCCACCGTCTCGAGGCGGACGCGGAAGTCGCCATCATCACGTCCCGCGACGAAGACGGCCTCGAGATCATTCGTCATTCCACCGCGCACTTGCTCGCGCAGGCCGTGAAACAACTTTTTCCACGCGCCCAGGTGACGATCGGCCCGGTCATCGAGGACGGCTTCTATTACGATTTCGCCTTCGATCGCGCCTTCACGCCGGAAGATCTCGAGGCCATCGAGAAACGCATGGCAGAACTCACGGAAGCCGACCTGCCCGTGCACCGCGAAGTGATGAACCGGGACGTCGCCGTGTCCTTCTTTCGCGGCATCGGCGAGGAATACAAGGCACGGATCATCGAGGAAATCCCCGCGGACCAGGAGATCAGTCTCTATGGGCAGGGTGATTTCAAGGATCTCTGCCGCGGCCCGCATGTACCGCGGACCGGTTTGCTGAAGGCGTTCAAGCTGACCAAGGTCGCCGGCGCCTACTGGCGCGGCGACGCGCGCAACGAGCAGTTGCAACGGATCTACGGCACCGCGTGGGCCGACAGCAAGGCGCTGAAGGCCTATCTACGACGCCTGGAGGAGGCCGAGAAGCGGGATCATCGGCGTATCGGGCGCGATCTGGAGCTGTTCAGTATCCAGGAGGATGCCGGCGGCGGACTGGTGTTCTGGCACCCGCACGGCGCGCGCGTCCGGCGCGTCATGGAAGATTACTGGCGCGAGCAGCACACGCGGGCCGGCTACGAGCTCCTGTTCACGCCGCATATCGCGCTGGAAGACCTCTGGCACACCTCGGGACACACGGATTTCTATCGCGAGTCCATGTACCGTCCGATGGAAGAGGACGGGCAGCCGTACCAGCTCAAGCCGATGAACTGTCCCTTCCACGTGCTCGTCTACAAGGACAAGCTGCGCTCCTACCGGGAATTGCCGATGCGATGGGCGGAACTGGGCACCGTCTACCGCCACGAGATGTCAGGCGCGCTGCACGGTCTGATGCGGGTCCGCGGCTTTACCCAGGACGACGCGCACGTGTTCTGCCAGGAAGAGCAGATCGAGGAGGAGGTGCTCGGGGTGCTCGACCTGACCCTCGAGATGCTCGGGGACTTCGGTTTCACCCAGTTCGAGGTCAATCTTTCGACCCGGCCCGAAAAAGCCGTCGGGTCCGACGAGATCTGGGAGAAGGCGACGACGGCGCTGCAGGGCGCGCTGGAGCGCAAGGGGCTCGAGTTCATCCTCGATGCCGGCGGCGGGGCCTTCTACGGACCCAAGATCGACCTGAAGATCGAGGACGCCATCGGTCGCAAGTGGCAATGCTCGACGATCCAGCTTGATTTCAACCTGCCGGAACGCTTCGAGATGGAGTACGTGGCCGCCAGCGGCGAACGGCGCCGGCCGATCATGATCCATCGCGCGCTGCTCGGTTCGCTGGAGCGTTTCTTCGGGATTTTGATCGAGCATTACGAGGGGCGCTTCCCCGCGTGGCTCGCCCCGGTGCAGGCCGTGGCGCTGAATATCACGGATAAACAGGCCGAATACGTCCAGTCCGTGGCCAAAACCCTCAATAATCAGGGATTTCGAGTGGATGCCGACTTGAGAAATGAGAAGATCGGCTTTAAAATCCGCGAGCATACTATGCAAAAGGTGCCCTTCCTCTTGGTCGCAGGCGATCGGGAGAAGGAGGCTGGTTCGCTGGCCGTGCGTTCGCGCAGCGGCGAGGATCTCGGGTCGATGAGTATCGATGACCTGGGAACTTTCCTCGCTCGCCAAGTCGCGATGCGCGGCCGGTCTGTTATGGAGGATTGACGCATCACAGCGTCCAAACGAGTTCGGCGCAACGAGGATATCGGCGCGCCACAATTGAGGATTATCGGCTCGGATGGCGAGCAGCTTGGCATCATGAGTCGCGAAGAGGCCCTGAGGCTCGCGGCGGATGAATCGCTGGATCTGGTCGAGGTGGCACCCACCGCGGAGCCACCGGTCTGCAAGGTGATGGACTACGGAAAGTTCGTCTTCGAGCAGAACAAGAAAAGCCAGGTCGCGAAGAAAAAGCAGCGACAGATCCAGGTCAAGGAAGTGAAGTTCCGCCCGGGAACCGAGGAAGGCGACTACCAGGTCAAGCTGAGAAACCTAACGCGGTTTTTGACGGCGGGCGACAAGGCCAAGGTGACCCTGAGGTTCCGCGGCCGGGAGATGGCGCACCGGGATCTGGGCGCCAAGCTTCTCGAGAGAGTGCGGGACGACCTGATCGAACTGGCTTCGGTCGAGCAGTTCCCGCAAATGGAAGGGCGCCAGATGACCATGGTGCTGACGCCCAAGAAAAAGTGAGCCGCGGACCGAGGGACTGAAATCCCGAAGCCGTGTCTACGCCTGCAGGGCCGTTGAGCCCGACCAGGCCATAAAACGGAGATTGACATGCCCAAGATGAAAACGAATCGCGGGGCCGCAAAGCGGTTTCGCGCGACAGGCGGCGGCGGCTTCAAGCGAGGCCAGTCCCACCTGAATCACATCCTTACCAAGAAGAGCACGAAGCGAAAGCGCCATCTGCGGGCCCCCGAGCTGGTGGCCGAGAGTGATGTGAAGGCCGTCCGCAAAATGCTCCCCTACGCGTAAGGAGGTGAATCATGGCACGAGTTAAACGTGGCGTGACCGCCCGCGCGCGGCACAAGAAGATTCTCAAGAAAGCGAAGGGCCACTACGGCCAGCGTCGCAAGAGCTTTCGCGTAGCGAAACAGTCGGTCACCAAAGCCGGCCAGTACGCCTACCGCGATCGCAAGGCCCGCAAGCGCGATTTCCGCGCCCTGTGGATCGTGCGCATCAACGCCGGCGCGCGGATGCACGGCCTGTCCTACAGCCGCCTGATCGACGGACTGCGGAAGGCTGGGGTCGAGCTGGATCGCAAGGTCCTGGCCGACATGGCGGTGTTTGAGCCTGAAGCCTTCGGCGTGGTTGCCGAACAGGCCAAGGCCGCACTCGCCGCTTAAGCCGGCGCGGAAATTCCGCATAGGCCGCGACGCCGTTGGCGCGCGGAGACGGCACGAAGGGGAGAGGCCTTGCGGGGCCTTTCCCCTTTTCTGTTGCAAGGGGAACAGCGTGGAAGATGCAGCACGGCTGCTCGAACAGGGCCGCACCGAGGTCCAGAGCTGCGATAACCTGGCGTCGCTGGATGAAATCCGGGTGCGCTACCTGGGCAAGAAAGGATCGCTGACGGGACTCTTGAAGTCCCTGGGCGCGCTTCCCGCCGAGGCGCGGCCGGTGGCCGGGCAGGTCATCAACGAAGCGAAGCAGGCGCTCCAGGCCACGCTCGCTGCGCGGAAGGCGGAACTCGAGACCCAGGGCGAGCAGCATGCCATCGAGGCCGAACGTGTCGACGTCACGCTGCCCGGCCGCGGCGAGGCCTTGGGCGGCCTGCACCCGGTGAGCCGGACGATGCGCCGCATGGAAAGCATATTCCGCCAGGCGGGCTTCCAGGTGCGTACCGGACCGGAAGTGGAGGATGAGTTCCACAATTTTGAGGCGCTGAACATTCCCGAGCACCATCCGGCACGGGCGATGCACGACACTTTCTATTTCGGCGACGGTCGCCTGCTCAGGACGCACACCTCGCCGGTGCAGATCCGCTCCATGCGGGACGAAGGCGCGCCGCTAAGGATCATCGCACCCGGCCGGGTCTATCGCTGCGATTCCGATCAGACCCACTCGCCGATGTTCCACCAGGTGGAAGGCCTCGTGGTCGACCGCGGCGTGAGCTTCGGCCATCTCAAGGCCGTGCTGCACGATTTCCTGGAGGCATTCTTCGAACGCAAGGTCCGCCTGCGTTTCCGCCCGTCCTATTTCCCGTTCACCGAGCCCTCGGCCGAGGTGGACGTGGAATGGGGGGACGGCTGGCTCGAGGTGCTCGGTTGCGGGATGGTGCATCCGCGTGTGCTCGAGTTCGGTGGCATCGATCCCGAGGAGCACACCGGCTATGCATTCGGGATGGGGGTCGAGCGGCTCGCCATGTTGCGCTACGGCGTCAATGACTTACGGCTGTTTTTTGATAACGATTTGCGCTTCCTGCGCCAGTTCAACCAGGGGGCCGTGCGATGAAAATCAGCGAGCGCTGGCTCCGCGAGTGGGTGGACCCGCCCGTGGACACGGCCGGGATCGTCGCGCAGCTCACCATGGCGGGGCTCGAGGTCGACGGCACCACGCCCGCGGCCCCGGCATTCTCGTCCGTGGCGATCGGCAGGGTCGCAAGTGTCTCGCCGCATCCGGACGCGGACAAGCTGCAGGTCTGTCAGGTCGAGGTCGGTGCCGAGGCGCCCCTGGAAATCGTTTGCGGCGCGCCGAATGTCTACGCGGGCATGCGGGCGCCGGTGGCCCTGGTCGGCGGGGAGCTGCCAGGCGGATTGAAGATCAAGCGGGCGAAGCTGCGTGGCGTCGCCAGCGAGGGGATGCTTTGTTCGGAGCGCGAGCTGGGACTCGGCGAAGGACACGAGGGGCTCTGGGACCTGCCGCAGGATGCGCCCGTTGGGGCCGATTTGCGCGCCTGGCTGCGCCTGGAAGACGTCGTCATCGACGTGGATCTGACGCCGAACCGCGGCGACTGCTTCAGTGTGCTGGGGGTCGCGCGCGAGATCGCTCTGCTGAACGACATGGTCCTTGCGGGTCCTGAGATCCCTTCGGTACCGGCTGCAGGCGACGCGGTGTTTCCCATCGAGGTGCGCGCTCCGGAAGCATGCCCGCGCTTTGTAGGGCGTGTGATTCGTGACATCCGCAGCACTGCCGAAACGCCGCTGTGGATGGTCGAGAAACTGCGCCGGGCAGGCTTGAGGCCCATCCACCCCGTGGTCGATGTGACCAACCTCGTCATGCTCGAGTTCGGCCAGCCCATGCACGGCTTCGACCTCGATCGCCTCGACCAGGGCATCGTCGTCCGGCACGCGGCGCAGGGGGAGCGCATCACGTTACTCGACGGGCGCGAAGTCAGTCTCGAGCCCGACATGCTCGTCATCGCCGACCACAACGCTCCCCGAGCCGTCGCGGGCATAATGGGCGGAGAGGCTTCCAGCGTGACGGCCGAGACCCGAAACGTGTTCTTCGAAGTCGCTTTTTTTACCCCGCAGGCAATCGCGGGCCGGGCAAGACGGCTGGGACTTCATACCGATGCTTCGCTGCGCTTCGAGCGCGGAGTGGATCCCGAGCAGCAGGAAAGGGCGGTCGAACGGGCCACGGCGCTGCTGCTAGAAATCGCGGGCGGCACGCCGGGCCCGGTGATGACGAGAGCCGCCGCCGAGCACCTGCCGGAGCGGACGCCGGTACGCTTGCGCCGACAGCGCCTCGACACGCTGCTCGGTCACGTGATTCCGGACGCGGATGTCGAGCGTATCCTCCGCGGGCTCGGCATGTCCGTGACCAACATCCCGGACGGCTGGCAGGCGACACCGCCCTCGTACCGCTTCGACGTGGCCATTGAAGTCGATCTCATCGAGGAAGTCGCGCGCGTTTACGGCTATGACCAGCTGCCCGAAGCGCGGGGCGCCGGCGCAGCCGTGCTCGGGGAAGCCGGTGAGCACCATGTGCCAGCATCCAGGATCGCGGACACGCTCGTCGCGCGCGGCTACCAGGAGGTGATCACCTACAGCTTCGTCGACCCTGATCTGCAGTCGCCGCTGTTCCCGGACCAGCGCGCTCTCGAGCTGAGCAACCCGATCTCCTCCGAACTGAGCATCATGCGACTCTCCCTGTGGCCCGGACTGCTGCACGCCATGAAGCGCAATCTCAGCCGTCGCCAGTCCCGCGTTCGTATATTCGAGCAAGGTCTCAGATTTATTTACGAAGGTAATGAATTAAAACAGTTTATGACTGTCAGCGGGTTGCTTACCGGGCTGCGGTTTGCGGAGCAGTGGGGGGCATCTGCAGAGCGCGCGGACTTCTTCGATGCGAAACGCGATGTCGAGATGCTGCTGGAGTCGACATGCGGGGACTACCGCTTCGAGGCGGCGAATCACCCGGCATTGCACCCGGGCCAGACCGCACGAATCCTGGTGCGCGGCCAGCCGGCGGGCTGGATCGGGGCGTTGCACCCGCGCATCGCCCGGGAACTCGACCTCGATAGCGCTCCGTTCCTATGGGAACTGGACGAAGCGCTTGGCTTCGCCGCGGACGTGCCTGCATTCAGCGAGATTTCCCGCTTCCCCGGCATCCGTCGAGACATCGCCGTGGTGGTGGACCAAGCCGTCCCGGCCGAGGCGCTTCTGGCGGCGATCCGGCAAGCGGGCGGGGGGCTTTTAACAGAATCCAGGATTTTCGATGTATACAGCGGAAATCGTATAGATTCGGGTCTAAAAAGTGTCGCTTTCGGGTTGATTTTACAGGAATCTTCCCGCACTCTTACGGACGAAGAAGCGGACGGAGTCGTGGCGGCTGTAGTCGCTCGGCTCGCGTCAGAGTTCGGCGCCAGACTGCGAGATTGATATGGCACTCACCAAGGCCGAAATGGCCGAAGCGTTGTTCCAGGACATGGGCCTCAACAAGCGCGAGGCTCGCGAACTGGTCGAAATGTTCTTCGAGGAACTGCGTACCGCCCTCGCCAACGGCGAGCAG
>Ga0102941_1000172_pt1 | contig 27932 bp, 27 predicted proteins | sample SalPonR2_C_D2_MG_FD_79281 | JGI IMG/M metagenome (GOLD analysis project Ga0102941, IMG submission 79281) | Salt pond soil microbial communities from South San Francisco under conditions of wetland restoration - Salt Pond MetaG R2_C_D2_MG | ecosystem: Environmental > Aquatic > Marine > Intertidal... | reverse complement strand
ATTTATTTAAATATCCAGCTCTTATTATAGAAATTTTAGCAATTGTCTTAGTAAGTTATGTATTTTTTAAATACCTATTATTTTTATTCTCTAAAATTAAGTTATAAATATTTTCAGGAGGGTTAGCCCCTCCTGAAATAATTGAATATACATGCCTTATTAAAATTTAACTGCAGTTCCATAAGCTACAATTTCTGCTGCTCCACTACTAATTGTCGAAGTAGCAAAACGAACTCCTATAACCCCATCTGCTCCCATTCTCTCAGCTTCTTCTTCCATTTCTGCAATAGCAGAATCACGAGCATCAATTAAAAGTTCAGAATACTCTTTGACATCACCACCAATCAACTTTCTGAAAAAAGCAAAAATATCTTTGCCTAAATTTACAGCTTTCATTTCACTACCTCTAACCATTCCTAAAACTTCATAATCACTTTTTATATCTGTTGTGGCTAATAACATATTATTATCTCCTCCTAATTTTTTAAAAATCCTTATTTTTAAATTTATAAAGTGAAAGACTATATAAAACAAATGCTAATAAATATAATTTCAAAATAGCTGACCAGGGAAATATTCCATGCAAATAAAAAGGGGTTACTGGTGCATAAGAAAAAATATTTACAAATGCTAAATCCCAAATAAAATTAATCCCCCAGAGTAGAAATAAAATAACTCCTGTGGAAATTCCCGCTTTAACCTGGTCATTAAAAAACAATGAAACTAAAAGTGCTAAACTATAAATAATAAAAAACTTGGCAAATAAGGGAATTATCCCAATTAAAAGGCGAATCAAATCTACTTCATAACCCTGAAACAAAGAAATAATTCCTAAAACAAAAGTTGTTAAAATCATTATTATTAAACCAGTAGCAAGTTGAATTCCTGTTTTTTCAAAAAATATTCTTTCCCTACTAAATGGTCTTGTTAATAAAAACTCAATAGTATGGTCTTCAACTTCTGTAGCTATTACTGACATTCCAAGTAAAATACTAAAAATAACTGATAATTGCAGTAAATTTTTATCAAACCAATTAGAAGAAAGATAAACATTAAAATCAGTTTGCTGGCTTGCCCCTTTTACCATCCACTGGGGCATTCCTTCAAGTATACCCTGTTCTAAAAGATTTTTTACAAAAGGATATTGAATAATAATCGTAATAGCCATAATTATTAATAAAGCAAAAAATATAACATATTTCCATTTTGCTGATTTAAGTTCTTTTTTAATTAGAATTGTCATCACCTCCTGTAATTTTCAAGAAAAATTCTTCCAGATCAGATTCTCCATATTCTAATTTAAAATATGGATATTGGGTTAGATGTTTTACTATTTCTTTCTCATTTTTTTCATAATAAATTATATATTTGCTGCCATCTTTTTCTATTCCTGTAATTCCATCTATAACAAGTTCATTTTCATTAATTTTCTTTTGGGGAACAAAAATAATCTTATTTTCTTCCCTGGCTATAAATGATTTATCTTTAACTGCAACTATTTCACCTTTTTTCATAAAAGCTACTCTTTCAGCCAGCTTTTTTACTTCCAATAAATTATGTGAGGAAAATAAAACTGTTTTACCTTTATTATTAATATCCTGAATTAGAGTAATTATTTCATTTTGCATTTTTACATCAAGACCTGCAGATGGCTCATCAAGAATTATTATTTCTCCTTTATTTGCCAGAGCCTGAATCAACCTAACAGTCTGTTTCATTCCTTTTGAAAATTTTTCGATTTTTTTATTAAGGGGAATATCAAATTCTTCTAATTTATTTAATGCCCACTCTTTATCATATTTTTTATAAAATTTAGAAGCCAGTTCAATTATCTCCTCAGCATTCAGATATGAGTAAAGTCTATAATCTTCACCTAAAAAACTTATATTTTCTCTTATTTTGCTTCTCTTATTACTTTCTCCCATTATTTCTATTTTTCCTTCATCTGCTTTTACAATATTTAATAATATTTTAAATAATGTAGTTTTTCCAGCGCCATTTTTTCCCAAAAGAGCCAGCACCTCTCCTTTTTTCACCTGAAGATTAAAATCATTGATCACTCTTTTTTTGCCATAATTTTTAGTTATATTTTCAAAATCAATTATTATTTCATCCTTATTATTAAATTTGTTTTTATCTTTTCTTTTTCCTGCTGATTTTTCCATTAATTTCACCTCAATTCTTAAATGTTTTTTTCATCTTCATTTTCTAGATTAATTATAGCATGTTTGATTGATTTTGTAGTTAAAATTAAATAAATTGTAGCTTACAGACAATGAAGTCCCATATTTGAAAATAAAATAACTATTTTTAAAATAAAAAAAGAGAGAAAATGAATAAATCACCTTCTCTCTAAAATAATTATTTACATTTATTTTACTATATTCCTAATATTTCCTCTAATTCTTTTACATTTGATCTGCTAACTGGTATTTCTTCTTCAGCTATTTTAAGATTATATGTTCCATTAAACCAGGTCACTACTTCTTCAATATAATTTAGATTAATTATATAACTTCGATGGCAGCGAAAAAATGGTGGAAAATCAAGCCTTTCTTCAAGTTCCCTCAGCAAAAGATTAACATTATATTCATTATCTGCAGTATGAAGAGTAGATTTACCCTTGTAAGTTGAAATCCATTTAATATCCTTGTGATCTACTAAAAAAGCTTTTTCTTCATCCCAGACTGGAATTTTTTTGATTTTTTCTTCATCATTATCTTTCTTATTTGTAGATTTTTCTTTTTTATCTCTAAGTTTAACTCCATTCTTATTTAAAAGATAATATTCATTAAAATTATATCTCTCAATTTTATCTTTACTTAAAGTTAACAAAATAGCTCTATCATCTTTTAATTCTTCTGCAAAAATATATTGTAAAAGCGATGCTTCACTTCCTGGTAGATTAGTTAAAGGTTCTTCTAAAAATAAAATTTTCTGTTTAGTAGCAAGAATGGCTGATATAACAATGATTCTTCTTTGAAAATCAGGAAGCTCTTTTAGTTTTCTTTCTAAAGGTATCTTAAATTCATATACTAATTCTCTGGCCTTATCTCTTGAAAACTCAGTATATATTTTCTCAAAAATATCAAAATGCTCAATACCAGTCAGATCAGGATAATATCCTCCTTTATCAGGAAAAAAAGCAATATCTTTTAAATCCAATCCTTTATAATCCCCGCGTAATTTTAAGAGATATCTAAAGATATAACTGAGTTCTTTTTCCTCACGAGAATAAACCAGAGGATATAAATTACCACCTTCAATTTCCAAATTGAAGTTATTTATAATTTTTTCTTCATTATTAGATAAATCAATATCCTTTAAATCCAATAACATGATGATCCTCCATCTTAATTAATTTTTTACCATAGAAAAATTGACCTGAAAATCTCCCATTTTAGTCTCAAGTTTTACACTAAGTATATTTTCAGTACCTGTTGAAATTTTTGTATCTTCACCTAAAACAGTCTGTGGTGGAGCAATATCACATTCATAATCCTTTTCAGCCAATCCTGTAGCTGCCTTACCGCTAATAATATTGGCCATTTCTCCAATAGCAGAAGTTACAAATTTATCAATTTCATCTATCTCCATCCCGGCCATTTCATTAACAATATTTAAAGCAATTTCTTTAGAAAAACTATAGACAATAGAACCTTCTATATCACCTGTCAATCCAATAATAACATTGGCCTGATTATTTGTTATAACCTCATCTCTTAATTCTATATCTCCTCTTTTAGGTTCAAGCTGCATCATAGTTTCAAAAACATTATTAGTTGCATCTAAAATTGGGTTTAAATAATTTACATCCATTGTCTATTTTTCACCTCTTTCTTCTTTTACCTTATTTATATGTTCTCCTATTTTCTGATCTGTATCAGCAACATGGTTGATTAACCAGGTAAGTAAACGGCCACTAAATTCCATGGCAAATTCTTCATCATACTCATTTTCACTAAATTCTTCTGCAAATTCCCTGACTTCTGCTTTGAATTTTTCATGAATTTCATGATGTTTTTCATAATCAGGATAATCGTATTTTTTCTGTAATTTTTCTTCATCTGAAAAATGTTCATCAACATAATCTCCCATAAATTCAAGAGTTTCTGCTACCTTTTTTCTTTTGGTTTCTTTGTCATCCTCATCACCACGAACAGTTTTAATAAAATTATTTAATCTCTTAAAAAGTTCTTTATGCTGTTTATCAACTTCTTCAACACCTATCTTATAACTTTCTTTCCAAATCATTTTATCTCCTCCTAATTATTTTCGGCATTAAAAGCCATTTTGAATTTTTCCATCATTTCATCAGAAATTGTTTTAAAATGAAGATCCTGTTGAGGAAATGCAATAGTAATATCATTTTCATGTAACAAATTCCAGACATCAAATAAAACTTCACTTCTAATATTGGCCAAACCTCTTTGAGGATCTTTAATCCAAAATCTTAATTCAAAATTAACAGTACTATCTCCAAATTCTTTTAGAATACAATTAGGCTGTGGATTATTTATTATTCTCTTCTTATCTGCAACCGCCTCTAATAATAAATCATGAACTCGGTTAAGATCACTATCATAAGCAACTCCTACCGGTACATCTATTCTTACTCGATCATCACTATATGACCAGTTAATTACCTGATTTGTTATAAAATTTTCATTTGGAACAAGGTATTCTTTGCTGGCAGGAGTAACAACAGAGACAAAACGAGTATCAAGATTTTTAACTCTTCCGTAAATATCATTAATTTCTACAACATCGCCAGGTTTAATTGATTTATCAAGTAAAATAATAATTCCACTAATAAAATTAGAGACAATCTTTTGCAAACCAAAACCAAGCCCAACACCAATAGCACCACCAAGGAAAGCAAAAGTACTTAAGTTAACACCAATACTACTTAATGTTATTAAAAAAGCAATAGTATAAAAACCAAACTTAGTTAGTTTTTTAATCAAAACTTTAATAGAAGGTGTCAATTCATCTGATTTTTCAATTCTTTTTGTGGAAAATTCATTAATTTTTCTGGCAAGCCAGAAAAATATGATAAACATAATAAAACCTTTAATAACTAATAATACGGAAATTTCCAGGTTCCCACTTTTAAAAGCCAGGCTTTCAAGAATACTAATAGTTCTTTCATAAATATTTAAAATTTTAAGAACTGCCACTGCCCAAATAACATAAGACAATATTTTAACATAAAATTTATCCGGTAAAAAGGTTGTTATTAGTTTAATAAAAACCCAGGCTGTAAGCAAATTTGCAGCTATACTGCTAAAGAAATGGCTAAATCCAGTTATTTCTACAATTAAAACATAAATCCAGACTAAAAACATATAAATTAATGGTTTTAAAATTATATTTATTAATTTATTTTTTTGTTGAACTGTAATAAATTTTATCTTTTTAACAAGTTTATTTATTCTAGGAAATGATTTTTTATATATATAAATAGCTATTAAATATATCAGGAGCAAAAGAACCCCGTCAATTAAATTATCAATAGAGAATACATTGTTTTGTACCCAGATTATTATGTCATTAAAAATTTTTTCAATTTCATTTAAATCAACCATAAAAATCGCTCCTTAATTAATTTTAAAAATATACCAGCTATTCCAGGGACTATTTTTTATTTTCTTTAATTCACCATAATATTCTTTCATTTCAGAAGGTGCCTTTTTAATAAAATTGAAATAATCTCCACCTTCTAAAAATTCAATAATTTTTATTAAAAAATAATCATTATCATGATAATCATGATAGATGACATAATTTGATGCAACTCTACTAGTTTCCTTATATAAAATCTTTCTTTTCTTTTCAGTTAAACCATGGGCCAGGTAAGCTGCAGTTACTACTTCAAAACTATTATCGGCAAAAGGTAATCCTTCAGTAATATCTATTCTCTCACAATCAATACCATTACTTAAGCATCTTTTATACATATTTGGAGAAGCTTCTACTCCTTTAACTTCATAACCTTTTTCCTGCCAGCAATAACCAAAAGCTCCAGTACCTGATCCTAAATCCAAAATTCTAGCATTTTCCGAAATATCAATTTTATCTATATTTTTTTCAATTAAAGACCTATAATTATTAGTTTGCATTTTAAAAAACAGATTATAAAAAGGAGCAATCAAATTAAAAAGTCTTATATGATTATCCATATTATCCTCCTTCTGAAAAAAACTCCCTACCTGATACTCTCACAGTCGTAGGGAGCATCCCAGCAGGATTTTTATGCTTACTTTATTACTTCTCATTACTACCCTCATCTTCCTGCCTCTTAAATGAAATTATATTTTTATCCAACCAGTTTATTACATCTTCAAAAAAATCATCTTTATTATATTCATTAATTAACTCATGTCTTGCCTGAGGGTATAATTTATGTTCTACATTTTTCAGACCGGCCTTCTTATATTTTTTGGCTAATTCAATAATATCTTTTCCTCCAACTGGATCTTTTTCACCTGAGAGAAAAATAATCGGAAAATTTTCTGAGATAGATTTATAATTTTCAATATAAGCTGTATTTTTCATTCCCTCATAAAAATCATCATAAAATTTAACTGTACAGCTAAAACCACAGCGATCATCTTCATAATATTTTTTTGTAATTTCACTATTTCTACTTAACCAATCATGAGGTGTTTCTGTATCTTTAAAAGAACGATTATTAGAAGAAAAAATCAAATTTTCTACTAGAGTACTATTTTTCTTATCTCCTTTGAAAAGCTTTTCTAAACCAATAAAAAATTTTAACAAAAATAGTTCAGTTCTTTTCACCAGAGCTGCCCCGGATAATAAGGCTCCAGAAAAATCATCTGGATTACGATTAATATAATCTCTACTTACAAAAGATCCCATACTGTGTCCAAAAAGAAAAACAGGAATTTCCCTATCATTTCTATTTTCTATTAACTCTCGATGGTTTTTTACATCTCCTATAACTTTTTCCCAGCCATTTTCATCAGCAAAATGACCTAGAGGCATATCATTTTCAAGTGCTGTTTCTCCATGGCCACGATGATCATGGATATAAAAGGAATAACCGGCATTGTTTAAAATATTAGCAAATTCATCATATCTTTTTCTATGTTCAGCCATTCCATGTAAAGCAAGAATAACTCCTTTAGGTTTATCAATTTCATACCTGCTTCCATAAATATCTAAACCATCTTTTCCTTTAAAATTATATTCAGCAAAATCAACTTTCATCATCAATCCACCCCCTGGCTTTTTTTACAGCTTTTTTCCATCCGGCATAGGCTTTTTTTCTATCCTTATCACTCATTTTAGGTTTGAAAACTCTATCATTTTTACATCTTTCCACTAATTCATCTATTCCATGCCAGTAACCTACTCCAAGGCCGGCCAAATAAGCAGCACCTAAGGCTGTTGTCTCGCTGATTTCAGGTCTTTTTACTTCAGTTCCCAGGATATCAGCCTGAAACTGCATTAAAAAATCATTTTCAACTGCTCCCCCATCTACTTTCATATCTTTTAATTCAAGTCCAGAATCAGCTTCCATAGCTTCCAGAACATCTCTAGTTTGATAGGCTATTGATTCCAGAGTTGCCCTAATAATATGTTCTTTGGATGAACCTCTGGTTAATCCAACAATAGTTCCTCGGGCATACATATCCCAGTAAGGTGCCCCCAATCCAGTAAAGGCAGGAACAACAAAAACACCACCTGAATCATCAACTTTTCGAGCAAAATATTCTGAATCAGCAGCACTATCAATAATTTTTAGTTCATCTCTAAGCCACTGAACAGCTGCACCAGCAACAAAAATAGAACCTTCCAGGGCATATTTTATTTCTCCATCTATATTCCAGGCAATGGTTGTCAGAAGACCATTTTCAGATTCAACTGCCTCTTTTCCAGTATTCATTAACATAAAACAACCGGTCCCATAAGTGTTTTTGGCCATCCCTTTTTCAAAACAACCCTGACCAAAGGTAGCTGCCTGCTGATCACCTGCTATCCCGGCAATTGGAACTTCTGCTCCGAATACATCTCCATTTGTTTTACCATAAACTTCACTGGATTTTTTTACTTCAGGTAAAAGTGATTTAGGAATATCAAGTTCAACAAGTAATTCATCATCCCATTTTAAATCAAAAATATTATATAACATAGTTCTTGAAGCATTTGTATAATCAGTTATATGTAATTTACCACCTGTTAATTTCCAAATAAGCCAGCTATCTATAGTTCCAAAACGTAATTGGCCCTGTTCAGATTTTTCACGAACACCATCAACATTATCCAAAATCCATTTTATTTTAGTTGCTGAAAAATAGGAATCCACTACTAAACCAGTTTTTTCTTTTATCTTATCTTCCAGTCCTCTATCTTTTAGATTATCACACAAATTAGAAGTCCTTTTATCCTGCCAGACAATAGCATTATAGACTGGATCTCCAGTTTCAGCATCCCAGATAACTGTTGTTTCCCTCTGATTGCTGATACCAATAGCTGCTATTTGTTTTTTAGTTAAATTGGCACTGGCCAGAGCATCAGCAATAACTCCACTTGTTGTTCCCCAGATTTGATCTGGATCATGTTCTACCCAGCCAGGTTCTGGATAATACTGAGGGAATTCATTTTGAGACTTACTTACTTCTTTTCCACTTTTATCAAATATAATAGCTCTGGAACTTGTAGTTCCCTGATCAATAGCAAGAATATATTTTTCCATTAAATTTTCCTCCCCAATTTAATATAAAAAAGCAGACAAACTTATTAATCCTTTGTAAATAAGTTTATCTGCTTTTAAAATTAATGTCAAAAATTAATTACATAATTATTAATGATAGCATATAATTCATTGTATTATAATTGAATAAATGATATACTTTGCATACTATAAACAATATGAAATGAAGTTGAGGAGGAAAAAAATGAAAATAAAAAACTTAAATATTGGCAAAAAAATATTTCTAGGCATTGGTTTAAGTTTTTTGATTACAATGCTAATAATGGTTTTTCTTATGAACCAACAATTTAACAATCTTCAGGAAAAAAATAATGATAGTGTACAAAAATTTCTACTTGCTAAAGAAAAAGATAGAATAAAAGATACAACAGATGCTACTGCTAATTTTATTAGCCAATTATATAATAAAAACAAAGGCCAAATGTCTGAATCAGAATTACAGGAATTAATTAGAGAATATAATAGAAATGTCGACTTTGGAGAAGCAGGATATTTTTTCATTTATGATTATGACGGTAATACAATTTCATTGCCTCCAACTCCGGAACTGGTAGGTGAAAATCGCTGGGATATTCAGGATGAAAACGGTAAATATATTTTAAGAGCTTTATCTGAAAAAGCCCAATCAGGTGGCGGTTATGTAGAATATATTTATGCTAACCCTGAAACTGGTGAAGAAGAAACAAAAATTGGTTATGTAACACCTGTTGAAGGTACAGACTTTTTTATTGGAGCTGGTACATATGATTCAATAATAAATAGTAGTTTACAGCAGATTAAATCTACTTTACAGGGTGTTATTCAAAATATCTTTATGGTATTAATTATTGCTCTGCTCATAGGAACAGTAATAGTGGGAGTAATTATTTATCTGATATCTAACTACATTTCAAATCGAATAAATAAAGTTCTAAAGGGAATGGATTATGTTGCTGAAGGTAATCTTACTCATAAGTTAGATGTTAATAATAATGATGAATTAGGAAAACTTTCAGATGCATATAATACAACAATTGAATCACAGCGAAAAATGATAGGACAAATCAAAAATGATGTTAAAGAACTTTCAGAACAAAGTGAAGAACTATCTGCTTCAGGCCAGGAAGTTGAAAGAACAGCTGAACAGGTTGGAAGTGCTATTGAAAATGTAGCTTCAGGTGCAGAAGAACAATCAGCTCAAATAGAAGAAAGTCAAAGTGCTATCAATGAACTTATAGAACAAATAGAAATGACAAGAGGTATGGCAGATGAAATGGATGATTCTTCTGAAGAAGTTATTGACAATATAGATAAAGGAACTAATTCTATGGAAAGTTCAGTAGAACAGGTAAATAAAGTAAAAAGTTATTCAAACGATATAGCAAACACAATTAATTCTCTAGGTGATTTATCTGAAGAAATTGGAGATATTATTGAGTTAATTAACAGTATAGCTGAACAAACAAATTTACTTGCATTAAATGCTGCTATAGAGGCTGCTAGAGCTGGTGAAGCCGGAAGAGGTTTCAGTGTAGTTGCTGATGAAATAAGAGAACTTGCTGAAGAATCTTCACAGGCAACTGAAAATATTTCAGAATTAATATCTGAAATCCAAACAGGTGTAGATAATGCAGTAGAAAAAATGGATGCTACTGAAGAAGCAGTAAATCAAAGTGTGGATGTAATAGAAGGTACTGGAGAAGTATTTTCCAACATCAAAAATGCTGTAAATAATCTAAATCAGTTAATTGAAAATGTAAATTCTAAAACCCAACAAATGGATGAGTTAAGTGATAGTGTTAGGGATATGGTCGGCGATGTAGCAGCTGTAAGTGAAGAAGCAGCCAGCAATGCAGAAGAAGTCGCTGCCTCAAGTGAAGAGCAGATTGCTTCAACTGAAGAAATAGTTTCAGCTGCAGATAGATTGGCTGAGATGTCAGATAATCTAAATAAACTTATTGATCAATTTGTAATTGAATAAATTATATAAAATTTTGAAAATAATTTTTCAAAGATAAACCGGGAGGATATTAATTCCTCCCGGTTCTATTATTCACTTAAGAAAATTTATTATCCATCATATTCTTTAAAACGATTAAAAATTTCCTTAACTGATAAAATTTCTTTTATTTTATACATATCCTCACCGGTGAAGAAAACTCCATTTTTAGTATCACCTTTTCGAGCTGCAAGTAAAGCATCTCTTATACAAAATTCTTTAGTACACTTTTTCAAACACTCATTACAATCTGCAGGTGGTGGAGCTTCTCCATTTTTAATCAATTCTGTAAATCTAGATTTTATAGCATTTGCTGGTAATCCAACTGAACTCATTATTTTAACTATATCTTCTTTATCAGCATCAACACACATTTTTTTAAAAACATCTGCTACATCAGCTTCCTCACTTGCCAAAAATCTGGTTCCCAGCTGTACTCCATCTACCCCCATGTCAAACATCTTTTTCATATCTGGCGGGGTTACAACACCACCGGCACCTATAACTGGAATACTAACCTCATCTTTAATTTCTTCAATAAGTTCCCAGCTATCACGATCAGTACCAAGATGACCTCCAGCATTACCACCTTCAACAACAATACCAGCTGCACCTAATTTTTCAGATATTTTTGCCAATCTTACAGAAGAAACTATAGGAACAACAGGAACATCTCCTTTTTTACCTAAAGTAAACATATCTCTAGAAAAACCTGCTCCTGACACTATTAAATCAATTCCAGATGCTATAGATTCTTTTATTAATTTTGGAAAATCTTTAGCAGCAAACATTATATTAACACCAATTATACCATCAGTTTTTTCTTTTGCTTTTCTAATTTCTTCCTTAAGCTCTTTAACAGTAAGTGCAGTCCCAGCAATCAGACCTATACCGCCTTCTTCTGCCACAGCACTGGCAAGTCCGGCCATAGAAATTTTAATAGCCATTCCACCCTGAATAATCGGAAATTTCGGTTTCAAATCACCTAATTCTAATTTTGGAAAATTAATTTCATACACCCCTTCATTAATACTATTTTAGCTCACTTATTTCCCAGTATTTCTTTAAGCTTCATTATTATATTATCTTAAATTTCGACAAATAGCAAATCAGACAAGTCTTTAGACTATTAGATTATTTCAATCTCTCTTGCCAACCTTATATAAAGTGAAATTCCTTTGAAAATTATTGCTTCAGAAAAATTGAATTTTTCATTATGAAGAGGATAAGTAAAGCCTTTTTTATTGTTTTGGGAACCAAGCATAAAAAAGAACCCCGGGCCAGCTTTTTGATAATATGAAAAGTCCTCAGCTATCATCAAAGCCCCCATATTAACCTTTTCATTATCATCTAATATCTTATCAATCATCTCATAAAGATTCTGATCATTATTTACTGGAGGATAAAAATCCCTAATCTCCATTTCAATTTCTACATCATGAGCTTTTTCCATCCCCTCATTGATCATTTTTAACCTTTTTTTAATTAACTCATATTTATCTTCTGTAAAAGCCCTGATAGTACCTTCCAGTCTTGCTTTTGCAGCTAGCACATTGCGGACACTACCACTTTCCATTTTACCAAAAGTCACCACTCCACTTTTTAGAGGATCAAAATTACGGCTAATAATCCCCTGATAATTACTAAGGAGTTGGCTGGCTACAAAGAGAGCATCTTTACCATCCTGAGGTTGAGCTCCATGACTTCCCTCACCTATTAATTCTATATCCACTTCACCACTTTGAGCAGTCAAAGGACCGGCTTTAATCCCAATTTTACCTTCTTCAAGACCTGGATAGATATGAAGCCCAAATGTAGCTGCAATATTGTATTCTGTAAAAATCCCACTCTCTACCAGTGGTTCAGCTCCTCCTGGACTTTCTTCAGCAGGTTGAAAAATTAAAACAACATCTCTTTTCAATTCATAAAATTCACTTAGATATCTGGCAAAATTAAGCAAAATAGTCATATGCCCATCATGGCCGCATCCATGCATTTTACCTGGATTAGTAGAAGAAAAGTCTACTCCAGTTTTTTCACTTAAATTAAGGCCATCCATATCTGCTCGAAAAGCAACTGCTTTTTTTAAACTACTTCCTTTTTTATAGGCAATTAATCCATTTTTTAGAACTTCTTTTATTTCAAATCCATAATTTAATAATTTTTCTTTTAAATAATCAGCTGTTTTTTTAGTTTCAAATCCTATTTCAGGTATTTTGTGTAGATCTCTTCTCATCTCCACAACTTCATTTTTATATTCAGCAAAATAATCAGCTATTTCTTTATCTTTTATATATTTTAATAAATTATTTTCCATAACTATAATTCACCTTTTATCCTTTTATTTCTGCTAAAATTTCTCTAAATATTTTCAAAAATTCCTTTATTTCATCTCTTTTTATATTTAAAGGTGGTAAAAGCCTAATAACAGTTTCATCTGTTAAATTTAAAAGAAGATTTTTATCTTTTGCCTTTTTCTTAATCAACTTACCATATTCTCCTGTTTCTAAGCCAAGCATCATCCCTCTACCTCTAATTTCGTTAATGATTTCAGGATATTTTTTCATTAACTTTTCTAATTCAGTTAATAAAAACTTGCTTTTTTCTTCCATACTTTTTTGAAAATCAGGATCAGTTATGGTTTTAACAACTTCGCTTCCGACAGCACAGGCGAGAGGATTACCACCAAAAGTACTGCCATGATCACCATAAGAAAAAACATCCTTCAATCTTTTATTTACAAGTAAAGCACCAAGGGGTAGACCTCCACCTAAAGACTTAGCCATAGTTACTAAATCAGGCTCAAAATCATATTTTTCCAGAGCTAAAAAATCTCCAGAACGGCCCATTCCACTCTGAATTTCATCAACTATAATCAAAAAATTATATTTATCTGAAAGTTCAAGAAGAGTATCCACAAAATCCTGACTTATTTCATGGATTCCCCCTTCTCCCTGAATTATTTCTATAAACACTCCAGCAGTTTTTTTACTAACTTTTTCTTTTAAATCTTTGCCATCATTAAAATTAAAATGATTGATCTCAGGTACTAAAGGAGAAAATTTATTTCTATATTTTATTCTACCTGTGAGTGATAAACTACCCATTGTTCTTCCATGAAAAGCATCAGTTGCTGCTAAAAACTCTGTTTTATCTTCAGCTATATTTTTTGCATAAAGCCTGGCCAGTTTCAAGGCAGCTTCATTTGCCTCACTTCCAGAATTACTAAAAAATATCTTATCTGCAAAAGTATTATCCACTAATTGATGGGCAAGTTCGACAACCGGTCTGGAAGCAAAATAATTAGATAGATGAATGTAATCATCAAGTTGTTCTTTTATTTTATCCTTTATATTTTCCTGGTTCTGACCAAGACCATTTACAGCTATACCACTAAACATATCAAGATATTTATTTCCATCATTATCAATTAGGTAGGAACCTTCGCCTTTTTTTATCTCTATTTCCATTCTATTATAAACATTTAATAGATATTTTTTATCTTGAGCAAGCAATTCAGACATTCTTGACCTCCTCTTATTTGATATTAACTATTTCCATCACGTAATTCATTAAGTATTTGAGATTTTTCCATAGTCTGAGCATCTTTTTCTTTAATTATTTTGGCTGGAGTTCCAGCTGCAACACTATTTGCCGGTACATCTTCAGTAACTACTGAGCCAGCAGCAACTACAGCTCCTTTACCAATTTTCACTCCTTCTAAAACTACAACATTGGCACCAATCATCGCCCCATCTTCTACAATCACAGGAGTTTTACTTGGGGGCTCAAGTACTCCAGCAATAACTGAACCTGCACCAATATGAACATTATCACCAATGATACCTCTAGCTCCAACAACTGCATTCATGTCAATCATAGAATTTTTACCAATTTCAGCTCCAATATTGATGACAGCTCCCATCATAATTACAGCATTTTTCCCTATTTTTACCTTATCTCTAATAATAGACCCTGGCTCAATTCTTGCTTCTACATCTTTTAAATCCAGCAGAGGTATTGCAGAATTTCTTCGATTATATTCTAACTCATAATCATCTATTTTTTCTTCATATTTATCTAAAAACTCCTTTGCCTCATCTAATTCAGCAAAAATAATTCCACTCTTCTCATCACCATAAAATCTTACTTTAGAACAATCAATTCCTATCAATTTACCTTTAACATATAGTTTTACTGGAGTCGATTTCTCTGCCTCTTTAATAAAATTGGCAATTTCTTTTGCACTCTCTAAATTATTCTCCTCTTTTTTACTCATAATTATCATCCTTTCTTTTACATTTTTGAAATCATTATTATTAAATAAAAGGATTTTATCCTTAAAACTTGAATTAGTAATTAAGTATTAATATCATCTCATAGGAGGTTTGCAAATGTCAATACTCCAGAGGCAAAATCCTTTATTTAATAATAAAGAACAGAAAAAACTTAAAAACATGGTAGTTCTCATTGCTGGAGCAGGAGGACTGGGTACAAATCAGGCCCAACAACTACAAAGAATTGGAATAAAAAAAATCTACTTATATGATTATGATAAAATTGTTGAAAGTAACCTTAATCGCCAGCTTTTTTATGGTAAAAATGATATTGGAAAAAGTAAAGTAAAAAAAACCAAAGAACATCTTGATAGTTTTGAACTAAATACAAAAATAAAGATTTTCGAAAAAAAAATAGATAAAAACTTAGAAATACCAGATGATGTCGATATAATCTTTGATGCTTTAGACAACTTTTCATCCAGATTTGCTTTAGAAAAAATTGCAAGAAAAAATAATCTTCCTTTAATTCATGGAGGAGTTCAATCCTGGTATGGCCAAATTACTGCTATTATTCCAGGAAAAACTGTCTCATTAAAGGAAATTTTTGGAGTAACTGATAAAAATGAAAATGAATCTCCACCAGTTTTTTCTCCAGTTGTTTCTGTCATAGCATCTATTCAGGTTATTGAAGGAATAAAGGTCTATCTTAATAAAGATGATATTTTATTAAACAAATTACTTATTATTGATCTTAATCAAAATACAATTGATACTGTGGAATTAAATTAAAAGGAGAGATCAAAATGGCTAATATTTTAGTTTGTGATGATTCAGCTTTAATCAGATTACAAATAAAAGATATTTTAAATAGTGAAGACCATAAAGTTTTGGAAGCAACTAACTTCAAACAAATAAAATTAAATAGCTTTTCTGATAACATAACTTTAGATGAAATTGATGTTATATTTTTAGATGTCTATTTAGGAGATATAAGTGGTCTTAAAATACTTAAATATTTATCCGAAAATTATCCTAATCTCCCGGTCCTCATGATAAGTATTGATAATAAAAGAGAAACTATTATGAGAGCTTTAAAATTGGGCGCGACGGATTATATTTTAAAACCATTTGATAAAATATTTATCATAGATAAATTAAATACCATATTATCCACTAATGAATTTTCTAATAATAAAAAACCTGAAAATATTACAAAACAATTATCATCATTAGAAAATAGTCTTTCAATGGAAATAAATCGCACCCTGCGTAATGAATTATCCTTTTCTCTGGCTAAATTTACTTCTCAGGATAATGAAAAAATCAATGATTTAAAAGAAACAACTACCTCTATGATTAGAGATATTGATAGAGCTTATTCCATTTCAGAAGATATCTTTGTCTTATTGCTCCCTCTCACTAATAAAGCAGGCTTTGAAAAACTAAAAGATAGACTGGAAAAAGGTCTAAATACTTCAGATTCAATAGATGATATTACTGAAATAACTACTAGCACTTTCCCTGATGATATTACTGAAAAACTTGATTATGAAAAAACTAATAAATACAAAAAGGAAATACTCCATCAATTAAATTTATACTAATAAATTTTAAATAATTATTTATTAATTACTAATTTGGATATCAGTTGCCAGTACTGCTTTTAGTTCTCCATCTTTTTTAATCGGTAAACTTAGAGTTATACATGGCTTTTCTGTCACAGAAGAATAATAGGGATCAGAAATATAATAATCTTTACCTTCAATAATTTTATTAAACCAGGTTCTATGCTTTTTTTCTAAACCAGTAGTATTTTCTGTTTCCACTTTATTACTAACAAGGTCTATAATAGTTTTCCCTTTTTTATCAAAAAATGCAAATAGCTCTATAACATTATTATTATTTAGTAATTCATATAATCTATCTTTTATAAAATCATAATTTAGATTTTTAAACTTATTTTTACTAAGTTGATCCTCTATTTTATCTTTGATTTTGATAATTTCAGTTCTTTTTTCTTCATTTAATTTAATATCTTTTTGTTCTTCACTAACCTGTTTATAAAGTTCATTAGAACTGCTATTTATAATGTCTGCCGGTTCTTTTAGATCATTAATACCACTGGCAATATCATTCATAATCTCGGCAATATTTTCAATACTATTAGATATCTCCTCAGCAGTTTTATTTATTTCCTGGACACTATCACCTATACTTTTAGTGTTATCAACCTGACTGCTTAACTCCTTAACATTATTCCTAAAAGTTACTACTATATTTTCAGTTAATTCATTTATATTATTTAATTCTTCACTTATTTGTTCACTATCATTATTGATTTTTTCCATTTCTGTAGAAGTCTCTTTCACCTTCTCTATTACATTATTTAATTTATTGCCTGATTCTTTAGTTATTTCTTTAATATCTTCAGAAAGGTCCTGTGTTTGAGTAGAAAGTTCTCTTATTTCATCTGCAACTACTGCAAATCCACGCCCTTCTTCACCTGCTCTAGCCGCTTCTATAGATGCATTAAGTGCTAAAAGATTAGTTTGTTCAGCAACTTCATCAACTTCATATAATATCTCTTCAATAGATTTCATGTTTTCATTAAATTCTTCTATACCCTGAACAGTAGTATCTAATTTATCATTACCCTTTTTGACAGTAGCTGTATATCCTTCAAATCTATCATTAATATCAAGAATCTGATCCTGAGCATTCTGAGTAGAATCCAAAATTTCTAAAATATCACTTTCAGTATTTTCAAGAGCTTTTCTCAATTCTGAAATGTTATCATCAATAATATCAATTGCTGAAGATAATTCCTGCGTTCCTGCTGAAATTTCCTCACTACTTGCTGAAGAATCCTCAGCTAATTCTATCTCTTTTTCTATCTCTTCATTTAAGCTATCACTTACCAAACTTAATTGATCAGCAATTTCAAAAAGTGAAGTTAGTAATTTTCTATCTGTTTCCTTTTCTTCTCCAACTTTTTTAATCTCCTTTTTTTTATTTCCTTTAATTCTTAAAATATAGATTGTTTCAATAACAATAATTAAACTCAAAATCCAGACTAAATTATCCACTTCTCTCCCACTCCCCTTTTTAGATTATTTTCCAAAATTTATATTATTATCCTGTTAAATTATTATTCTACAAAAACTTATTTATTCCTTTTTAAAAAACAAAAGGCCATTTTCAGGAGGAGTCTGAAAACAACCTTTTATAAAATATAATACATCTAATTTAAAATAATATTAAATACGAAAAAGGCGGATTAATTCCGCCTTTTAATTTCATTCCTCTTACCATCTAAATATAGTTCATATGGAATTCCCAGGTCTTCTATAAAGTCCTGTTTAAAGTATTTAGAAAAAACCTGTGAAATATATTCATCATCCTGATAATTAATTACAATATAGTCAATATTATTATTATCTACTAAATCATGACCTTTCATCAGAGATGCTTTATTTATAATTTCTAATTCTATTTCAACATCTTCTTTTTTAGCCCTCTTTTCTATCGTATCCTGGATTTCATCCATTCTATTACTATATTTGTCACGAATAGTTTCTTTTACATCTTTTTGTATTTTTTCGCCAAGATAGCCAGAATACATCATCTGTTTTTTTAGAGGATCAGGAATTTCTTTTTTGATAAAAAGAGCTATATACAATTTGCTGTTCTTTTCTTTAGCAAGTTTAATAGCCCTATCAATTGCTTCATCAGGTTTTACCACACTTAAAATTGCTAACATTACTTTCTTTAAATTTTTCATTTCAAATCACATCTCCTACCTTTTTAGGGAAAGGATCTTTTCTATCAAAAACTTATTGATAATATTATAATCATAATAAGGACTTAAATGCAAATTAAGGAATTAGCTCTAAGCCGACAAGAGGCCAATAGAGTTTACTCACAAGGTAAATTCCTATAATAGAGATTAAATTCATCCATAAACCTAACTTAAATACTTCAGCTAAATCTAAATAACCTGAAGAAAATGCAATAGCATTTGGTGGTGCTCCCATAGGTAGTGAGAAAGCAAGTCCACCTGGAAGTGCAATTAATAAGGTAATAGCCACTGGATTAAAGCCTAATACCTGACCAACACTAAATGCCAGAGGTATTACAATTGCAACTGCAGCGACATTACTTACACCTTCAGTTAATAGTTTTGTCACTAAAGCAAAAAGGAAGATGAAAACAATTGGAGTTAAGGGTATTACAGAAAATACCTGATCAGCAATCCATTTTGCTGCTCCAGTATCAGTAAGAGCAGTAGCAATTACAATTGCTCCTCCATACATCAAAATAACTCCCCAGTTAATATATTCCTCAATATCCTTCCAATCAAGGATATCAAGTACAAAAATCATTACTCCACCTAAAATAGCAGTAACCGAAATATCAACCTGACCAGACAGGAATATCCAACTTGAAATAACTGCTATAAATACAAAAACTAATTTCTTTTCATCAAATGATAAATCTCCCATATTTTCTATTTTACCTTTAAGTTTATCAAAAGCAGGTCCAACTGTTTCAATCTCAGATGGAAAAGTTCTGGTAATCATAAAATAAGCTGCTATTAAAAGAAATATTGTATATGGTAAAGAATATTTCATCCATTCAAAAAATCCTATTGAAAGACCATAGTTTTTCTGTAAAATACCTACAGCCAGTAAGTTTCTCGCTCCACCAAGAAAAGTTGTAATACCGCCAATAACTGCTCCCCAGGCCATTGATAAAAAGAGTGATTTACCAAAATTACTTTCTAATGGCTTTAATTCAAGGGTCTCAGCTATCTCAAATACTATTGGAAATAACATCGCTGCCACTGCGTGCTCAGGCATTATAAAAGATAATACAGCTGAAGATAATAAAATACCTACAGATATACGGCGTGGTTTGTGGTCAAAATATGTAATCAACTTATAAGCAAGTCTTGTACCCAAACCGGTTTTATATAAAGAAGCCGCCAGCATTAAAGCACCTAAAATGAAAAAGATAGCGTTATTTCCAAAAGTAGCATATGTCGTTTCCAGACTCATTATGTGTAGAAGTGGTATCAGTGCTATCCCCATTAAACTTGTAATAGCAAGTGGTAAAAAATTAGTTACCCAGAGGGAAAGACTCAATACAAATACAGCTAAGGCCCTCTGACCTTCTACAGATAAATCAGCTGGATTGGGCATCAACAGGAGAGCGAAAAATGAGATAATCCCTATCAGAACAATGATCTTCTTTTTTAAATCCTTAATATGCATAAAAAATATTCACCATATTATCATTTGTTCTTATTCTCTTAAAAACATTTTCTTTTATATTAAATAGTCTCATTTTAAACCCTCCATTTATTATATTATTCTAGATGAGAGCAATTTAATCCTCTATTTTTTAAAAAAATATTATATAATCTATAAATCTATTCACTTCCACCTGCTGCTTCTCTAACAGGAATTTGAATTCCAATTAATTCTAAAACCTGTTCTACACATTCTTCAACACTAAGTTTTCTGGTATCAAGAACAAGATCAGGATTTTCCGGTTCTTCATAAGGAGCAGAAATACCAGTAAAATTATCAATCTCACCATTTATAGCCTGTTCATATAATCCTTTAGGATCTCTACGGGCACAGGTTTCAACATCTGCTTTAACATAAATTTCTTTGAAATTATCTTCTCCTGCTCTTTCCCGAGCAAAATCTCTGGCTTCCTGATATGGAGAAATAAATGAAGAAAGTGTTATCATACCTGCATCCTTAAAAAGAGCAGCTACTTCAGAAATCCTACGTATATTTTCATTTCTATCTTCAGGAGAGAATCCAAGGTCACTATTTAAACCATGACGAACATTATCTCCATCAAGTCGATAAACAGCTTTACCATATTCAACTAAGGCTTTTTCCAATTCAATTGCAATAGTAGATTTACCAGAAGCTGAAAGTCCGGTAAACCAGATAACCATACCTTCCTGTCCTAGATTTTCACAACGATCTTCAAATTGTACTTTTCCTTCTGCCCAGGTAATATTTTTTGGTTCTTCAGTATTTTTCATTATTATCACTCCATTATATTTTTAGTTTTTATCTGCCATACCTTTTATAAGTACATCTGATACTTCAGGACGGGTCATTTCCACTGGTGGTCTTTCACCATTACGGAGAAGTTCTCTTACCTTTGTTCCACTTAAGTAAATGTGATCTTCTGCAGAGTGAGGACAGGTTTTGCCACTGGCCATACCTCCACATTTTTCACAGTAAAATGCATATTCAAATTTAAGAGGTGTTATACCTATTTCTTCATCTTCAAATTCTTCAAAAATTTCCTGTGCATCATAAGTACCATAATAATCTCCAACTCCTGCATGATCTCTACCTACTATAAAATGGGTACATCCATAATTTTTGCGGCAGAGAGCATGAAAAATTGCTTCTCTTGGACCGGCATAGTGCATTGCTGCCGGAAAGACAGTCATCATTGTTCTATCCTGAGGATAAAATTCATCTAATACAGTTTCATAACTTTCAATTCTAATATCTGCAGGAATATCACTTGATTTAGTTCTTCCCACAAGTGGACTTAAGAAAAGACCATCTACAATCTCTAAAGATGATTTTTGCAGATATTCATGAGCTCTATGGATTGGGTTTCTGGTTTGAAAAGCAACTACAGTATCCCAACCTTTATTATCTATCATTTTTCTTGTTTCTGCAGGTGTTTTACGATAATCATTAAAATTATCATAATTTACTCTTTTTAAAAGACTTATTTCACCACCTAATAAAACATCTCCTCTTTCATAAACATTAGCTACTCCAGGATGCTCTTTTTCAGTTGTTGTATATACTTCTTTTGCTTCCTTTTTATCATCATATTTATACTTTTCTTCAAGATGTAAAATAGCATATAACTCATCATCTTCTTCAAAATAAAGAGCCACATCTTCACCTTCTTTTAATTGGGAAGCCTGCTCCTGAGCTGCACCTAATACTACTGGAATACTCCAGACAGTACCATCTGCAAGTCTCATATCTTCAACAACACTATTATAATCTTCTTTTCCCATAAATCCTTCTAAAGGACTGAACAAACCTGTTGCTATATTATCAACTGCTGTCAGCTCATCAAAATCCAGTTTTAAAGCTGGCATCTCAGCTGCTTTTTCCTTTAATTGACGCTTTTTATCTCCTGTAACTATTCGATTAACTAATTTGCCTCCATGTGCTTCTATCACTTTATCACACTCCTTTAACTTTATTTCGCATTTATTATAACACTCTTATAGTACTATTGCAAGTGTAATATACATCCAGTGATGTCATCTACCCTCTCATACTTAAGCAAAAATGATATCCGAGAGGCTAAAATTCCATCACCGGATTTATATTATAAGTTTATTCTAACAGTTTAAATATTTCATTAACCAACTGTCGGGTATAATCTTCTTTACCACTTATATTAGAAAGAACTGTAATGGTTACTTTTGTTTTTAAACATTATTCTGCTCCTTTCATTTTCCTTCACAAAATTGATAATATTACGTAAAATAAAGAGAGAAGCTTTTAGACTCCCCTCTCTTTAAAATATACTCTTACTTATTCTTTTTTCCAGAACCCTAATAATTACTTCTGTCCATAACTATTTAAATAAAATTCACGCATAAAATCTATATCATCCTGACTTAGTTCAACTACTCCTCCAACTGATTGAGCTGCTATTGTAATTTTGGCTGTTTTTTCTATCACCTGACATACTTTAAGAGCATCAGGGAGGTTATCACTAACTCCCACAACTCCATGATTGGCAAGTAATACACCATCTTTATCAGCCAGAGCCTCTACTGCATTTTGGGCAACATCTTCACTACCTGGTAAATCATATTCTGCTACATCTACTGAACCTCCTACAATTTGCACAAGGTCCTCCATTGCTCCAGGTATAGGTTTACGAGCAGCAGCCATTGCTGAAGCATAAATACTGTGAGTATGAACAATAGCTTCGATATCTTCTCTATTTTTATATAAATAACGATGAAGATGTTTTTCAGTAGAAGGTTTTTTACGACCATCTACTACTTCACCTGCAAAATCAAGAATAACAACATCTTCAGCTTTCATCTTTTTATAATCAACACCACTGGGCGTAATAGCAAATAAATCTTTACCACTAATCTTTTTACTAATATTACCCCAGGTTCCAACAGTCATAGCTGAGCGATACATTTCTCTTCCTGTTTCTACTACTTCTTTTCTTTCACGATAATATTTCATTTTTTCACCTGCTTTCTTGATTATTTCTTAAAGTCATAATGTTCACCAAGTGCTTCTGGTGGACGTGATCTAATAACTGCTCCCGCAATAACAACCACTGTAATAATATATGGGAACATCTGAATAATTTCATTTGCTATTCCCAGATTTAAACTCTGCAATCTCATCTGAAGGGCATCAGTATAGGAAAATAAAAAACTCGCTCCAAGTCCGCCAAGTGGATTCCACTGTCCAAAAATATTGGCAGCTAAAGCCATATATCCTCTCCCAGCTGACATACCTGAACTAAAGCGATTGAGATGTCCTAAAGAAAGGTAGGCACCTCCCATTCCAGAAAGAACTCCACTTGTTATTACACTAAAATATTTTATTTTTCTAATATTTATCCCCAAAGTATCTGCAGCTTCTGGATGTTCACCGGTCATCCTTATTCTAAGACCAAGTGGTGTTTTAAAAAGTAAAATCCAGCTTGAGATAACAACAGCCAGCATAATATATACTAAAGGAGATTGTTTACCAAGTAAAGGCCCAACTAATGGTATATCTTTTATAAAAGGTATTCCCCATTCTGGAAGTCCTTTTACCCCCGGGGAAGTTCCTCTTCGATTCCAAATTACCTGCATTAACCAGGCAGTAGCTCCTGAAGCTAAAATATTTACCCCAACTCCAGCCACAACATGATTTGCTTTTAAATCAATTGTAAAAACTGCAAAAATAGCTGCCAGCACTCCTCCAGCAAACATAGCAAATATTAATCCTAACCAGGGATTACCAGTTATAAAAGTCCCAAGTGCTCCTGCAAAAGCCCCACTCAAAATCATACCTTCCAGACCTATATTTATAATTCCTGACCTTTCAGAAAATGTTCCTCCAACTGAAGCCAGGGCAATAGGTACTGCCAGTCTAACTGCTGAAGCTAAAGTATTTAAACTAAAGATGGTATCAATTACTGCATTCATTAGACTTCAACCTCCTTCGTATCTTTTGAACCGGTTATTATATTATATAAGGAAGGAGCTGCTACAAATAAGATTACTAGTCCCTGAACAACAGTCATTAAATCTTTTGGTATTTTCGCAAAAAGCTGCATTGACATTCCTCCAGCTTCTAATGCTCCAAAAAGCAGAGCTGCCAAAAGCACACCCCAGGGCCTATTTTTCCCCATAACAGCTACTGCAATACCTGTAAATCCATAGCCTGGTGAAAAATTTGTAATAAAGCGATGTAATACTCCCATAACTATCATACTACCGGCCAACCCGGCAACTGCTCCACTAATTGCCATAGTAATTACAGTAATTCTTTTAGAATTTATACCACCATATTCAGCAGCTGAAGCATTTTCACCAACTGCTTTGATATCATAGCCTAAAGACGTTCTATTTAATAGATAACTTATTACAATAACAGTAGCAATTCCAACAAAAATAGCCCAGCTCAAGCCAGTATTAGCCATTAATTCTGGAAGCCTGGCCTTTTCAGGAATTTTTGCAGTCTGATCAACAGGACCTGCAGCTTTAAAATAATTTTTTATCAAAAATGTAGTTCCTAAAGTTGCAATATAATTAAACATAATCGTTGTTACAACTTCATGAGCACCTGTTTTAGCTTTTAGATAACCGGGAACAGCAGCCCAGGCTCCTCCTGCTAAAGCTCCAGCTATAATACCGATTGGAATAAGAATTAAAGCCGGTAAACCAGGAAAAATTAAAATAATAATAGTAGTTGCAAAAGCTCCCCAGTAAAGTTGACCTTCTGCTCCAATATTTAAAAGACCACTTTGAAAGCCAATAGCAACAGCCAGTCCTGTAAAAATAAGGGGAATTGTTTTAACCAAAGTTTGAGTAAAATTATAGGTATTACCAAAAGCTCCATTAAAAAGAGTAGTATAAGCTGTTTTTACTGAATATCCGGATATTTTTATCAAAATAGCCCCAATTATAAAGGCAACAACTATCGCAAAAAGTGAATAAATCAAATCAGTCCAGCCTGACATATTTTTTATTTTATTTAGTACTTTGTTTTTCATCTATATCCTCCCCTTCATGACCGGCCATCAGGAGACCAAGTTCTTCTCTTGTAAATTTATCAGCCTTATCATTGGCAACAATTTTACCTTCATATAAAACAAGTATCCGGTCACTAAGTTTGGTAATTTCATCTAATTCTGAAGAAATCAATAAAATTGCTTTACCTTCACTCCTCATCTCAAGCAATAAATCATGTATAAATTCTCTGGCTCCAACATCAACTCCTCGAGTAGGTTGAGCTACAACCAATAATTCAGGTTCTCTGGATAGTTCACGACCAAGTACTAATTTTTGTTGATTACCTCCAGAAAGATCACTGGCTGAACTTCTAGAACCAGTAGTTCTAATATCAAAATCCTTAATTATTTTATCACTATATTTAAAAATCCTATCTTTATTTAATATACCATTTTCAGCAAAAGGTTTTTGCCATTCAGAACCTAAAATAATATTTTCGCCTAGATTAAAACCTTTAATCATACCTCTTTTCAATCTATCTGAAGGAATATGAGCTATTCCCAGCTGTCTTCTTTTAGATGTTGAATAATGGGATATATCTTTATCTTTAAAATATATTTTACCAGATTCAAAATTCATAAGACCCATAATTATTTCTTCTAACTCTAACTGCCCATTACCTTCAACACCTGCTACACCAAGAATTTCTCCTTCTCCTACTTTAAAATTAATATTTTTTAAGTTTAAAAAGCTTCGTTCATTATAGGCATTAATACCTTCCAATCCTAAAACATCTTTTCCGCTTTGCATTTCCTTTTTATCTACACTAAAATCTATTTCATGGCCGACCATCATGCGAGCAAGTTCATTTGAATCTGTTTCTTCAGTCTTTAAATCTGCTATTTTCTTACCATCACGTAAAATAGTAATATTATCTGAAATTTCCATAGTTTCTTCTAATTTATGGGTTATGAAAATAATTGTCTTTCCTGCTTCTTTTAGAGTATTTAAAACCTCAAAAAACTCTTCAACTTCCTGGGGAGTTAAAACAGCAGTAGGTTCATCAAGAATCAATATTTCTGCATCACGATATAAAGCTTTGAGTATTTCTACTCGCTGTTGTTCACCAACTGAAAGATCTTCAATTTTAGCTTTAGGATTAATTTTGAAATTATAACGTTCTGCTAGATCTTTAACATCCTTTCTGGCAGCTTTTTTATTTATAAATATATTATTGACTATCGGCTCCTGTCCGGCAATAATATTTTCAGTTACTGAAAGGCGGTTAACTAACATAAAATGCTGATGAATCATTCCTATTCCCAAATTAATTGCCGTAGAAGGTGAGTTAATATCTACTTTTTTCTCATTTATATATATTTCACCATTATCTCTGGTATAAAGTCCAAAAAGTATTTTCATTAAGGTAGATTTACCTGCTCCATTTTCTCCAAGTATCGAATGAATTTCTCCCTTTTTGACACTTAGATCTACTTTATCATTAGCGACTACTTCCCCAAACTTTTTTATAATATTTTTCATTTTAACTGCATCCATGGCTAATCCCTTCCTTGCAGTAATTTTTATAAACACAGAGGGCTAAAAGCCCTCTGCTGATTTAAATGATTATTTTACATTTTCGATTTTTGCTGGAATATCTACATTTCCACTTACTATATTAGCTTTAACTGCTTCCATTCTCTGAAGTATTTTTTCTGGAAGTAGGCTATCTGTAAAGCCAAGACCTCCTTCTTCAACTCCAAGATTATGAATTCCAGCTTCAAACTCATCATTTAATACCTGTTCTACAGCCAGATAAACTGTATTATTTACATATTTCATACCATTTGTTAGTACATGGTCAGGAGCAACATGGCCCTGGTCTGAATCAGAACCTATAGCATAAAAGTCATTTTCCTGAGCTGCCTGAATAACGCCAAGGCCGGAACGACCAGCAGCACCCCAAACTATATCTGCATCTTTTTCATACATAGAAATTGTCATTTCTTTTGCTTTTGCTGGATCTGCCCAATCTCCTACATAAGAATGGAGAACTTTTATATTGGGTTCAATATACTTAGCTCCAGCCATAAAACCAGCTACATTAGCTTCAATAAGAGGAATGTCCATCCCCCCAACAACACCAATAACTTTTTGCGGATTAATCATATCATTTTCAGCACTAGTTGTCATCATTGCCGAAATTGCTCCCATGAGAAAACCTCTTTCTTTTTCTCTATAAACATAAGAAGCAACATTATCATTATTTACAACTGCATCAACTATGGCATATTTTTGATCCGGGAATTGAGAAGAAACTGAACTGAGAGCATCTGCCTGATCAAAGCCAATAGAGATAATTAATTCATATTGACCGGTAGCCGAAAATTGCCTTAAATAATTTTGATATTCAGAAACTGCTCCAGGTTCAGCATAGTTAAAGGTGATACCTAATTCTTCTTCAGCTCTGTTAAGTCCACGATGAGCTGAATCATTAAATGATTGATCTCCAAGACCACCTGTCGCATAAACAACTGCTATTTTGGTTTGAGCCTGACCAATACCAGTAAAAGCAAAAACAACTGTTAAAATTAATAACGGAATAATAATCTTTTTCATTTTATTTCCCCCTTTAATTTATTTTTAAAAGGACTTTAAGAATTT
>Ga0102941_1000168_pt1 | contig 28056 bp, 31 predicted proteins | sample SalPonR2_C_D2_MG_FD_79281 | JGI IMG/M metagenome (GOLD analysis project Ga0102941, IMG submission 79281) | Salt pond soil microbial communities from South San Francisco under conditions of wetland restoration - Salt Pond MetaG R2_C_D2_MG | ecosystem: Environmental > Aquatic > Marine > Intertidal... | reverse complement strand
GCCGCCGGTCCGGTCCTGCACCGCGTAGTCGTCAAGATCGGCCACGTAGACGGTATCGCCCACCACCGTGTTGGGCCCCGGCGACGTGATCGTGCCGGGCAGGCCGTTGGTCCGCACGACGGCGTTCAGCCCCGCCCCGAAGCTCAGCGTCGCAGAGCCGGGCGTGTCGAAAAACACATCACCGACCAGAACCGAGCCGGCCAGCAGGTTGACCGTCGCATCCGCACCGAGGATTTGCATCGACAAACCCAGCTCGGAGATCAGCGATCCGCTATTGGTCACGATGTTGCCGTTGCCATCCGAAAACAGGGCGGCGGCACCGGCCCCGCTTGTCGTGACTGTCCCGCTGTTCGTCACCTGGCTGCCAGCGCCATCGACCCGAATGCCGTCGGCATTATCCCCGCTGGTCGTCACCGAGCCGCTGTTTTCCAGCGTGTTGGCGTTGCCATCTGTCAGCAGACCAATGGCCCCCGTTCCACTGGTCGTCACGGCCCCGCTGTTGATCAATGTGCTCATGGCGCTGTTGATGCTCAATCCCTCTGACCCCGTGCCGCTGGTCGTCACCGTGCCGCTGTTGCGCAGCGTGTTTGAATTGCCCGCGCCCGCGTCCGCGAACAGACCATCGGAAAAATCTCCGCTGGTCGTTATCGCGCCCCTGTTGGTCAGGATGTTGTTGCTGCCGGTGGAAGACAGGCCGGCTTGGAGGTTTGGAGCCGTGGTCACCGAGCCTGTTTCGGTGACCGTGATCGTGTCATCCCCGTCCAGCACCTCGCCATCATTGGTGGTGACTGCCGCGCCTGAAATGGTGAAATCCTCTGCCAGCGCGACTGGGGGCAGGCCAAGACCCAGATAAAGCGCGGCCAGCGCCGTGACTGTCTTTTTCATGCGTATATCCATTATCCCGCCCATTGCCTGATTGGGGATTTCGTCGAAGATTTATTGGGTTCTAATTTATTGGCAGTCAAGTGACGTTGATCTTCAATTCATTGCGCATGACAATTCGGCATCAATACCGAAATACCTTGAATTTAAATTTCATGGAGATTCGCCGAAAATTCGAGATGGATGCGCCTGAACGCATTTTTCGGGGACAAGAGGCAAGGGATTGAACCCGTCCGGCCCGAAACCCGACACATATGCAGACCCAGATGAGGAGCTGTCGATATGTTGCGGTTGTTTTCCAAATCCCTGTTTTCGCCAGACACAGCGGCGCAGGGTGTGCTCGACGCCGGAATTGCCGGCCATTATGGCATCCCGCGCGGTGAAAAGCCGATTGACGACTGGGAAAGCAACCATGGCGATGATCAGCCGCCGGGCGGCACGCCGGGCCGCGACGAGGTTTTCGGAACCAACGCCGACGACGTGATCGACCGCTTTGGTCACGACGGCGGCGAACGCATCTTCGGCTTTGCGGGTGACGATACGATCATTGCGGGTGGCGGCGACGATGCGGTCTTTGGCGGTATCGGCAATGACGACCTGTACGGAGAAGGCGGAAACGATACGCTGGTCGGGGGCGAGGGTGACGATATCGCTTTCGGTGGCGCAGGGGCCGACGAGATTCACACCGGTCAGGGCGCGGATATCGCGGCCGGTGGCGCTGGCGACGATATCATATTTCTGGTGGATGACGGCGAGGTCGATCTTATCATATTCGCCCAAGGCGACGATTTCGACATCATCGACAATTTCGAACAAGGGTTCGATCAGATTGCCCTCGCCGATTTCGGGTTCGGTGATTTCGGCGATGTGGCTGGCATGATCTCCTATTCGGGCGACCAGGCGATGATTGATCTTGGCGGCGGTGACATGATCATCTTTACCGATCTCGGCGGCCTGCTGAACGAGAGCGATTTCATCTTTTGAGCCGGACGACAGGAGATCGCCCGCAAACGGGGCGGGGTCGCGGATGGGCGCCGAACGTGGCGGGCCGCCGCGCTGGTCTCCTCGGGACGAAACGTCGCTGTTTTTTGCCCCTGCAAACGCGCCTTTGCCGCAGGTCATCCGGTTGACCGTCGCACCCCCGGGCGGTAGACCGTTCGCTGACCGGACCGACCCTGGGCAGACGCCGGGGTCTGTGCCATGCCAGGGATAGCCTATGTCAGAGCTGATGATGAATTACGCCCCGATCCTGATCTTCCTCGCGATCGCGATCGGGCTGGGTTTGGTGCTGATCCTTGCGGCCGTCATCCTGGCCGTCAGCAACCCCGACCCCGAAAAGGTTTCGGCCTATGAATGCGGGTTCAATGCCTTCGACGACGCGCGCATGAAATTCGACGTGCGGTTCTACCTGGTGTCGATCCTGTTCATCATCTTCGACCTGGAAATCGCGTTCCTGTTTCCATGGGCCGTAGCGTTTCCCACGATGAGCGATCTGGGCTTCTGGTCGATGATGGTGTTCCTGGCCGTTCTGACGGTTGGCTTTGCCTATGAATGGAAGAAAGGGGCGCTGGAATGGGAGTGATGACGGGCACCAATACCGCCGGCGCCGACCGTGAGGTCGCGACCGCGACGCTGAACCGCGAATTGCAGGACAAGGGGTTTCTTGTCACGTCCAGCGAGGACATCATCAACTGGGCGCGCACCGGCAGCCTGCACTGGATGACCTTTGGCCTGGCGTGCTGCGCGGTCGAGATGATGCACACCTCGATGCCGCGCTACGACGCCGAACGCTTTGGCATCGCGCCGCGCGCATCCCCGCGCCAGTCCGACGTGATGATCGTGGCCGGCACCCTGACCAACAAGATGGCGCCGGCCCTGCGCAAGGTCTATGACCAGATGCCCGAGCCGCGCTACGTGATCTCGATGGGGTCCTGCGCCAATGGCGGGGGCTATTACCACTATTCCTACAGCGTCGTGCGTGGCTGCGACCGGATCGTGCCGGTCGACATCTACGTGCCGGGCTGCCCGCCCACGGCCGAAGCGCTGCTTTACGGCATTCTCCAGTTGCAGCGAAAGATCCGCCGCACCGGAACGATCGCGCGCTGACCCACCAGGAGAGCCGACCATGACCGAAGCCCTTCGCGAACTGGCTGCCTATATCGCCGAAAAGCAACCCGATGCCGTGATCGGCACCGACGTGTCCGGCATGGGCGAGTTGACGGTACACATCACCGCGTCGCAGGTGGTGGATTTCATCGATTGGCTGAAGACCGATGCGACCTGCAAGTTCTCGACCCTGGTCGATATCACGGCGGTGGATTACCCCACGCGCGACCGGAGGTTCGACGTGGTGTGGCACTTCCTGAGCATGTATCAGAACCAGCGCATTCGCGTGAAAACAGCGCTGCGCGAAGATGAGATCCTGCCCTCGCTGACCGGGGTTCACCCCTCTGCCGGCTGGTATGAGCGCGAAGTCTACGACATGTTCGGCATCTTGTTCTCGGGTCATGCCGACCTGCGCCGCCTGTTGACCGACTACGGGTTCCGCGGCCACCCCTTGCGCAAGGATTTCCCGACGACCGGCTACACCGAGGTGCGCTATGACGAAGAACTCAAACGCGTCGTCTATGAACCGGTCAAGCTGGTTCAGGAATACCGCCAGTTCGATTTCATGAGCCCCTGGGAGGGCGCGGAATACGTGCTGCCCGGTGACGAGAAGGCCAAGGAGGCCGCGAAATGATGGACGCCGTGAGTCCATCGGACGCCGCTGTGCGTGGTCTGGCCGTGGCCTATTGCGAGGCGATCCACCACGCGCGCCCCGAGGTCTTTGTCGAGATGTGCCACGACAATTTCCTGATGACCGCGGTGACCGGATCGGGCGGGGTGCAGTTCTGGGACAAGGCGGCCTACCTGGAACGTGTCGCAGGACGCGCGCCCTTTCCCGGCGCGCCGTCCTATGAGATCTTTAGCGTGGATGTGGCGGGCGATGAGATCGCGCGCGTGCATCTTAATGTCGACGTGCCGCCACGCCGGTTCGAGGACCATCTGGGCTTCGTCCGGGTTGATGGCGCATGGAAATTGATCACCAAGGTGTTCCGGACCCAAAGCGGTCCGGCAATGGAAGGATGACACGGTCATGATGGACGGCGATATCCGCACGAACACCTATGACGACGGGTCCACCGACTTTCAGACCGGCGAACAGAAGATCCGTAACTTCAACATCAATTTCGGCCCGCAGCACCCGGCGGCCCATGGCGTGCTGCGCCTGGTCCTGGAGCTGGACGGCGAGATCTGCGAACGCTGCGACCCGCATATCGGCCTGCTGCACCGTGGCACCGAAAAGCTGATGGAAAGCCGCACGTATCTTCAGAACCTGCCCTATTTCGACCGGCTGGACTACGTTGGCACCATGAACCAGGAACACGCCTGGGTTCTGGCGATCGAAAAGATGACGGGCACGCCGGTGCCGCGCCGGGCGCAACTGATCCGCGTGCTGTATTGCGAGATCGGGCGGATCCTGAACCACCTGCTGAACGTGACCACGCAGGCGCTGGACGTGGGCGCGCTGACCCCGCCGCTGTGGGGCTTTGAAGAACGCGAAAAACTGATGGTCTTTTACGAACGCGCCTGCGGCGCGCGGCTTCACGCGGCCTATTTCCGTCCCGGCGGCGTGCATCAGGATCTTCCCGGCGCGCTGATCGACGACATCGACCAATGGGCGGACGAGTTTCCGGCGCGCTTGCAGGATATCGACGATCTTCTGACCGAGAACCGCATCTTCAAGCAGCGCAATGTCGATATCGGCGTCGTGACCGAACAGGACATCCAGGACTGGGCCTTTTCCGGCGTCATGGTGCGCGGCTCAGGCTTCGCATGGGATTTGCGCCGCGCACAGCCCTACGAATGTTATGACGAGTTCGAGTTCCAGGTCCCCGTCGGCAAGAACGGCGATTGCTACGACCGCTACCTGTGCCGGATGGCCGAGATGCGGGAATCGATCAAGATCATCAAGCAGGCCTGCGCGAAACTTCGCATGCCGGAAAATCAGGGCCCGGTGATGACGCGCGGCAAGATCAGCCCGCCGAAACGGTCTGACATGAAGACCTCGATGGAGGCGCTGATCCACCACTTCAAGCTCTACACCGAAGGCTTCCACGTTCCCGAGGGCGAGATCTACGCCGCTGTCGAGGCGCCCAAGGGTGAGTTCGGCGTTTACCTTGTGGCCGACGGCACCAACAAACCCTATCGTGCCAAGCTGCGCGCGCCGGGCTTTGCGCATCTTCAGGCGATGGATCACCTGTGCAAAGGGCACCAGTTGGCGGATGTGTCGGCCATTCTGGGCTCACTTGATATCGTGTTTGGCGAAGTGGATCGATAGGCCGCTCCCCCTGCTTCTCTGTTTCGAAAATATCCCCGCCGGAGGCTCCCCCAGGTCGAGCCAGGACAAACGGCAGCAAGACTAAGGACACCGACCCATGCTCCGCCGCCTTCACCCCGACCAGCCCGAGACGTTCGCCTTCACGCCCGCCAACCAGGCCTGGGCGCAGGCGCAGATCACCAAGTACCCCGAGGGCCGGCAGGCAAGCGCCATCATCCCGCTGCTGTGGCGTGCGCAGGAGCAGGAGGGCTGGCTGACCCGGCCCGCCATCGAACATGTGGCCGAGATGCTGGGCTTGGCGCATATCCGCGCGCTCGAGGTTGCGACCTTCTACTTCATGTTCCAGTTGCAGCCGGTGGGCTCGGTCGCGCATCTGCAGATCTGCGGCACCACGTCGTGCATGATCTGCGGGGCCGAGGACCTGGTGGCCGTCTGCCGCGAAAAGATCGCAAACCAGCCCCATCAGCTGAGTGCCGATGGCAAGTTTTCGTGGGAAGAGGTGGAATGCCTTGGTGCCTGCGCCAATGCGCCGATGGCCCAGATCGGCAAGGATTACTACGAGGATCTGACCGCCGAGAAACTGGGTTGGCTGATCGACGAGATGGCGGCCGGCCGCGTGCCGACGCCGGGCCCGCAAAACGGGCGCTACGCGTCGGAACCGGCCAGCGGCCTGACCTCGCTGACCGAGCACGAGGCCGGGCGCGACACGCTCAACATCTCGGCCCGCCTGGCGGCCGATATCGGCGACACGATCAAACGGATCGACGGGACCGAGGTGCCGCTTCTGGCGCCATGGGGCCGTCAATCTGGGGCCAATGTCCCGGCCGAGCCCGCGCGCCCGGTCCCCGCCAACCGCGCCAAGCCGAAACCGGCCGCCCCGGACGTGGCTGCGGTGGCGAAGGTCGAGGTCGCGGAAGCGGAGCCCGAATTGCTGTCCGGCCCACGCGACGGACAGGCGGCCGATGACCTCAAGCGGATTTCCGGCGTTGGTCCCAAACTGGAAGGCGTGCTGAACGATCTGGGTTTTTATCATTTTGACCAGATCGCCGCATGGACGCCAGAGCAGGTGGCCTGGGTCGATGCGCGCCTGAAATTCAAGGGCCGCATCGAACGCGACGACTGGATCGGCCAGGCCAAGGGCTTCGCATCCGGGGGCTGAGCCCCCTTCAATCGTGATCATGCCGCAGGGGGTCCGGGTCGACCGGCCCCGGTGCCCGAATAGGTTCGGGTTCGGGTAACAAGAAGGGAAATGACATGACAACCGGACGAAAACTGGTCTGCGCCATCACATGGTGGACCATCGCGTGCATTCTGGGCCTGACGGTGGCGCTTTTGGCCATTGGCCTGTTGGGGTTGTGGGTGGCCGTGGGCGCGTTGGCGGGTCTTGGAACGACGGTCGTGTCGGGCTGGCTGTGCCAGCTGCTGTTCTGCACCGATTTCGATGAGAAGCTGGCGTCCCGACGCCGATAGGCCACTGGGCGCGGCAATTTGTCTTGAAGATACAAGACAAACCGAATTTTCCTGTCTAAAACAGTCCCCAACACGTTTGAAAAAAATGGGGGGATACTCATGGATTCGCAAACCGGTGGCCTGATTTGTACCGCAATCTGTTGGGGCGTGGCGCTTTTGGTCGGCACCTTCGCGGGCACGGCATTGATGGTTTTGGGTGATTGGTGGCTTTTGCAGGCGATATTCGCGGGAACGCTGATTTTCATCGCTGTGGGCGCGTTGGTGTCGTTGACGGTGTGCCGCCCGATGCCCGGCCTCGTGAAGGCGGGATCGGCCGGGGTCAAACCCGAGACCAGCACCGCAGCCGCAGCCCCCGCACCGGCAACCCCCAAGCCGGCACCCCCCAAGCCGGCACCCCCCAAGCCGGCAGCCGCCAAGCCGGCAGCCCCGGCGCCCGCATCGGCAGTACAGGCCGGTGAAGAATCCCGGCCCGCTGCCCTCGACGGCCCGCGTGACGGCGGCGCGGATGATCTCAAACGGATCAAGGGGATCGGGCCAAAGCTCGAGATCTTGTGCAATTCGCTTGGATTCTACCATTTCGACCAGATTGCGGCCTGGACCGCCGAGGAGGTCGCCTGGGTCGATCAGAACCTTGAAGGCTTCAAGGGCCGGGTCACGCGCGACACATGGGTCGAACAAGCACGGCTATTGGCCGCAGGAGGCGAGACGGAATTCTCGCGCAAAGTCGACGGGGGTGACGTATACTGATCTTCGGGGAGGGTTTGTTGAAACCAGCCTGGAGGGTTGAGAATGTTCATTTCTGACGACCTCTGGCTGCGCGGGCAGACCGCGCAGCGCAATATCCAAGACGTGGTGAATTACACCGGCGCGTTCTGGGGCACGGCCATGCTTCAGACGATGCAGATGGGCCTGACCGCGCCGCAGGCCTTCTGGACGGCCATGGGTCGGGCGGGGAACGCACCCACCACCCAACCCGCGACCATCCCCGTCCCCGATATGGCAAAGCCGTTGCCCCAGGCCGCGCCTGTTGCACCCGCCGCACCCGTCGCATCTGTCGTGGCGATCCGGGTTCGGGAACCTGACACGGCCCCACCCCCACCGGATGATCTGACGTCGCTGCTGGGCGTGGGCGCGAAACTGGCCGCTTCCCTCAACGCCGAAGGCATCCACCGCTATCAACAGATCGCAGCCCTCGATGAGGCCGCGGTCGCCGCGCTCGATGCAAGGATCAAGGGGTTTCGCATGCTTGCGGGCCGCTACGATCTGGTCGCGCAGGCCAGGACCTTCGGTTAGGTTCGGGCGGGTCGGGATTGCCTCGGGGGGCGGGCCAAGCTAGGCAGGCGCCGCTATGGATGCGGCGGGGCCTGCTGATGACACGACCACCCGAACCCGACCAGACCGAACGCCGCCGTGTGGCCCAGATCAGGCGCGCGGCCATCGTGATGGCCGCGACGATGATCTTGTGGATGGGCGCGCAGTTTCTGGGCGGTCAGTTGGGCCTGCCGGTACGGTTCGTGTTTTTGTTCGACCTTGCGGCGATTGCCGCACTGGTCTGGGCGATGATTGTGACTTATTGGGTATGGAAAGCGCGCCGCGACGGGCGGTGACGCCATGACGGCCCGCCAGACCGGGACCGACCCAAAGACGTTAAGAGAGGCTGACCATGCTTCAGGACAAAGACCGGATCTTCACCAATATCTACGGGATGCACGACCGCACCCTGGCCGGCGCAAGGGCGCGGGGACACTGGGATGGCACCAAGGATCTGATCGGTCTTGGCCGTGACAAGATCGTGGAGATCATGAAGGCCAGCGGGCTGCGCGGGCGGGGCGGTGCGGGCTTTCCCACGGGTCTGAAATGGTCGTTCATGCCCAAGGAAAGCGACGGACGCCCGGCCTATCTCGTGGTCAATGCCGACGAATCGGAACCCGGCACCTGCAAGGACCGGGAGATCATGCGAAATGATCCCCACACCTTGATCGAAGGCTGCCTGATCGCGTCTTTCGCAATGAACGCCAATGCCTGCTACATCTATATCCGTGGCGAATACATCCGCGAGCGCGAGGCGCTGCAGGCGGCCATCGACGAGGCTTATGACGCGGGGCTCGTGGGCAAGAACGCTGCCGGGTCGGGCTGGGATTTCGACCTGTACCTGCATCATGGCGCGGGCGCCTATATCTGCGGCGAGGAAACCGCGCTGTTGGAAAGCCTGGAGGGTCGCAAGGGCATGCCGCGCATGAAGCCGCCATTCCCGGCCGGCGCGGGCCTGTATGGGTGCCCGACCACGGTGAACAACGTCGAATCCATCGCCGTCGTGCCCACCATCCTGCGCCGCGGCGCGGACTGGTTCGCGGGCTTCGGGCGGCCCAACAACGCGGGCACCAAGCTGTTTGCCATCAGCGGCCATGTCAACAATCCCTGCGTCGTCGAGGAAGAGATGAGCATTCCCTTCGACGAACTGATCGAGCGCCATTGCGGTGGCATTCGGGGCGGTTGGGACAACCTCAAGGCGGTGATTCCCGGCGGGTCCTCGGTGCCGATGCTGCCCGGCTCGGTCATGCGCGAGGGCGCGATCATGGATTTCGACTGGTTGCGTGAACAGCGCTCGGGCCTTGGAACGGCGGCGGTGATCGTGATGGATCAGTCGACCGATGTCATCAAGGCGATCTGGCGCCTGTCGAAGTTCTACAAGCATGAAAGCTGTGGCCAGTGCACGCCTTGCCGCGAGGGCACGGGCTGGATGATGCGCGTGATGGACCGTCTGGTGAAAGGCGAGGCGCAGGTCGAGGAAATCGACATGCTGCTCGACGTCACGAAACAGGTCGAAGGCCACACCATCTGCGCCCTTGGCGACGCGGCGGCCTGGCCGATCCAGGGCCTGATCCGCCATTTCCGCCACGAGATCGAAGACCGCATCAAGGTCAAGCGCGACGGCACGGTGCAAGTCGCCGCGGAATGAGCGCAGAGCACCACATCGCGCATTTCAATTGGGCCACCTTGCGGGCCCCCATGGGAGACCCGTTGGTGGAGCCGTTCGTGAGCGCAGTGCCGAAGGTGAACGCCTTGGCCGAACGCAGCCCCGGTTTCGTCTGGCGCCATGGTGAAGAGCAGATAGCCGCAGCTGAAGCAGGTTGGCCGTTGTTTCGCGACAACCCAAGGCTGATCGCATCCTTCTCGGTCTGGGAAACGCCAGAGCATCTGCGCGACTACGTTTACAAGACTGTGCATGGGGCGTTTTTCAAGCGCGCCGATGCATGGTTCGAGCCCGATGGCCTGCGGGGGCACCTATTGTGGCGCGTCCCGGTCGGACATCAGCCGACAATGGCTGAGGCGCGGGGCAGGTTCGACGCTTTCGCTGAAAATGGACCTACGGATGAGGTTTTCACTTTTTCCGAGGCCTTTCCGCGCTAGCCTTGGTCAAGATGCCCAGTTTTCGAGAGGAAGATCAGATGTGCCATGGCCATATCGACCCGAAATTCCTGATGCAGGATGCGCAGGCGCGCACCCGGGACGTGCGGGTTCCGCGTCTTGAGCTGGGGCCTGCGATCAAGGGCGCGTTTGCCCGCCTGATAAAGCGCAAACCCGACGCGGCGGGCGCCGAACCTGTTTCGGTGCCGGCCGAATGACCGGGGCGGGCGCGCGTGCGGGCGCGCCCTTTGAACATGCCTGGATGGTGAAAAACCCCTGTGGATCGCCCGGCAGGTGACGTGGGGGCGACACGGCCCGCATGGCATCATCCCCGGCAGGGCTTGCAGCCGGGCAGGTGGTGCGGATACTCATGAGCCACGACGCGCATGGGATGCGACAAGAAATGGGGTTCACGCGATGGCCAAGCCAGCGGCACTAGTCAAACTTGGGATCTGCCTGGTCCTTGTGGGCGCGACCGCCGGATGCGGCATCGGCCGCGATCGTGGGCCGCAGGTCGTCGGCCTGCCTTTCAACGCGCGCCTCGATACGGGCGAAACGTTTCGGGATTTCACCGTTGCCGTAGAGGCCGGGGGCGCCAGCCTCGAGGATGCACGCGAAAGCGCCCGGTTCCCCGCGACCCGTCATTGCACCGATCGCACCGGGGATTCCTCGGTCGAATGGGTGATGGACGCCGCCACCGGGGACTGGGCCTTCAGCCGGACCGAGGACGGTGACCTGATCGTCAGCGGGCAATGCGTGGGCCGTTAGGCCCGGCGCGCGGCAGTTCGGCCACAGCCAACCGGATCAGCAGCATCGAAAGAGTTGCGAAAAACCCGGCGATTCCCTATTCTTGACGGCAATAAAGATCCGGTCCCGGTGCCCACCATGGCGCCGCGAGATGCCGGAGCGAGGCATGGGTAAAGGGCAGACCATGGTGCGTCTTTATAGGTACGGGCTGGCGATCATCTACCTGGCCGCCTGCGTGACTGGCATGATCCTGGGATATACTTGGGGCATCGGTGGATCGATCCTGGGCGTGGTTCTGGGGGCGATGGTGGCCGCAGGCGTCGCCATGGCGCTGAATACGCCAGAGCGTATGGAAACGGCATTCTACAGTATCATGTCGGTGGTCGTGGTCGGAGGGGTGATCTACCTGATCGTGGCCTTCTGGGGTGTCCGTCTCTAGCGACGATGCGCGATGTCGGCGGGCATCGCCTTGCCCCGCGCCGGCGGGTTTCGGCACATGTCGCCCCCTGACGCGGCATTGATATTGAATAACCGGCGGGCCGGACCCCAGATAGGGGCAACCCGATCCCGTCGGTGAATTCAGCAAGAAGGCACGCCCCATGAAACCCTATGCCAAGGTGATGGCGATCTCGATCCTGGTCACGGCCGTGGGCCTGTTGACCGCCATCGGCCCCGCACGCGCGGATGACTGGCAGCCCCTGCGGGACGATCCCCGCATGAACAGCGGATTGACCGTCATTGCCGTCGGGCGCCACATTCACAATGTCTGCCCCGACATCAACGCGCGTCTCTTGCGCGCGCTCGGGTTTGCCGAAGGCTTGGTGGGCCACGCCCAGGACCTTGGCTATTCCAGGTCCGAGGTGAACGCCTTCATCGACGATCCCGCCGAGCAGGATCGTTACCGCGAGGTCGCGCGCAGCTATTTCGCCCAGAACGGCGCGGACATGGATGACCCCGAAAGTGTCTGCCAGGTGGGGCGCGACGAAATTGCCGCGGGATCGACGATTGGCAGACTGCTTCGCGGGGGATAAAAGCAAGCGGAACGCGATTGAGCCGGACGCCCCGTTTCAGACCGGGGCCCCGCGCGACAGGAAGGACCGCACCCCATGAGCGACCTGCGCAAGATCATCATCGATGACACCGAAATCGAGGTCGATCCCGCCATGACCCTGATCCAGGCCTGCGAACAGGCCGGGATCGAAATTCCCCGGTTTTGCTATCACGAGCGTCTCAGCATCGCGGGCAATTGCCGGATGTGCCTGGTAGAGGTTGTGGGCGGCCCGCCCAAACCCGCCGCGTCCTGCGCGATGCAGGTCAAGGATCTGCGCCCGGGTCCCGAAGGCGCCCCGCCGGTGATCAAGACCAATTCCCCCATGGTAAAAAAGGCCCGCGAAGGGGTCATGGAATTCCTGCTGATCAATCATCCGCTGGATTGCCCGATCTGCGACCAGGGCGGCGAATGCGATCTGCAGGATCAGGCGATGGCCTATGGCGTGGATTTCTCGCGCTACCGCGAACCCAAGCGTGCCGCGACCGAATTGGAGCTTGGTCCGCTGGTGGGCACCGCCATGACCCGCTGCATCTCGTGCACCCGTTGCGTCCGATTCATTACCGAGGTCGCAGGCATGCCCGAAATGGGCCAGACCGGCCGTGGCGAGGATTCCGAGATCACCTCCTATCTTGGGCAGACGCTCGAATCAGAGATGCAGGGCAACATCGTCGATCTGTGCCCGGTTGGCGCGCTGACCTCGAAACCCTACAGCTTCACCGCCCGTCCCTGGGAACTGACCAAGACCGAGTCGATCGATGTGATGGATGCCCTTGGCTCCAACATCCGCGTCGACACCAAGGGGCGCGAAGTGATGCGCATCCTGCCGCGCAACAATGACGGCGTGAACGAGGAATGGCTGTCGGACAAATCACGCTATGTCTGGGACGGCCTGCGCCGCCAGCGGCTGGACAAGCCCTACATTCGCGAGAACGGCAAATTGCGCCCCGCGTCGTGGGGCGAAGCGCTCGCCATGGCGGCAGACAAGATCAAGGCTGCCGGCAAACTGACCGGTCTGGTCGGGGATCTGGCCCCGGCCGAGGCTGCTTTTGCGCTCAAGCAGGTGGTTGAAGGGCAGGGCGGACAGGTCGAATGCCGAGTCGATGGGGCAAAGCTTCCGGCGGGCAATCGCTCGGCCTATGTTGGCACTGCCGCGATCGAGGATCTCGACGGGGCCGACTACATCATGCTGATCGGCACCAACCCGCGCGCCGAGGCGCCCGTGCTGAACGCGCGCATTCGCAAGGCGTGGTCGCGTGGCGCGAATATCGGTCTGGTGGGGGGCGCCGCCGATCTGACCTATGATCATGTGCATATGGGCACGGGTCGGGCGGCGCTTCAGACGCTTCTGGATCGCGATCACACGGATGTCGTCGACAAGCCGTCGATCGTGATTGTCGGTCAGGGCGCCATCCGCGAAGCCGATGGCGAGGCCGTTCTGGCCGCTGCCATGGCCTTTGCCGAAAAGACCGGGTCCAAGTTCATGGTCTTGCACACGGCCGCCGGTCGGGTCGGGGCGATGGATGTGGGCGCGGTGACCGAAGGCGGCATGACCGCTGCCACCGACGGGGCCGACGTGATCTACAACCTTGGTGCGGACGAGATCGACATCAAGGCGGGTGCTTTCGTGATCTACCAGGGCAGCCATGGCGACCGGGGCGCGCATCGTGCGGACCTGATCCTGCCATCCGCTGCCTATACCGAGGAAGCGGGCCTGTTCGTCAACACCGAAGGTCGGCCGCAACTGGCAATGCGCGCCAGTTTCCCGCCGGGGGAGGCCAAGGAGAATTGGGCGATCTTGCGGGCCTTGTCGGCGCAAATCGGCGCGGCGCTGCCGTATGACAGTCTTGCCGTCCTGCGCAAGGCGATGGTCAAGGCGGTACCCCATCTGGCCATGGTCGACGAGGTTGTCGAAAACAAGTGGCAACCGATTGTCGCCGGGGGCATGGGCGATGCGGATTTCGTGGGCGCGATCACCGATCATTACCTGACGAACGCGATCACACGGGCATCGGGCCTGATGGCGGAGTTGTCGGCCAACGCGAAGGCCCGCAGCGAGACCAAGATCGCGGCGGAGTAGGCGGTTTGCGGCGGACACGGGGTGGCGTTCGGGCCCTTGCCGGCCTTTGTGCGGCGGCCATGGTGCTGTCCGCCTGCCAAGGCGCATCGGACATGGCACCACCCGTTTCGCCGCCGGCCGTTTACGAGGGCGTGGCCACACGTTTGCTTGACGATGATCTTGTGAATTTCCGGGTTCAGATGGCGGGCGGTGCCACCCGCGACGATCTGGAGGCTTATGCCCGCTGCGCGGCCGCGCAATATACACTTATCCGTGGCTTCGGCTTTGCGCGACATGTCCGCACAAATGTGCAGGAAGAGGGTGGCGTTTGGGTCGGAGATGCGGTTTACACCATCTCGCCGGCGCTCCCGCGGGGGTTGCAGACACTCGACGCCGAAGTAGTGGCGGCCGCTTGCGCCGAGCAGGGGATACCGACGATCTAGGGAACGACCCATGGACGGCTTTTTTTCGACCACACTCGGCCTCATGACGATCATGGCGGCGCAAAGCCTGCTGGTGCTCGGCTTTGTGATGGTCAGCCTGTTGTTCCTCGTCTACGGCGACCGGAAAATCTGGGCGGCGGTGATGATGCGGCGCGGCCCCAACGTGGTGGGCATTTTCGGCCTGCTGCAGACCGTGGCCGACGCGTTGAAATACGTGGTGAAGGAAGTCGTGATTCCTGCGGGCGCCGACCGGCCGGTTTTCCTTTTGGCACCGATGACCAGCTTCGTTCTGGCGGTGATTGCCTGGGCGGTGATTCCATTCAACGACACCTGGGTTCTGGCCGATATCAACGTGGCCATCCTGTATGTCTTCGCCATGTCCTCGCTCGAGGTCTACGGCGTGATCATGGGGGGCTGGGCGTCGAACTCCAAATACCCGTTCCTCGGCTCGCTTCGGTCCGCGGCGCAGATGATTTCCTACGAGGTGTCCATTGGTCTGATCATCATCGGTGTGATCATCTCGACCGGGTCGCTCAACTTTGGCGATATCGTGGATGCGCAGGATACGGGCTGGGGCCTGTTCGGCTGGTACTGGCTGCCGCATCTGCCGATGGTGTTCTTGTTCTTCATCTCGGCGCTGGCCGAAACCAACCGCCCGCCCTTCGACCTGCCCGAGGCTGAATCGGAACTGGTCGCGGGCTACCAGGTTGAATATTCCTCCACGCCATTCCTGCTGTTCATGGCCGGCGAATATATCGCCATCTTCCTGATGTGCGCGCTGATGACGCTGCTGTTCTTTGGCGGCTGGCTGTCGCCGGTGCCGTTCATCCCGGACTCGCCCCTGTGGATGGTTGCAAAGATGGCGTTCTTCTTCTTCCTCTTCGCGATGGTGAAGGCCATCGTGCCCCGTTACCGCTATGATCAGCTGATGCGCCTTGGGTGGAAAGTGTTCCTGCCCTTCAGCCTGGGCTGGGTGGTGTTCGTGGCCTTCATGGCGAAATTCGAGATGTTCGGTGGCATCTATGCCCGTTGGGCGATTGGAGGCTGAGACATGACCCAGATCGACTATACCCGGGCGGCGAAATATTTCCTGCTCGTCGATATCTTCAAGGGGTTCAAACTGGGGATGAAGTATTTCTTCGCTCCCAAGGTGACCTTGAACTACCCCCATGAAAAAGGCCCGCTTTCGCCCCGGTTTCGGGGCGAACACGCGCTGCGCCGCTACCCGAACGGCGAGGAACGGTGCATCGCGTGCAAGCTGTGCGAGGCGATCTGCCCCGCGCAGGCCATCACCATCGACGCCGAACCGCGCGAAGACGGCAGCCGCCGCACCACGCGCTACGACATCGACATGACGAAATGCATCTATTGCGGCTTTTGCCAGGAAGCCTGCCCCGTCGACGCCATCGTCGAAGGCCCGAATTTCGAGTTCGCCACCGAAACGCGGGAAGAGCTGTATTACGACAAGGCGAAGCTGCTGGAAAACGGCGAGCGATGGGAATCTGCCATCGCGCGCAACCTTGAACTGGATGCGCCCTACCGATGACCGATACCCCCGAAAACCCCTTTGCGGCAATGTTTGCCCAGACCCAGGCGATGACCCAGGAATGGGTCAAGACCGTCAATCCGGCGCTTGCGAATTTCAACGTCGCGGGCATGGACAAGCTATGGCCGACCGTCCCCGCCGAGATGCTGGAGGCGTTCCTGGGCAAGCAATTCAACCCCGAGGGGCTGGATGCCAAGACCCGGCTGTTGCTGACGTTGCAGGGCCTGACCATCCAGGGTGCCTTGGCCGAGGCGCAGATCCGCCTGACAGTGCGCCACGCCATCGAGGCGGGCGCCACCAAGCAGGAAGTGGCCGAGGCCATCGGGCTGGCCGCCATGTTCGGTGGGGTGCCCGCCATGAACAAGGCGATGGAACTGGCCAAGGACGCCATCGACGGGATCGAGGAGTAGTCATGGGTATCGCGGATTTCACCTTTTACATGTTTGCGCTTTCGGTGATCCTGGGCGGCCTGTTCACGGTCACGTCCAAGAACCCGGTGCATTCGGTGCTGTGGCTGATCCTTGCGTTCCTGTCTTCGGCGGGCCTGTTCGTGATGCTGGGCGCCGAATTCGTCGCGATGCTGCTGATCATCGTCTATGTGGGCGCGGTCGCGGTGCTGTTCTTGTTCGTCGTGATGATGCTGGATGTGGATTTCGCCGAACTGAAGGCCGAGATGGCGAAATATGTGCCGATTGCCGGACTGATCGGCGTGGTCTTGTTGATGCAGCTGTCGCTGGCCTTTGGATCGTGGCAATTCTCGGACGGGATCGATGCGCGCCTCGGAAACCCCACGCCGCCGCTTGAGGACATGCACAACACCCAGGCATTGGGCGCACTCATCTATGACCAGTATTTCCTGCTGTTCCAGCTGTCGGGGCTGATCTTGCTGGTGGCGATGATCGGGGCGATTGTTCTGACCCTGCGCCACCGCGTGGACGTCAAGCGCCAGAACGTGGTCGCCCAGATGATGCGCGACCCGGCCACGGCGATGGAACTGAAGGATGTGAAACCGGGGCAGGGGCTTTAACGCGCCGCCTTTGTGCCGCCAACGTGCGGCAGTTTGAATGACCATGCGGGGCAAGAGGCCCCGCGGAGGGACGATAGGATGATCGGACTTGAACACTACCTGACGGTGGCCGCTGCGCTGTTCGTCATCGGGATCTTCGGGATCTTCCTGAATCGCAAGAACATCATCATCATCCTGATGTCGGTCGAGTTGATGCTGTTGGCGGTCAATATCAACCTTGTGGCCTTTTCCAGCTTTCTGGGCGATCTGACCGGGCAGGTGTTCACCCTGTTCGTTCTGACGGTCGCGGCGGCCGAGGCCGCGATCGGGCTTGCGATCCTGGTCTGCTATTTCCGCAACCGCGGCACGATTGCCGTCGAAGACGTCTCGAACATGAAGGGCTGAGGCACATGGAAACGATCCTCCTTTTTGCCCCCCTCGTCGGCGCCCTGATCTGCGGGTTCGGCTGGCGCATGATCGGGCAAACCGCGGCCTGCGTCGTGGCGACCGCGATGCTGTTCTTGTCGTGCCTGCTGTCTTGGGGCGTGTTCCTTGGATTTGACGGGCAGACCTACACGCACAGCCTGTTCACCTGGATCGAAAGCGGCACGCTGTTCACCGATTGGGCAATCCGCATCGACCGCCTGACGGCGATCATGCTGATCGTGATCACCAGCGTCTCGGCGCTCGTGCACCTGTATTCCTTCGGCTACATGGCCCATGACGAGAACTTCAAGGAGGGCGAAAGCTACCGCCCCCGGTTCTTTGCCTACCTGTCGTTCTTTACCTTCACGATGCTGATGCTGGTAACGGCCGACAACCTGTTGCAGCTGTTCTTCGGCTGGGAAGGCGTGGGTGTCGCATCCTACCTTCTGATCGGGTTCTACTACCGCAAACCGTCGGCCGGGGCGGCGGCGATGAAGGCCTTCATCGTCAACCGGGTCGGTGATTTCGGGTTCCTGCTGGGCATCTTCGCGCTGTTCTGGATGACGGACTCGATCCAGTTCGACGTGGTCCTGTCGATGGGCCCGGACCTGATGGAGATGACGATCCCCTTCCTCGGGATGGAGCTGAACGCCGCCAACACCATTGCGATGCTCTTGTTCGTGGGGGCGATGGGGAAATCGGCGCAGCTGTTCTTGCACACGTGGTTGCCGGACGCGATGGAAGGCCCGACGCCCGTGTCGGCCCTGATCCACGCGGCCACCATGGTCACCGCAGGCGTGTTCCTGGTGTGCCGCATGTCGCCGATCATCGAATACGCGCCTTATGCCGGCAATTTCATCATCATCATCGGCGCCCTGACGGCGTTTTTCGCCGCAACGGTCGGCCTCGTGCAAAACGACATCAAGCGCGTCATCGCCTATTCGACCTGTTCACAGCTTGGCTACATGTTCGTGGCCGCTGGCGTCGGCGTTTATTCGGTCGCGATGTTCCACCTGTTCACGCACGCGTTCTTCAAGGCGATGCTGTTCCTTGGCGCCGGGTCGGTCATCCATGCGATGCATCACGAACAGGACATGCGGAATTATGGCGGCCTGCGCAAAAAGATCCCGCTGACCTTCTACGCGATGCTGACCGGAACGCTGGCCATCACAGGTGTCGGCATCCCGCTGACCTATATCGGGTTTGCAGGCTTCTTTTCGAAGGATGCCGTGGTCGAAAGCGCCTACGCCTTTGGCGGCGACCTGGGGCATTTCGCGTTCTGGGCGCTGATCGTGGCCGCGGCGTTTACCAGCTTCTATTCCTGGCGGCTGATGTTCCTGACCTTCTTTGGCGAGCCGCGCGGCAAGAAACACACCCATGATCACGCCCATGAAAGCCCCTGGACCATGTTGGTCCCGCTGGGTGCGCTGGCGCTGGGCGCGATTTTCTCGGGGTTCATCTGGTACAACTCCTTCTTCGGGAAAACCAACGAGGTCGCGCAATTCTTTGGCGTGTCCTACGCGGTCGAGGGTGAGGCGGAGGGCGCCCATGGCGACGACACCCATGCGACCGACGACGCCCAGGCCACGGATGAGGCGCATGGCGATGCCACCGCCGCGACGGGTGATCATGGTGGCGAGGGTGCGCATTACCCCCACTACGTCCTGACCGGTGTGCCGGGCGAAGGCGCGATCCACGCAGCACCCGACAACAACGTTCTGAACGAAGCCCACGAGGTGCCCACCTGGGTCAAGGTCTCACCCTTCGTGGCAATGATCGGCGGGTTCCTCGTGGCGTTCTGGTTCTACATCCTCGATCCGTCGATCCCGCGGCGCCTGGCCGAGAACCAGCGCCCGCTTTACCTGTTCTTGCTGAACAAATGGTATTTCGACGAGATCTACGATTTCGTGTTCGTGCGTCCGGCCCGCTGGCTTGGCAAGGTCTTGTGGAAGGGCGGCGATGGCGCTGTCATCGACGGCGGGATCAACGGGCTGGCACTGGGGATCATCCCTTTCTTCACCCGTCTCGCCGGTCGGGCGCAGTCCGGTTACATCTTCCATTACGCCTTTGCGATGGTGCTGGGGATCGTGGTGCTTGTCACCTGGGTCACCCTGAGCGTCGGAGGGTAAGAGGGCACCATGGACAACCTTCTTTCCATCGTCACCTTCCTGCCGCTTGTCGCGGCGCTGATCCTGGCGGTTTTCCTGCGCGGTGACGACGCGGCCGCCCAGCTGAACGCCAAGCGGCTGGCCTTTGCCGCGACGCTGGCGACGTTCCTGATCTCGATCTTCATCCTGGTGGAATTCGACCCGAACGACACCAATTTCCAGTTGGTCGAGGAAACCGAATGGCTGATGGGCCTGACCTACAAGGTCGGCGTCGACGGCATTTCGGTCCTGTTCGTCATGCTGACCACCTTCCTGATGCCGATCACGATCGCGGCGTGTTGGGGCGTCACGCACCGGGTCAAGGAATACATGATCGCGCTGCTGATCCTCGAGACGCTGATGATCGGTGTGTTCGTGGCGCTGGACCTGGTTCTGTTCTACGTCTTCTTCGAGGCGGGACTGATCCCGATGTTCCTGATCATCGGGATCTGGGGCGGGGCCAACCGCATCTATGCCAGCTTCAAGTTCTTTCTCTACACCTTCCTCGGATCGGTGTTGATGCTGGTGGCCATGGTGGCGATGTACGTGGACGCGGGCACTGCCGATATCCCCACGCTGCTGAACCACCAGTTCAGTGCCGGCACGCTGGACGTGGCGGGATGGCAGATCGTGGGCGGGATGCAGACGCTGCTGTGGTTCGCCTTCTTCGCATCCTTCGCGGTGAAGATGCCGATGTGGCCCGTGCACACATGGTTGCCTGACGCCCACGTTCAGGCCCCCACCGCGGGGTCGGTCATCCTGGCGGCGGTTCTGCTCAAGATGGGTGGCTATGGCTTCTTGCGGTTCAGCCTGCCGATGTTCCCGGTCGCCTCCGACCTGATGGCGCCGCTGGTGCTGTGGCTGTCGGTCATCGCGATCATCTATACCTCGCTGGTGGCGATGGTGCAGTCGGACATGAAAAAGCTGATCGCCTATTCCTCGGTCGCGCATATGGGCTTCGTGACCATGGGGATCTTTGCCGCCAACCAGAACGGGGTCGATGGCGCGATTTTCCAGATGATCAGCCACGGCTTCATCTCGGGCGCGTTGTTCTTGTGCGTGGGCGTGATCTATGACCGGATGCATACCCGCGACATCGACGCCTATGGCGGGCTGGTGGTGCGGATGCCGGCCTATGCCGCGATCTTCATGCTGTTCACCATGGCCAATGTCGGTCTTCCGGGCACCTCGGGTTTCGTGGGCGAGTTCCTGACCCTGATCGGCGTCTTCCAGGTCAACACCTGGGTCGGCGTTCTGGCGGCAACCGGTGTCATCCTGTCTGCCTGTTACGCTTTGTGGCTGTATCGCCGCGTCGTGTTTGGCGATCTGATCAAGGAAAGCCTGAAATCCATCACCGACATGACCGGCCGCGAAAAGGCGATCTTTGCGCCCTTGGTGGTCATGACGATCCTTCTTGGCGTCTACCCCAGCCTTGTGACCGATATCATCGGCCCCTCGGTCGAGGCGCTTGTCTTGCAATACGACATCGCGGTGGAGGCCCACGTGCCCGATACCCATGTCGCCGCCAACCATTAAGGTGTTTCCATGATCGGGTCCGACCTTGCCATCATGATCCCCGAGATCGTCCTTGCCCTTTACGCAATGGCCGCGCTGCTGCTGGCGGTTTACACGACCAAGGACGGCATGGCGCCCGCGCTGGTCTGGGGCACGGCGACATTGTTCGTGATCATGGCCTTCTATATCGGTGTGACAGGGTCCGGCACCCGGATGGCCTTTGACGGCATGATCGTCGACGATGCCTTTGCGCGCTTTGCAAAGGTCACGATCTTGCTGTCGGCGGCGGCGATCCTGGTCATCAGCCAGGATTACATGGCCAAGACCGACCTGTTGCGGTTCGAATACCCGATCCTGATCGTGCTGGCGACAATCGGCATGATGATCATGGTGTCGGCCGGTGACCTGATCGCGCTGTACATGGGGTTGGAACTGCAATCGCTGGCGCTTTACGTGGTGGCGTCGCTGCGGCGTGACAGCGTGCGGTCGACCGAGGCCGGGCTGAAATACTTCGTCCTTGGCGCGCTGTCCTCGGGGATGCTGCTTTATGGCGCGTCGCTGGTCTATGGCTACGCGGGCACAACGGCCTTTGCGGGCATCATCGACACCGCGATGGAGGGGTCGTTGCCCCTTGGCATGCTGTTCGGGCTTGTCTTCGTGATGGCGGGGCTTGCCTTCAAGGTGTCGGCCGCGCCGTTCCACATGTGGACGCCGGATGTCTACGAGGGATCGCCAACCCCGATCACCGCGCTGTTCGCGACGGCCCCCAAGGTCGCAGCCATCGCCCTGTTCGCGCGCGTCGTGCATGACGCGTTTGGCGGTGTGGTGGGCGATTGGCAGCAGATCGTGGCCTTCTTGTCGGTGACCTCCATGTTCCTGGGTGCCATTGCCGCGATCGGGCAGACCGACATCAAGCGGCTGATGGCCTATTCCTCGATCTCGCATATGGGATTTGCGCTGATGGGACTTGCCTCCGGCACGGCGCAGGGTGTCGAGGCGATGCTGATCTACATGGCGATCTACGTGACAATGAATATCGGCACCTTCGCCTTCATCCTGACCATGGAAAAGGACGGCCGGCACGTCACCGAGATTTCGGCCCTGTCCAGTTTCGCCAGCCGCGAGGGGGCCAAGGCCATCGCGATCCTGCTGCTGATGTTCAGCCTTGCGGGCGTGCCGCCGCTGGTGGGCTTTTTCGGCAAATACGCGGTGCTGACGGCCGCCGTGGATGCCGGGATGGTCTGGCTGGCCGTGGCAGGCGTGATCGCGTCGGTGATCGGTGCCTTCTATTACCTGCGCATCGTCTACCTGATGTATTTCGGCGAAGACCGCGAAGGCCTGGATGGCAAGATGGGCGTGATGCAATACACTGGCTTGATGGTGTCAGCCGCGATCATGCTGCTGGGGATCATCAACCTGTTCGGCATCGAAGCACCTGCCGCGCTGGCGGCCGAGATGCTGGTTCGCTGAATGGCGGCCTGGCCCGAAGGTCTGGGCCGGCAGGTCATCGCCACCACTGACAGCACCATGGCCGAGGCCGCGCGCCAGGCGCCGGCCCTGGCAGGCCCCACATGGATCTGCGCGCTGGAGCAGACCGCCGCGCGCGGGCGCCGTGGCCGGGCATGGTCCAACCCCAGGGGCAATTTCGCGGCCTCGCTGGTGATGCGCCCGAGCGAACCGCCGGGCCGGGTGGCGCTGCGGTCCTTTGTGGCGGCGCTGGCATTGCAGGATGCCTTTGTCGCCGCCACCGGTCGGGCCGAAAGCTTTGCATTGAAATGGCCGAACGATGTGCTTTTGAACGGTGGCAAGGTGGCGGGCATCTTGCTGGAAAGCATGGGGCAGGGCGCGCGGGTCGATCATCTGATCATCGGCATCGGCGTGAACCTGGTCGAGGCCCCCGCGCCCGCTCAGGTCGAACCGGGTGCGGTGCCCCCCGTGAGCCTGATGTCGGAAACCGGGGCGGCCGTCACGCCCGAGGATTTCCTGGATCTGCTGGCCCCCGCCTATGCGAAATACGAGGCGCAGTTCACCACCTACGGTTTTGCACCGATCCGCACCGCCTGGCTGGCCAATGCCACCCGCCTGGGTCAGGCCATCACCGCACGGACGGCCACCACGGAAACCAGCGGAACGTTCCGCGACGTGGACATGGAGGGCAATCTTGTGCTGGAAACGTCCAGGGGCCGTCAGCATATCGCGGCGGCCGATATCTTTTTCTGAAGGAAGGGCGCGCAAATGCTCCTCTGTATCGATTGCGGGAACACCAACACGGTCTTTTCGGTGTGGGATGGCGAAACCTTTCTCGCGACCTTTCGCACCTCGACCGAACACACCCGCACGGCGGATCAGTATTTCGTCTGGTTCTCGACCCTGATGGAGCATCAGAAGATCGCGGTGGCGATCACCGAATGCATCATCTCGTCGACAGTGCCACGGGTGGTCTTCAACCTGCGCGTTCTGTGCGACCGCTATTTCCAGACCCGGCCGGTGGTGGTGGGCAAACCCGAATGCCTGCTGCCCACCATGCCGCGCGTCGACGAGGGCACACAGGTCGGCCCGGACCGCCTGGTGAACACCGCAGGTGCCTTTGACCGCCACGGCGGTGACCTGATCGTGGTGGATTTCGGCACCGCCACGACGTTTGACGTGGTGGCCGAGGACGGCGCCTATGTGGGCGGCGTGATCGCGCCGGGCGTGAACCTGAGCCTCGAGGCACTGCACCACGCGGCGGCGGCATTGCCCCATGTCGACGTGACGAAACCGCAGCGTGTGATCGGAACCAACACGGTCGCCTGCATGCAATCGGGTGTGTTCTGGGGATATGTTGGTCTGGTGCGTGGCGTTTGCGACCGTATCCGTGCCGAATACGAACGCCCCATGCGGATTATCGGCACGGGCGGGCTTGCGCCGTTGTTCTCGCAGGGGGATGTGTTATTTGACCAGATCGAAGATGATCTGACGATGCACGGCCTGACCGTGATCCACAAATACAACAAGGACAACGGGCAGACATGAGCACCCGCGAACGGCTGATTTACCTCCCCCTCGGTGGCGCGGGGGAGATCGGGATGAACTGTTACGTCTATGGCTACGGCCCCGCAGGCAAGGAACGCCTGATCGTGGTCGATCTGGGCGTGTCGTTTCCCGATATGGATGGAACGCCGGGGGTCGATCTGATCTTGCCCGATATCACGTGGCTGGCTGAAAATGCCGCACGTATCGATGCCATCTTCATCACCCATGCGCACGAAGATCACGTGGGCGCGTTGGGGCATCTGTGGGCGCGCCTGAAGGCGCCGGTGTATTGCCGGCGCTTCACGGCCCTTCACGCGATGCGCAAGCTGCAAGATGCCGGCCATTCGCCCGACGAGGTGCGCGTGGTTCTGCCCTATCCCGAAACGGTCGAGGTCGGATCGTTCCGCGTGCAATTCGCGCCCGTATCCCATTCGATCCCCGAGGCGTCGGCGCTGATCATCGACACGCCCGCCGGCCGCGTCGTGCATTCCGGCGATTTCAAGATCGACCGTGACCCGGTCGTGGGCGAAGCCTTTGACGAAGAGATGTGGCGCCAGATCGCACAAGATGGCGTGCGCGCGTTCATCTGCGACTCGACCAATGTCTTCAATCGCAACCCCGGACGGTCCGAAAGCCAGCTGCCCCCGCAGATCAATGCGCTGGTGGCCGATGCCAAGGGCATGGTCGCCGCGACGACATTCGCGTCCAACATTGCGCGGGTAAAGACGCTGGCCGAGGCCGGAAAGGCGTCCGGCCGGTCGATCTGCCTGTTGGGCCGATCGATGAAACGGATGGTCAGTGCGGGCGTGGAAGCCGGCGTGCTGACCGATTTCCCCGCCACCGTCAGCCCCGAGGATGCCGCGGACATTCCGCGCGAGAACCTGATGTTGCTGGTCACCGGCAGCCAGGGTGAACGCCGCGCGGCTTCGGCGCAGCTGAGCCGGGGCAGTTACCTGGGTCTCGAGCTGAAAGAAGGCGATACGTTCCTGTTTTCCTCCAAGACCATCCCGGGCAACGAAGTGCCGGTGTCGCGGATCCAGAACGCGCTGGCGGAAAAAGGCATCGACGTGGTCGATGAGCAGTCCGGGTTCTACCATGTATCCGGTCACGCCAATCGCCCCGATCTGGAGTTGATGCACGACATCCTGCGCCCGCAGATCCTGATCCCGAACCATGGCGAATATCGGCATCTGCGCGAACATGCCAAGCTTGCGCTGTCAAAGGGCATCGCGGGGGTCGTGGCCGCAAACGGCTCGATGGTGGAGTTGTCCGGCAACGCACCCGAGATCATCGAATACATCGATGTCGCGCGAACCTATCTGGACGGCGAGGCCTTTGTCGGCGCGTTCGACGGGGTAATCCGAGACCGGATGAAGCTGGCGTTGAATGGCCTGGTCTGCGTGGCGTTGATCGTGGACGAGGACGACACGCTGCTGGAGGATTCCTGGGTGGCCCTGCGCGGCCTGCCGGAAGTGTCGAACAAGGGCGCCGACCTGGTCGAGGCGATCGAGGATGAACTGGCCGATGCCATCGCGCGTTTCGATGCCAAGACGGTCAATGATGACGCCCGCCTGGAAGAGGCCGTAAAACGTGTCGTCCGTCAGACCTGCGTCGGAGAGATCGGCAAGAAACCCGAAGTCTCGGTTTTGGTCAGCCGCTTGATGGCCAGCTAGCCGCGTCCGGTTGCCACTGACCGCGGTGCAAAACGCCCTTCAAGTGCCTGCCTTTTGGCAGGCACTTGACGTTTTGACCCCGGTCTTGGCCCCGGGATTGATCGGGGGCTGTCAGGCGGCCGGCTCTTCCGCATTGCCATTTGACGTGTCGGATGCGGCCTCGGGGGCGGCGCCCGTGTCGGCGTCGGCCGTCTTTGGCTTGCGGGCACGGCTTGCGCGCGGCTTGGCAGAACGCTTTGCCCGGGGCTTCGCCTTTGGCTCTTCCGGGGTGGCGTCGGGTGTCGCGTCAGCTGCGCCTGCCTCGATCTCGGTCTCGTCGTCATCGGGGGTCATGATACGGGGCGGGCCGCCCCGGCGTTCATCAAAGCTGAGTGCGATGAAACCCGGCAGGTGATCCCCCATACCGACGACACGGGGGCCACGGTCGTCGCGACCGCGTCCGCGAGACCGGTTGTCACGCTCGCCGCCACGGTCGTTGCGATCGCGGCGTTCACGGGGGGCGCGGTCGGTTGTGTCGCGCGGGGCCTGTTCGACCCTTGCCGCCTCGGCGGCCGGGGCCGGAGCCGGGGCCGGGGCCTGCGCCGGTTGTTCCGTGGTCTCGGGGGCGGGCGTGGTGGCAGGGGCCGCATCGTCGCTTTTCCGACGGCTGCGGCTGCGCGAGGATTTGCGCGGGCCCCTGTCTTCGCGGGCTTCGGAAGCGTCGTCGGATGCCTTGCCTTGCGTGGACACACCCTCGGGTGACCATGGCAGGTCTGCCCTCGGGATCGGCTGCCCGATCAGGGATTCGATGGCAGTGAGGTATTTCTCGTCCGAGGGGACGGATATCGTGATCGCGACCCCGCTGCGCCCGGCACGCCCGGTGCGACCGATGCGGTGAACGTAATCCTCGGCATGGCTGGGAACGTCGTAATTGACCACGTGGCTGACATTGGGAATATCAAGCCCGCGCGCAGCCACGTCGGACGCCACGAGCAGCCTGATCGACCCATCGCGGAACCCGTCCAGTGTCCGCGTGCGGTGCGATTGATCGAGGTCGCCGTGGATCGGTTCGGCGTTCAGACCGTGCGATTTCAGGGATTTCGCGACGATATCCACATCGACCTTGCGGTTGCAGAAGATGATCGCGTTGGTGAAGGCCGCGCCGTCTGCCTCGATCGCGGCGCGCAGCATTTCGCGTTTTTGCTTGGCCGTCATGTCGCGGCGGGTCGGTTTGAATTCCAGCAGGCGCTGTTCGATCGTGTCCGAGGTCGTGGATTGACGCGCAACCTCGATCCGGGCCGGGTTCGACAGGAAGGTATTGGTGATCCGCTCGATCTCGGGCGCCATGGTGGCGGAAAAGAACAGCGTCTGGCGGGTGAAGGGCACAAGACCGAAGATGCGTTCGATATCGGGGATGAACCCCATGTCCAGCATCCGGTCGGCTTCGTCCACGACCATGACCTTCACGTCGTTCAGGATCAGTTTGCCGCGTTCGAAATGATCCAGAAGACGACCGGGCGTTGCAATCAGGACGTCGACGCCCTTGTCGATCAGGGTATCTTGTTCCTTGAAGCTTACGCCGCCGATCAGAAGCGCCTTGGTCAGTTTCACATGTTTGGCGTAGGTGTCGAAATTCTCGGCCACCTGCGCGGCCAGTTCGCGGGTCGGGCACAACACGAGGCTGCGCGGCATGCGCGCACGGGCGCGGCCACGGGCCAGCATCGTGATCAGCGGCAGCGTGAAGCTGGCCGTCTTGCCGGTGCCGGTCTGGGCGATGCCCAGAACGTCGCGGCCTTCGAGCGCGGGAGGAATCGCGCCTTCCTGAATGGGGGTGGGATTTTCGTAGCCGGCTTCGGATACGGCCTTGAGAACCTTCGGATTGAGGTTTAGCTCGGAAAACGTCGTCATATGCGTCCAATCGGGCCGGGCCATGCCCGGCAGAAGATGAAAGGAGCGCTTGATACCGTCGCGCCCCACGGAGATTGGCCCGCGCGCGGATCGCGGGGCTCACGGGGACATAGGACAAAAGCACGGTGCGGTCAAATCTGCAGGTGCGAAAGCCCGTGCTGCGTCATATCCCTGCCGCAAGGGTCGCGGCCTCGACAAACAAGTCGGGTGGCGCGGCGATGTCGATGGTTCCCGCGGGACCCGTCAAATGCGCGGTCAGGCCCTGGGTCCGGGCACGGTCGAACATGGCGCTGCTCAGAAAGATCATGCCGACCTGGTTGTCGCGACAATGACCGTGGGTGCAGCCGATTCCGTTACGTGCGGTCGATCGATACGGCAGTTCCACGCCGCTGTCCCATGCTTC
>Ga0102941_1000167_pt1 | contig 28225 bp, 37 predicted proteins | sample SalPonR2_C_D2_MG_FD_79281 | JGI IMG/M metagenome (GOLD analysis project Ga0102941, IMG submission 79281) | Salt pond soil microbial communities from South San Francisco under conditions of wetland restoration - Salt Pond MetaG R2_C_D2_MG | ecosystem: Environmental > Aquatic > Marine > Intertidal... | reverse complement strand
TCTAAACCCCCCTCTATTAAGTCAGGTATTCGCTTTGCAAAATCCAACATTTCTAAAAAGTCTGAGCCCTCAACCCAGCAATTAAAGTCACCTCCGTAGTGGTATCCTGAGCCAGTGCAACAATACATTGTTCTTCCCCCTTTATACACTTCAAACCCTACTACATCGGCAAACTGGCTGTGTGTAGTTGCTATACCTATGCCGAATTCATTCCAGAATTCATTTGGAACATTGCTATCAACGAATCCGATATATTCATCAATTATTCCTGACAATTTTTGGTTCGCCTGAATGTTTAGATCAATTACTTTCATCGCTTTTTTTGCTTCCATTTTAATCTCAATTGTTTTCATAATATTATATTTAATTGGTTTTTAAGTTGTGTTATGCAATACTAAAAAATCTTTAAATGTTTTTCAATTCCCTTTTTAGGCAATTTTCTCTTATTGAATGTCTATGAATTATACCTTCATTTTCGTACGCTCTCCAGTATGAGGTATTTTTATCATATTTCTTGAAGCAGTTCAATTCCTTTCTTATCTTATTGTACGTCATGTGTCTGTAGTGGTCCCCATAGCCATATTGAAAAGGCAGTTTTAAATGAACTTCATTTTTCATACCGTAGTTAATTACAATATTTGCTGCAAAATAGCTATTGCCATTTATTTTATCAAACCATTCCATGGCGTTTACGTCTATTGTCTTAATATCCCTTGTTTTCATAATATTAGATTTAATTGGTTAGAATTTCTTATTTAAAAAATATCATATATATACTTGTAATCGTTATAATAAAGGGCCTGAACCAACTCTTCATTATTCATTCTTAGTGCCCTTTTCATCTCCTGCGTCCAGGAAATTACATCTTGTGAAATTGCTGAATTGTTTGTAATGATTTTCATAATTGTAGATTTTTAATTAAAAAAATGTTTCAATACATTCTTTACTAAAACTTGTTTCGCGTTCATACATCTGCTTAGCGTATTTTATGAAATCTTCATTATCATACATGAAATCCCATTTTTCAGCCTCCTTTGGGTTTAAAGCTACAAGAAACGCTTCTTGTAAAAATTCTAAATCATTTAAGGCTGTTTCTAATTCTTTTTCTGTGTATTCTGATGTGCCAAGCGGACGTTTGATTTTTATTGTTTTCATTTTATTATGATTTTTATTGATTAATAACTTCTACAAATATACGGCGCTAAATTAAACCTGCCGCATAAAAACATATGTTGTAAAACATGTTTTATTGTTTTTTTGCTCTATTTAACATAATGTACGCGCTTATAATCGAATATTCAGAGAAAAACAGTACATATATACAGCCGCTTAATTCTAAGGCAGTTAAGATGTCTGAAGCAATACTTTATGACTACCTATTTACAAACCAGTAATCAATTAACAATAGTAAATGATATATCTCTTCTTTTCTTTTCCGTGATATATGATTAATATGTAAACCCTGTAAGTTTACGTTGTACAATCTACAGAATTCAGACTTGTTTATATATTTACTGTATTTAAGGTATAGTTCATTAAACCTTTCATCGGTGTATTTCATATGACTTTTATTATTTAGTGTTTAAAAGCAAAAGATTTTGTGTATTTTACCGGATAAAACACACAAATTCTTTTGTATATCAATGTAAATATATAACATTTTGTTTGATTTAGGCATGAATTAACCTTCTCAGGATAAAATTAAGGATATAAACCACACTGTTCCTTTATTTATTTTCAAATATTGCAAGGAAAATGAGTTAACAAGGCCTAAATAGATCAAAAACGGTTTATCTAGGCAAAAAAAGATGTCTGATGCAATACCATAATTAAAGTCATTTACATATATGACTATATATAAAAGAATAGTAAAGATAATTTTTCAAAGCTTTTTGTTACCATTGATGCTTATATGTTAAACGGCTTGTATGATTATCCTATTATTAAATCAAAATAATATCAAATAAAGTGCATTTATTTTCATGACCCAATAAAATAAGATTTAAAAACCTCCCCTAAAAAAATAAAAATGGAAGCATTGGAGCATTTAATAGGCTGTAGTGGTATAACTCCGCTACGACAACTTACATTTAACGTTGTTTTTGTTTGTGTTTTTTATTCGCATCCATTTGTTTTTCTATTTGTGTTTTTTGATAACTAATTATGTGCTGGCAAATAACTAATCGGTACGTTACTAAAAAGAAATAAATTTTTTGAAAACTAAATGTTTAGTTATCATTTTTTTCACGACCGCACACATAAAAAATAAACACATGTTTTAAACAACCGTTTAAATCCACAGTAATGTTCACAAAAACGCATAAATATACAAAAAAGTGAATATTTATGCATTTTCTGGATTAGTACACAAAACGTTATAAGAAGCCTGAAAACGTTGCTATCATTGAGACTAAAGAGGTTTTCACATCATTTTCATGCGATCATATAATTAATATTATGTTAAATAGAACCCTGATCAATGAACGTTTACGGGTATAGTTTTATAGAAATTACCATTCTGATTTACATTTTAAAAATTGTCTGCAATAACTAGAGGTGTATATTTTTTAATATACTGAATGATAATGCTTTACGTGAATATCTTTTTTTAAATTGGTTGCTAATGATACATTATTAAATCATTGAAAGGCATGTAAACAAACAAAGGGGTACGGGTTCGAAAAAATCAATTTGCCCGCCAGGAATGATACCGCGCTATGTATGTATTAGATACCCCACCTCTTCCCTCTCATACCCCATCAAATTTCAAATCTGAGACACTTTCCAAGTATATGATGATAACATACATGTGGAAAGAGTTTAAAATTCCTTAAAACCGCCTTAAAATCAATTTCAGAGTCCTAAAGCAAAAAAATCCCAGAAAGTGAACCACATTTTTCAAACTAAGACTTTAGTTATAGATACGGTTCTGCTTTTGCGGGAAAGTTTTTGTTAGCTAATTGTATTTTGACTATATTTGTGACTGCTATGGCTAAAAAGAAAAAGAAGATAGTAAGGTTTACTAAGGAGTATGTGGATATGCTTATAGAGGAGCATAAAGGAAGGTATGCTTCGGATAAAGCATATAGGGATAAGATGGCTGATGTTTTAGTAGAGTTTGGTTTGTCTATGAATGTCTTTGAGTATAGTAGGATAGAGTGGGTTGGTATATATAGTAAGATATTTAAAGAAAGGTTTAAATTATAGTATTGCTTTAGACTTATTTGTTTTGTGAGCGGTGCTAACAGAATTATATCGTCAATGCTACTGCGTCGCACTGAAGCGATATAATTGCGTTGTGTTTAATTGCCGAAGAAACAAAAGTCAGGAAATGAAGTGTAATAGTTCGGCAACTAAAACACAACATGCAATATACTCCATGGCTTTATCCGAGCATTTAATCATCGTTAGTGTAATTTGACCATAAATTAATTTGCCCGCCCGCTTCAACTTTTTCAAAGTTGTTAGGGTTTGTCCATTGCGTTGCCATAGCTTTTGCGCCAATTCTTATAGCCCACTCTTGAAACTCTTTTAAATCCATGTCGCTTTTAGCGTAATTACAAACTTTGCAACAAGGAACTGAATTTTCTTTAGTGTAATCTTTTGAGTTATCTATCCTGTCTATTCCTGTGTATAACAAGCCATCTCCTATGCTATTCTTAGTTTTTTTGATATTATTAGGTTTTGAATTACAATAAAAACAATTCTTATTAATAATTTTTTCAACATCAACTCTTTTTAAGAGCCATTTAAAACCACGTCTTTCTGCGTGTCTTTTATAACCTAAAATAATTGCAGTTATTTCTGAATGATTTTTAGATATTCTCTTATTTGCTTTCACTTCTTTAGAAAGACAACCGCAACTTTTCGTGTTTCCACTGGTCATTGCAGAACCCATTACTACCTTTTCGGAACCGCAATCACATTTTACGGAATACCATTTTCTCCATCTTTTATCAGAATGATGTAATTCAACAATAGTAAGTCTATTGTATTTTTCGCCAGGTTGTAATTCAGGCTTATTGTTCTTTGGCATATCCTTTTTATTAGTTAGACATATTGTGCAAATATACGGTTTTTCTCTGAAATGTTTAACTTATTCCAATCATTTAATTGTAAACCGCTTTCTAAATATGCTGTAAATTGTGATGCTAAGGCTTTTGCGATACCTGGAAACGTTTTGCTTCTGTTTATCTTTCTGTTACCGCAATTCGAATACCATTTAGGCAAAACCTTACCTGAAGGTGTTGTGTGCATTTCTCCACGGTCAACTATATTAGTAGGCTCAATCCTGGGTAATCCTTTTAACCATAAGCAAGTTGTTTTTTGCGCTTCGTGTCCATGCTCATAAGGTTGTATCTGTTGAGTGCTTTTAAGTGGTAAATTGTATTTTTCTGCTAAATCTGGAAAATGCTTAGGAATATACTTACCGCTTATTATTCCAACAGGGTTTTCTACTGCAATTTTCTGAATATTGGCATTTATGCACATCATGAAAAACTCTATTGCCTGGCGTTGCCTACCATCCTTTCTTTTGGATTCAAAGTGTTTTGCTCCAGATACAGCTAAATGGGTGCAAGGTGGAAAGAATACACCCATATCCCAGGTTTGTTTGAGTAGCTCTGTAATATCTTGCTGCAAGTGCCATTCAGGGTGTCCACCACTACACGGCAGTACGTCACAACTAAAAGCCTCATGCCCTAATTTTCGAAGCTCAATAGTTACTGCCTGGCTTTCTTCGCATCCTACTAAAATTCTCATAAGAAATCCATCCAAAAAATTAATTTATTACGTTCGTTCATTTAATTCAGGTTTGTACGGTATTCGCGCCCCGATAGCATATTGCTGTGCGTTACCCACAATAAAAATTACTTGGTTTTCGTCTTTTTTAAACTTTCCAGTAACTTCTCTGATCTTTTATAGCTTTCATACCTACTCGATAAAAGAAAGTCTATTAACTGTTCAAAGGCATTCATATCATCCCTTGTAATTTCATCCTTAAATAGTTTCTTGTCAAATGCTAAATCAACTATTTGTTTTGCGTCTTGTTTAAAAATCTTTTCGTCCATAATTCCGTAATTTTAAAAGTGGGTAACAACAAAAAAACAAAATGCGCTCACTCGTACGAATGTTTTGCCGACACACGCTCTGTTAATTGTTCATCTACATAATCAGCAACCTTGTCATGTGCTTGCTGTAATAACTCAACTGCATCTGTTAATCTTTCATCAGCAGCCATTTTTTCTACTTCCTGCATGGCATCATAAATTGCTTTTTCGGCAGGCGTGTTTAAATCTAATCTCGAACGTCTTGGAAAATTATTCATCATTTTCTATTTATTTAATGCCCTCTCACGGTAGTTCGGGCGGTTTATACTCGTATCAAAGCTTGTGCGACTTTCGTGGCGCACATTGTTTATTTGCATCCAGTGGGCGCAAATTACCTTTAGCGTAGTTGTACCCTTCAAGGAAAAATGTACCTGCACCGGATTTGTTCGCCAGTCCGTCAGTTCTTAATGTTCCCATACATGACATAATCCCTTATCTTCTCATCAATAAGGACTTCAAGCATGTTTTTAGCATCATGTTTGCTTATGTCATGATTACATAATCCGTCGAGTATTATTTCTATATCATCCATAGTTCACTTCATTACAATTATTTCGGGCATCTTCGGGACAAGCTTTTTTGATTTAGTCTTGTCTTTTGAATTTAACTCAAAACTAAGCCTTGTTACACCAACTATCTGCCTTCCTGACTTAACAACCTCGTGATGAAATCCATTTCTCGATCCTTTAAATTCGTTCTTTAATGTCGTATTCTGAACAAACCATTGTATTTTTGAATTTAGAAACCTGTGCGACGGGTCTATGGATTCTTTTAATTCAGGATGCACCCACGATGTGTGGATATGTTCTGAAATGAATATATCTGCGTCCGGGTATTTGCCTCTGACAATATCAACACTCAACATCCCTTTACTCCTCTGGCCTCCACTTATAGGTTGGTGACTGTAATAAATAATACATTTTGGAGTTGCTGGTCCATTCATCTCGCAGGCCACACTTATGTATCCGGACACATCCCCTATAGGGGTCTCGTCTTTGCATATGTGCTTTATCATGTCAATCTCATTGTGGTTAATGATTGAATTATCATGATTACCCCTGTTCCATGCTATTATCCTGTCTTTATACTTGTCATGTACTTCTTTTCTTACAAACTCCTCTACTTCATTGAAATAATCAGACCTTACAAACTTATTAGAGCCTTTGTCAGCCCTCCTGTCATTGCGGCCCTGCATTACGTCCACACTGTCTCCTCCTATTACTATGAAGTCATCCGGGTATTCTTTTAGTGTGCTATGCATAAATTTTATTTCTGATTTTATACTGTCAAAGTGAGCGTCACTTATCCATATTATAGAAAACTTTTTTCTTTTTGTTTTTAACTGTATAATATTTTCATGTACCTTTTCTGAGGAAGACCCGTGTATCAATTTTTTCTTTATCCCTTTACTGGGTCTTGAGTTAACTGCTTTGTATTCCATTGCTTTATGCTTTTTAGCACAAATATAGTCATTTTTTTCAATGTATTGCTTCAGACTACTTTATTGAACCAAAATGCTAACAGAATTATATCGTCAATGCTCGTGCCTCGCACTGAAGCGATATAATTGCATTGTATTAAATTAGAAAGCTAACCCCGCACATTCTTCGCAGCAAGTGTGGCCATCGTTATCCTTCGGTTTTCGACACATCATACAAGTTAATCCGCTTTCTAACTGTTCGCTTCGCCCTACAACATCGGTTATACTTAATGCTTGCTTTACGGCTTCGGTTTGAAGGAAATCGTTAAAGTTCTTTTCGCCCCTATTTGAGCCGTTATCTCTACCACATTGGTATGCGTGTCTAAGAAGTTCTGTAAGTTTTTGCTCTGTCATTCTAATCAAATTTTATGGTTAATAATACACACTAAGCATATCCTTGTCCGTTACCCACAATACTTGTAGTGACCATTATCGTTTCTTTTAATTAAATTCAATTCTACAAGCTTCAATAGTGTAGGGGATGCGATTGAACTTTGGCATCCTTTTTTGTCGTTTGCTTTTCCATAAGCCCTCCCAACTTCTGTTGGACTCACATATTCAATCGCTTTACCGTTTGCATAATTGCTATTTTCTTTCAAGTAATTTAACATCCATTCTTGTTTTTTTGTCAAAGTCATAATTGTAAATTTAAAGTTTTGTTCATTTATATAAGAATGTATTCCGTGCATTAAAACGCGCGCCAACATGATTATATTCCGCTCATTTTTTTCGTACCTCAAAAAACGTCGGAAATAATCGCGTTAGGCACAATTATTTGCCTTTAATAAACCTGTTTACAATTCTGTCCTTGTAAATAAATGGTTTAATATTAGTAGTTTCTTCAAGGTACGTGCAGAAGGCAAATAACAGTTCGCTTCGCTGCCTAACACCAAATAAACACAATAAAAGGTTTTGTGCTTCGGTATCAGTTATAGTGCCTTGTTCAAGGTCTTTTGCTATTTTTAAAATTTGTTTTTTCATATCTTTTACTGTGTTTATTTGTAACCGTTAGCGTTCATTTGCCAGCGCTCTTTCTCTCATGACAGTTAATCCATTTATTATGTTATTGTACGTTTCAATTTGAACTAAAAATGGTTTCAGTCCTTCTTCATTTTTAAACTTAATTTCACTTTCTAGGTGTTTCCAGGATACATCAAGACATTCGTTTATCCTTTTTATTTCTTCATCAATCTCATCTACAACACCTCCACTTTTAACAAACGAAACGCTAGCATTCAATAAACCCAATAAAAGGGAACGTGCTTCATTTTCGGTAATTGTGCCTTGTTCAAGGTCATGTGTTATTTTTGAAAGTTCTGTTTTCATAATCTTTTACTGTGTTTATTTTTTACGTTAGCAACAAGGTGGCTTAGGTATGTGCATCCAATGGGTAATGCCCATATAATCCCACCAATACCCTTTGTTGCCGTCAAAAATCCATTTATCAAACTCAATTTCACCGTCTCGTAAAACTATATACTTTTCTGTCTCATCGGGAGGTAGTTGTTCTTTAACCGCCACCCAATTGCCAATAAGCGGTATATGCAATTTTTTTAACTCAGCTTCTGCAAAATCTCTAAGTTTCTGCTTGCTAAATATCGGTGCTGTTTTACCATGTATTTCATTATACCAATGGTCTGCTATTTTATTAGCAACTACTCTTTCAATTTCTTGTGTTTTCATACCATCCGTTTTTAGTCATAAAGACTACGTTCTTCAATCTCTATATTTTGTTCAGTGGCGTACTGCCTTGCGTATTTCATGCCAGGACTATATCCGTAATCAATGTAAAAAACGTGCAGTTCAGCCACCTCTTTCCATGCAAGTCCTGCATTAATACCCCACATTCTTTCCACAGGTATTTGATCTTTTAATATTCCTTCCTGTGTATATAACAAATGGCTTGCTATAGGAGCTTCATCGCGTAAAAGACTGTCCCGTACACATGCTCTGGCGTATTTTACGTTTCTTTCAATATCCCCAGCGTATGGGCTTTCTAAAATTACTCTTTTCATTTTTTCAATGTATTGCTTAAGACTTCTTTGGTTATGCAAATGCTAACAGAATTATATCGTCAATGCTCCTGCGTAGCACTGAAGCGATATAATTGCGTTAGGCACAATAAAAATTACTTGCCTTTCTTTAACGCTCTATCGGTGTAATCCCTACGCACGAAGTTTCCACATTTCCAACAAGTTTTGTTACCTTCTTTTGGCATTGTACTTTTACCAGTATCATAACCGCACCTCTCACACTTTTGATACCATACGTCATAATCTCCTGATTTTCTGCTCATAATCCGCAATTTTTAAAGATGCCTAACAGCAAATCATAAAACATGGCTGTCGTGCATCTAAGTTATTTTTTCTCAATTTCTCTTTCAAACTTCATAGAAATAGCGCTTTCTTCTATAGACTTCCAATTTTTTCTTCTCATTCTGTCCTTGAAGGTTACAAATGAAATACCGAGTATTCCACGAACGTATTCAATTGAATACTTGCCTATAAGGTAATACACTTTGTCTTTTGTAGTCATTTTTTGTATTTTTTGTATTGCATGAGACTTATTCGTGCCTGAGAAATATAATTTTTTGATTTTTCACCTTCAACACCTTATGCTCTTTATTGGTGTTTCTATTAATGGCAACCACATACCCGGATTGTTCATCATTTTTAACAACCTTGTATGCGCATCGACCTTTAAGTTTGATCTCTGTAGCAAATATGTCTCCTGGCTTTAGTCTGTAAATTGATTCTTGCCTCATGATTTTTAGCTTTAAAATTTATGCAATATTAAACATTTTTTTTAATACAACCAACAAAAAGTGAAAAAAAATTAAATTTTATGTAAAAGTTATTGTTTTTTTAAAATAAAGCTGTATATTTGTGCCTTCAATTAAGATTCGCTCCCGTATTTTTCTGACGGGTTTACTGAGGAAGGGAGCGAATTCGCCATGAGATTCATCAATTTGGGGTGAGCGATGGTGAGTGGCTCCCGGGAGTGGGGGTTCACTAAATTGATTGAAAAAGGCACGCTGAGCAGGTCTTCCATAAGCCATCCCTGGGAACATATGGCGCCTCAGCTTACAGCCACCCTTATATGTCCAATCGTCACAGTTGGGGGTGGAAAGAGAAAGCCGGAACAACTGGATTCCAAAGCATACCGGCGCCTATACTCGAACAACCGATTAGGGCTTTGGATGTATCAGGTTGCATATAGCGGTTGTGTCTCACGTACCTGAGCTGTGAGAGCCCCCAGATGGGAAAAAGTACCATCACGACAGAGATGCCGTGATTACTACCGAGGGAGAGCAATGGCCCTCTGCCTATAACCGGTAGTTCATCATTTTTTTGATGGGTATCCATAGCGGGGAAAACGGGACCCCTTATCCAGGGGACCTCTTTTCCCCGTTTCTCGATAAAACCTAAAATATATATTAAGTTAACAATTGGTAGATTAAGAGAATCTACTAATAGTATAAGATATAATATAAGATATATAATAAATATATTAATAAGTATATCTAAAGGGGTAGGTTATATCCAAAATTCTCGAAATCCAAAAATCCCACATTTTTCAACAAAGAATGTTAACAAAAAAAGGAGCAAAATCAAAATTCGCTCCTTTCCTAAAAAAAAATTAAACGCTTGTTTAAAACGCTTGTTTAAATTGAATACTTTGACGACAAAGGCATTTCTTTCAAAACAGGATATTCATCTTTTACCTTTGTTCTTTTCCCTAAAACCCTTTTGAGTGCCATTCCTGTACCAAGGTAGTTAGGCTGTGGGTAGATGTTCGATTCTGTCCTCTCGTATTTGACTATCTCGTGGATTCGTCCATAAACGACTACGCGTATTGTTTGCGAGGGGGTATTGCTCTCCGTTGATAAAAATTCTTTCTTTTCCATAAAATTGTGTTTTTAATCTTGCTATTGTTTTTATTTCCCATTGTGTATTTTCCGGAACTTCTACAACTACTGGTGCTGACCCATTCCATCTTGGGTCTGTATCTTTAGACATGAGTGCCTTGCATAATACCTTTCCTGTTCTTTTATTGAAAGGCACGTAGTTTTTCTGCACAATAAGTTTTGAATAAGAAATTGGTTTATTCTTTGGATTCTCATTGTGCTTCATTATTTTTTTCAATTCATGCCATTTAATTTTCATGGCCCACACTTCTTTGTCCTCATCTCTAAAAAGATGGAACGGCCTGAATGCGTATTTACTTTCACCGTCCATTACATAGAATTCAAGGTCCCTTTTTAGATAAATGTATGCATACATCCAATTTCTCGTCCTTGGAGATAGATCGAAAGTAAATAAAGAATTATTGATTGCTACTAAAGGCATACTATATCAGTGTTTTCGGCTAAGGTAGCAATTATTTTTCAATTTTAATTCAGATAATGGCATTTTTTTTATATCTTTGGAAATAAAATTAAAAAAACATGAAGACAATAAATTACATGGATACAGATGGGGAGGTTTTTTCTATTCCAGTACGCGGCGATAGCCTTAAAGAAGAAACGATTAAGGACATATTCAGAAATTGCGATTACTCTGTCATTATAATGGATGGTAACGATCTGTGCCCGCTTGTGTGTTATAGTATTGATCAATTGAGTCATAAGTTGAAAGGAATGAACGGAAGTGCGAGCGTTTACCAATGTATAGACGAGGATGAGGTGAGAATCCTGGTAAACGATTTTGTTAACTTAATGCAAAATTAAAAAATGAGAGAAAAAACAAAAGGAGAAAGAAAAAACAAAGGGAAGCCCAGATGGTGTCTTGTAGATTTTGATGCCCTTGAAGGGATGGTTAGAGTGCTTGAGGAGGGTGCCAATAAGTACTCAGATGACAACTGGAAGAATGGATTAAAAACGACCGACATTTCAGAGAGTCTCATGAGGCATTTGTTTGCTTACCTTAGGGGCGAGGATTTGGATGAAGAAACCGGACTGCCACATCATGATCACATCATGTGTAATGCAATGTTCCTTTCTTACATGCAAAGATTTAAACCCGAATTTGATAGCAGAAAGAAAGATGACGATAAAAATCCATTGCCATGGTAAAAACAGATCTCATTCCGTTAGTTCGCTCTAAAAATGGAGGCTGGGGATATATGGACATGTCAAAGCCTCCGTACTCTTACCCGTTTTCTTTTGTTGGCCACCAGTTGTGGATGCAGGATCCTCATGCGCCAAAGCGTAAGTTAATGGTTTTGAAATACGCAAGCAAAATGGTCGCTATAATGTTGTTTGAAGCAATACTATGCGGGGATGAAGTAGGGCATGAAATAATAGATGAATTTGGTAAGGCATATTTAAGCAAAATAAATCTACCCTCTATCAAAGGCGAGAAACTGTACTGTCCTTGTTCCAGGGATGAGATATGTCATGCAGATTCTATATTGGCTATATCTAATGGATTGCCTAGCGTGAACACCGGATTTGATTACAGTCAAAGGTTACAAATGGTTTGTGTGAACGTGGTAAAATGTTTGGAACGGATTTAAAAGGTAAATCAACTCAGGCAAGGGGTAATTAGCATTACGCACAACGCGATTATATCGCTTCAGTGCGACGTAGGAGCATTGACGATATAATTCTGTTGGCGGCCATAAAATCACAAAACAAAAAAGCTGAGGTATTCCCCCAGCTTTTTACGTTTAAAATGGTAGATCATCATCTCCCACGGCCTCCTGACTCCTTTCTTTCTCTTTTATTTTTTCATTCCCTGCGGCATCCGTTTGAGGCTTAAATTTAATATTATCTTTCATATACCCCATCAGCCATTCGCTGACTTCATCCATGAATCTCGATTTTTGCTTTTTACTCATTTCCCCCCATTCCTTTTCATCTACTGATGGCATTCCGTTTGGAGTTTTTCTTGTGAAATATGGCGGTATTTTTGTTTTAAACCCATCCCCCTGGTATATATTTATGCCTCGTATCTCTTTTCCGTCATCCCCTTCGAATTGATAAGGAACTATCTCTACTGGTTCTGCAAGATTTACGTTTGGTAATCTTGTGAGAAACTTAGTCCCGTTTGATGAGCTTGCTGGAATACTTAACGTGAATTCATCAATTCCGTCGTCGAAATTTATATTTATGAATTCACCATACTCCTTGTGTTCGTATATATCAACGTCTCGTATAGTTCCGTTGATCTCAGTAAACACCTGCTCATAAATCTCATCTCCTCTGGCTGTAGTTCTTTTGATTACATCGCGATTGTCAGATTCTTCTTTACCTACTCTTTTGCGTATGGTCTTCCCTACAATAGAGTAAATTGTTTTTGATGTTCTTTTTGATGTTGCTCCCATAATTAAAAAATTTAAAGTGATTAATATTGAGTTAAAGTAAAAATTACAAATTGTTATTTGATTTTTGAGATTTTTCCCATTTTTTCTTATTAGATAATCCGTTTTCTTTAATGAACTTAATCCCATGGGCTAAATCTACATTACGCCTGACAACCCTCCTGTGTATGCCGTTTACGGTGCTTGGTGTGAATTTTCTTTTGCTGTGAGTCAAATATCCATGGTCATTCAGGACTTTAGATATGGCCTCGTTTGAGTATTGCTTATCTTTCATCTTAAAGATAATGCCTCCTACTTTCATGTTTCTGAAAGCTAACCTATCTACTCTTCTTACTCTATCCAATTTTGTAGCTTTTTTTCTTTTTCTCTTTGTAACGATATATTCTCTTACTCCCGTCCCGGAACTTGATAGCGCTCTTCTTTCTTCTCTTCTATGAACTTTATTCTTTTTGGCCGACCTCTTTTTGGTCGTTGTTCTTGGCGTTTCTGGTGCTCCAGCCGATATTATTTCTATGACACCGGAGTTTTCCTCTATTAATGCTTTATGCTCATGTATTGCCATGATCTGGAATGGACTCATTATAGACATATCGCATGATTTTAATTTTCCATCCAACGCCCTGTATGTTTCCAGCTTCTCTATAAGAGATGATCCTATCACGTCAATTTCAGATATTATCAATACACCAGATGGGTCTTTCATTACATTACTAACGGCAGACATTAGTATCCGCTTATCGCTAAGCCTGCATTTATCACGGTAATTTATTTCAATGTATTCTTTGATTAAATTGCCTTCCTCCTTCTGAATCCAATACATATTGACAGCTTTCTGGTGTTCAAGATTGATAGCCCTCATTCCCTCTGCATTGGTGAGGTGGTAATATGAGTAAAAGTTTTTCATGTGACAAATGTATTGAAAAAATATTGAATTTTAAAAAAAATATGCATATACTGTACAACATGTTGAATATATTTTGTTTTATCAAAATTTTTTTGTATGGTATTTTTTTATATCTTTGCAAAAACATATGATCTATGGCTAAAGACGATATTGTTAGTAAATACCAAGATGGTGTTTTCGGATTTCCATCTCACGACATACCTCCTGAAGAAAAGGAGCATGACTGGCATTTGCAATTCAGCGAAGCAATTTACGCTGAGTACGTAAAGGATCAGGCCTTTCCTGTGTATTCAAAACGTGACGAGATAATTGAGAACAGAGCATACGGAAGTGGCAGGCAAGACCCTTCACGGTATGTTAAAATCATACGTGGAGAATCTGAATTACCAGGGGAAAGTGAGAAGGAGTACGCAAATCTTGATCATAGAATAGTATCCCCAGCGTCAAAATTTAAGCAAGCCGTTATAGGAAAGATGATGGCCATTGACCACAATATAAGCGCAATAGCTGTAGACCCAGTTTCATCAAGGGAGAAAGACCAAAAGAAATGGTCATTATGGGCGCAGAAGCAGTATGGGCAAAAAATAAATAAATTAAAGTCTCAGCTTGGACTTGCAACGCAGGAGCCTGAATTTGTGCCAGACACGCTGTCTGAGCTTGATTTGTTTATGAGTGTTAGCGGCATTAAGCTGAAGCAGGAGATAATGGCCGAACAGCTGCTCGACTACTCATTTTATATGTCGCAATGGAAAAATGATGTAAAGCCGAAGTTAATTGCCGATTTATTTGAGAACGCATTTGCTGGCGTAAAAGATTACATTGATCCGGAAGATGGAAAAGTAAAAGGTAGATATGTAGACATTGCAAACTGTATAGCTGAATACTCAAGAAGGAGTGATTTTAAAAATAGCAGGTATGCAGCAGAGTTGATATGGATGACTCCTGTAGAACTGCGCGAGTATGGGTTTACAGAGGAAGAAATAAAGGGGATGTCTAAAAACTTTAACGGCTCTTATGGTAATCCGTATATTGATAACTGGTATGGCGATATGGATCATAACCGTGGATACGTGTATGATAATTTTAAGATACCAGTCCTTGATAGTGCATATTTTTCTATAAATAAGGAATACGTGACTACCCGTAAAACGAAATACGGAGAGAAGTCATATAAAGAAGATTTTGGTAAAATAAAGAACTCCGAAAAAAGAAAAACGGAAGTTAAAGAAATAAAAGTTGTTTACAAGTCAAAATGGGTGGTTGGTACGCAAAAAGTATTTGATTACGGTATTCTGGAGAACACGCCAAGGCCAGGACTTAAAGATGCAAGATTGCCTTTCCACTTTGTTCGCATCAATGATAAATCAAAAATTGACCTGATTAAGCCAAACCTTGACCAGATACAGCTTGTATGGCTTAAGTTGCAGAACGCCATTGCCAAGTCGGCTCCATCAGGATTAATGGTGGAGTGGAATTCATTACAAAATATGAATCTTGGTAGTGAGAAGTTAAAGCCAATACACTTATTGACAATACGAAGATTGACTGGAGATATAGTATACAAGGCAACTACACATAAAGGAGTTGTTAATTCTCCACATTCTATGAAGCCTATCCATGAGACAGAGGGTGGTATTGGCAGGCAGCTTCAGGAATTCATACAGATACTTGAGTATAATTTCAATATGATTGGTGAGGTTATTGGAATATCAAGGGTTGCAGCAGCAAGCGATCCTAACCCCAGGGAGAGTGCTGCCGCAACAAAGGAGGCGGTATCCAGCACTCATGACACCTTAAAATCTATCTATGATAGCTATATAACAATGAAGGAAAATATATCAATTAACTTCATTGAGCGTGTTAAGGATATAGTAAGTCGTGATGATTCTGAGGATTATGCTGGTTATTTTCCTGCCATTGGCAAGCCTTCGTTAGAAATGATGAGGGTTACAAAAGATATATCCCTTAAGGAATATGGCATCAAAATAAAAGCAAGACCTGATCAGTATAAGATACAAGAGATAAGGCAATCAGCATTGAATGCTCTTAATTCTGGCAAAAACGGGAAGCCGTCTATAACATATTCCGATTACCACATGATTGTAAAGATGGCTGAATCTGGAATGGATGATTGGGCATCTGCGTACTTATCTTATCGGGAGCAAAAAGCCTTTGAACGAGATAGGTTGATGCAGCAGGAGAATATGCAAATGAATAGTCAGATTCAGATGCAGGCAGAGCAGTCTAAGCTTGAGGCTGAAAAAGTTAAGATAGCGGCAGAGGCCGATGCTGAGATTGCAGTTGAAAGAGAGAAAGCAAGGCTGAGGATGTTGGAAAAATTTTATGATAAGGAAGATAGGATTGACATGATGCTTGTAGAAAAGCAAATAGAGGGTGAGGATGCAAAAGTTAATTAAACATATGTTTTAAACATTTGTTTAATTAAAAATATTTTTGTATATTTGGCGCAACGTAATAACAAAAAACTAAAAAAGCATATTTATGGATGTTTTAGAAGAAATAATCGCAGAAAGGGATAATACTAAGGATTCTGACAATAAAAATCAGCCGGATGTAGTCGAGGTAAACGACACTGGCACTGAAGATAATAGTCAAGAGACTAATGACACCCCCATTGGTGGCGGCGACGAACCTGGGCAGGAAGTTGGCGGTGATTCAGCCAATACCAAGGAAGAGGAAGATGTCTCAACCAATACGCAAGCAGATGAGCAGCCAGAAGAGGAGGATGTGGCGAAGCGTGTGTTGTCAGATACCGTTCCAAAGTTAGAATACAATAAGCTAATGGACGAGTATTCTGAGTTAAAGAAAAAACAGGAAGAGTACCAAAGAGGGGCTACACAAAAGAAAAATATATTTGCAAATGACAAGATAAAGTCGTTCAATAAATTTGTATCAAAATCAGGTATAGACGATTACAATGTATTCAACTCTGTGACTAAAGCCAATGTAGACGAGATGTCGGACATTGAGGCATTAGCCTTAGCGGATATTATTGAAACGCCTGAACTGTCATCTCAAAAGAAAGAGTTGATTGAAGACTACAAAGATGAATATTTGATTGATTCTGATGATGAAGAAATTTCAGAATCTCAAAAAGGTAAGAGCCTTAGAAGATTAAAGCGAGAAGCTGTTAGAGCTAAGGAAAAAATACGTAGTCTTCATGAAAAGATAAATGCTGATGGTCCTGAAGAAGACGATACAGATTATGTTGACCCTGAGAAAAAAGAGAGTGAGCGTATAAAGGAATGGAGTCCTATTGTGACCGAGATGGCCACAAACAAGTATTTCAAAAAAATTCCTGTAGACGCAGAGATTGATGGAAAGAAGAAAATTCTTGCATCTTATGACATTACAAACGAAGACCTGGATTTTGTTGAAAGTTATCTTAAGCAATACACTTCAAAGCCAGGATTTGAACCAAACACTGATAATGTAAAAGAGGCATACACTTCTGCCATGAAAGAGTTATTCATTTCAAAAGCTCCAAAGATCAACAAAATAATGTATGACAACATACGTTCTGATGTTGAGAAGGAGTATAGGGAGAAGTATGCTGGCGGTAAAGTCGTAAACAGTGATAAAACTCAGGGATCATCTAATTTAGGTAAGTCTAAGGCAGACTCCGTTGTTGACGAACTTCTTAGTTCAATGCAATAATTGTAAAATTTAAAATTTAGAAAAAATGCCAGAATTAAATCCAAGTGCCATACAAGGCATATATCAATATCAAGTGACAAGTGCGTTCGACGCATTTAAGCCTGAGCATCTTAATAAACTGTTCTCTCGTTATGGGGATCAGGGTATGGATGAGTTCCGATTCCTAAAAACCATGGGTTGGGAGAAAGAAGTTTCAAACCATGAATACGGACATTGGGAAGAAGGCCGTATCATTGAAAACTTCCAAGTTAGAAGTAATGTGTCTGACCCAGGTGCTGGAAACAGTGCTGACATCACATTAGCTCTCGCCGACCTTGATGACAATAACAAATACTATCCTCGATTAAATGATGAGGTTTTGTTTGCGAACGACGTCGTAGGTTTGATTACAGCTATTGACGTAGGAACTCCTGCTGCACCTGTAGTTACGGTAGCGCCGGTTGATTCTTCTGAAAATATAGGAGCATTGACTGCTTCTGACTATGTGGTGATATTCTCAAACGCTTTTGCTGATGGTACAGATCAGCCTGCTGGACGCGTTAAAAAATACCACAGGTATACAAACAACCTTCAGATCATCAAAGAGACTGTTGGTGCTCATGGTACTGACCTTATTCGTCAGAAGTGGTTTGATGTGACATCTGAAGGACAAAGCATCCCTACTTACTATTCTGAAGGATTGCTTGATGTTGACTACAGGATGTCAGCACATTGTAGCCATGTTCTTTTGGTTGGTAAAAAAACCACGAATTCGTCCCTTGTTGACGCGACAACTGGTGAGCCAGTTCGCACAACAGAAGGTCTTATTCCTTATGTTAAGGCTGAAGGATTAACTCATCCTACGAACACTTTTGGAATGGGTGACTTTGACACAATTGACAGGTATCTTGAGCAACAGCACGTAGGCACTAATGTGCTTGTAAACCTTGGCATTAACAGATACCAACAGGTTGAAGATGCTATCAAAGAATATCTCGACACAAACGGAACAGATTATACCCAGAAAGTTCTGAATGATCAGTTTGGACTTAGCCAGGCATCAGCCGCTACTGTCAACTTTAAATCATTCAGTAAGTCTGGCCGTAATTATATGCTTCGTAAAATGTCTTCTTTCTCTAATCCTAAATTGCTTGGTTCTAGCGGATTTGATTACGTAAACAAAGCCGTATTCATTCCTATGAATAAGCAGAAAGACGCTAAAACTGGTGCATGGAGTTCTTCCATGGGTTACCGTTATGGGTCTTTTAATGGATACAACAGAAGGATGGAGATGTGGTCTGTTGCAGGTGCTGGAAATGAATTAAAAGTATCTTCAATTGACCGTAAAGATACATACATGAGAGCGCACATTGGAGCGCATTTCATGGGTGGAAACAGGTTCGTATTAGTTGAATCTGCATAGACGACGCCCCTGGTTGTTTCTTTCTCGATAAGTTCCCGGCAGGTTTCGCCCTGCTGGGTTTTTCGAGAAAAAATATAAAAATTAACTTAAATTCAATATATTATGTTATTTAAAAACGGTGAAAGATACACTCTTACGAAAAAAGACGGGGAAGAAATTAGGAATGCATTTAAAAAATTTCCTGTAATTGTAAAGTACGACTCGTCTCTGGTCAAAATGGTGACTACGGATGTCAATACGAAGGAGACGCGTAGTCCGGCTGCTGTGGCTATAAACTTAAAAACCATGTACAACAACCCTGATGGTGTTTCGGAGGAGTGGATTTACGCTGAAAACACAAGGAGGGACAGGAATGGGGATTTGGTTTATTTGCCGACACACATACTTGTCGATAAGACGATAAGGTTGGATAATCCAAAAGACTTGGAATTGTTGTTTTATCTTTGGAGAGTTTATCCAAATATTAAGGATGGACTTAATGAAAATGGAAGCAATAGGAATTATTTCGAATTTGTAAACGAAGAGAGGGCTGCTGTTAAGAGCGTTGAAGCCGAGAAGCCCCTTGTGTATGTCAAGTATAGAGTTCTTGACGATGATACTTCCGATGAATATCTTAACAGAGTGGCGAAGGCGCTTTTTATATCAGACGTTGATGACAAATCTCGTGCAGAAATCCAGAGAGCCATAATAAATCAGTTCGGTTCATTACCTTCTGATAAGATAAAAGAAAAAGTCAAGTACTTTAAGGAAGTTATCGAATCTGAAGAGAAATCTGAATTACTTGTTAAGGTTCAGGAAGCCATTGATTTAGGTAAGATAGGCTACGACATTTCTTCTAAGAAGTGGTTCTATTTCTCAGATGAAGGTATTAGAGGTGATGAAATACTCCGAGTGCTTACAGGTGATCCAAATAAGCGACTTGTAGATCACCTTGTGGATGTCTCAATTAAGAGAGATGAATTTATTGAGTACGTCGATGGTGGTAAGAAGCCTAGGGCTAAAAACAAAAAAACAAATACTCAAAATAAATAATGACGGTATACGATTTATATAAATATGTTAATTATTTATCCAGAAAAGATCCTACTGGGAATACTTTTTCTCCTGAAGAATTTAATATAGTACTGCCTATAGTAGCTTATAAGTTTTTCAAGAAATACTATGGTATTCCAGAATCTTATCTACCAGGCCAGCCATTGCCTGCAATAGCACATTCCATAACTCAAGCAGCCGCAGACAAGAATGTTGACCTGATAAAAAACGCAACGCTATCGTTTTCCGGTGGCGTTGCTTCTTTTCCTAACGATTATTATCATTATATATCGATCGAAGACCAGGTAGAGGTATTGAACGCGCAAGAATACGACATGAGGCATAGCATATCAATACTGATACCTACAGAGGCACGTCCAGTGTGTACCTTTTCATCGCAAGGAATAACTATATCTCCGGATACGATAACCAGTAAAAGGATGACTTATTTAAGAAAACCCACGGAACCAGTCATGGGTTACACGGTTGATGCTAATTACGATGTTGTGTACGATAACTCGACATCCACTCAGTTCGATTGGGAGGACGACCTGGATGCCATGGATGATATTGCTCAGATGCTGTTAAATATGGTTGGCATATCTTTGAGAGAACCTATTCTTTCGCAATATTCAGATAAGGAGGTGAATACGTAATGACTAAAAGGCAATTCATAGAGCTCATACAGTTGAGGTTATCTGAGAACAGTATTGTGGCGGATAAGTTAAGGAAATACCCCTATCAGGTTATTGAAAAAACAGTTGAGGCTGCATATAATACCAATCTTGTAAACTTATATGTCAGAAGCAATACTTATAAATCAGACCTTGATTTATACACTAAGACATATCCAACAGTTCCAGTAACATCGGACGAGGCTGAAATACCCGTAACAAAATTACCTCAACTGCCCAACAATGAGGCATTGAGATATGTAGCGGATGCGAACAACATAAATAACCCCGTATTTTATATTCAAAATTATTCGACGCCCGTATTTAACAGGCTTGATGTTTCCTCAGAGATGGCAGATGATGTCATGTATTACGTTGAGGACAATAAGATACATCTTATAAATAATGGAGTTACTGCGTTATCTAGCCTTTATATTAAGGCTGTAGCACCATTTTCCGACTTCACTGATGAAGAGGAATTGCCAATGCCTTTAGGTTCAGAAATTACTGTATATGATATAGTATTACAACGAATGATGCAGATGCGAAATCCAGACCAAATAACCGATAACAATCCATCACCATGAGCGCAGAAAACCCTAAAACAGCCGGGATAGTACCTATAAGTCAGGCGGTATACGAGGTTTGTAACGACCTTGGAGACTACCGACTTCGTGAGTATCCGAGGTTTCTTCAATGGGCAATACGTGCTTATATTGATTTGAATATGTATCACTCAGAAAGAGTGGAGGTTGCATACAAGAAAATGGATGCGAATGGCATTGTGGACATGTCGGTTCAGGCAGACTTTATTGATTACGTTAAAGTAGGTTATCCCATGCAGGGTAAATTAATCACTCTTGGGGTGAATGATAAGATAATGTTGCGCAGGGATGAAATACCTGAAGATGTTGCCGCCGGTATTTTTAATGGTGAAGAAGACGTGAGTGTATTGGGCGATTTAGGACATTCTTATTTTGCTCCTCACTACTATAACGGATCGCTTGTTGGTGGGTTGTACGGTTTGAGCGGAGGGTCCAAGAGGTCATACTATCGTTTTGACTATGAAAAGTCTCAATTTCAATTTGATACATCATTGTCAAATAATGATGTTGTTATAGAGTATATATCTACGGGAGTTTCCCCAACGGGAAATACATTAATAAAAAGACAAGCAGTACCAGTATTGATTGCTTACATACATTGGCAAAGAGTGGAGTTCGATCCGCGTGTACCGATGAATGAAAAAATGAGGAGAGAGCGCGCTTTTGATGCTGAGGTAGAAAAGATGAGATTTTTTGAGAACGCACCTACTATACAAGAAATATTGAATGAATACTATAAGACTGTATTCCAAACAGTTAAGCGATGAAGGTACCTATAAATATAAATCCTAAAGGCGGTATAGATTTAGATTCTGATCCGAGGTCTATCCCAAATGGCTTTATTCGTAATGCTTTAAATTGCAGGTGGGGTATTCATAATGATAGTAATGGGGTCGTTGAAAACGTCAGAGGCAATACAAAATTAATAAAGACAGACAATAATCTCCTGACCGGATTCACATCTATAGGATCATGTGAAGACATTCCAAGAAAGTCAGTAGTATGGTTCTTATTTAATAAAGGAAGTAATCATGCCATATTAAAATACGATACTAAAAATGAGTTAGTTGTTCCTATATTATGGAACGCACCCATACTTAATTTTAATTTAGAACACAGAATATATAACCCTAAAGTAGTAGACAATGGAGATGAAGGTCTTTTGATATGGACGGACGGATTTAATCCTCCGAGAAAAATAAACATAAGAAAAGCCAGGGAATTAACCCAACTTCAATACCCTAATTTATTTAAAGACCTGCAAACTAAGGAAGGTATAGGATTCTGGACAATAGGTGATGATTTTCTTGTACAGTAAAAGCAAAAAAAATGAAAAAATATTTGTTATTATTTTTAATCTTTGCTCCGAATGCAGTATTCGGGCAGATACTATTCCCTTTATCAAACATACTTGAATGGTACGAGACAGGAGATAGGCCTACGCAGCAAGAATTTCAGGATGCGTGGGAGCATTCATATAATACTGTGTCTGATGGAATGTTCGACTTAACTGGCGGTATAAGCATATCTATCAATCCATATACTACTGGATCATTCGCTCAGTCCGACCCTGTATTTTACAGGTTATCAGGTGAACCTCTGGGCACTACAGCGCTTAAATATAATGGATACTTCCATGCTACAAAGTTATTTATAGGCAATACAGATATAGAAACCCTACTTTCTGGGAGTAGTTATTTCTCTGATAACTCAGAATTTCCAGGTGGTGAATGGATAAAATCTGATTTTTCGGGTGGACTTAGTTTGGGTGGTCTTGATGATATTGGGTATAAATTAAGAGTCTTCGGCAATACCCGAATAGGCGATATTGTTTTCGATGTATCAGAAGGAGACTTAGAGATACCGCGTACAGGCAGGCTTTTATTGTCGAGTGCAGATAATGGTCAGACCGGTTCAATATATTACGATGAAAGCACGAATGATTTGTACTTTCAGGGTGGAATTGGTCAGGGTTACTCCCTTGAAGATCTGGCTTCTGGCGGCAGTGGTAGCAGTATATTTTCGGAAAGTGGCACAATATCCGGACATGCCTATTATTCAGGAACTATTGCATTAGGCTCAATAGCTCCAGGGAGGGCTGTCTTTACTCACTCAGTAGATCAAACCTATCAAGTACCTGTATTATCAACTCCATCAATAAAGAGTTACTTTGGAGAGATAGATGATATAGTAACCACAGGGACCCAGTATTTTAATAACTCAGGAACCGTTTATGTAAAAAATGATTTTGGTGATCTTAGATTTACTGATGCAAGCGGAAGCATTATTCTTTCGGATTTAATTAATGGTTCGTCATCTTTTTTTTATAGTACAAATTCTAATAATATCATAGCGAATGCAGGAAGACAATTGATCGTTGGCGCAACTTCAGACCCGACTAATCAGTCTAATATATATGCTCAGGCAATAGGTGCTGAAGCATTTTTTGCATCGACGGCTATTTTTCTTTCTGGACATGAGTTTAGTGGCGTGGCTAATACAGCTTCAGGCGTATCTACTGGGGGATCACCCTCTATCCCTACGTCGGCAGGTATTGTAGATTACGTTGGTCAATACTTAAGCCTATCAGGAGACACCTTATCTTCAGGGTCTAATATTCTTAGAGTAGGCGGAACGTCAACTGAAAAACTATCAACAAACGGGAATATCCATGTGACAAATTCAAACTCAAGGATTTTCTTTGGAGATAAAGACACCTATATTGGTCAATCCTCAGACGATCAATATCAGCTTTCTGTTGGAGGAACATCAATATACACTGCTGACACTAGTAAAATTACAATGCTTCGTGCGGATATAGATAGTTTGTTTGCTACTTATAAAATTGTTTTACCGGATGGTTACGAAATAACGGACAGTACTGATTTAGGTTCGGGTTCGCTGACACAAATAGATAGTAGTTCATTAGTTGATACACTTAACTTAGATGCATCGCCGGATTACGTGGTAACATGGGATAGAAACGACAAGCGCTTTAAAGTAAGCGAAACAGTTGACGGTAGTAATATCTTAGAAAGCGACACGATAAAAGCTACAAGTGTTTTTCAAATAGGCGATAGCATTTTTACAGAGGCTGATTTTGCAGGATTTGGCTCAGGCGGTATAAGCGAAATTGATAGCTCTACACTTGTCAGCTATCTTACAGACGCATTTAATCCTACACACGCCGTTGTTTACAATACAGTTACCAAAAGGTTTGAAATATCACCATATATTGATGCTACAACAAAATTTTCTACAGACACGATTATAGCTAATGATATATTTCAAATTGGCGATAGCATTTTTACGGCAAGTGATTTTGATTTTGCAGGCGGTGGCTCTGTTGATTTGAGTAATATAAATAATAATGAAATAGTTTTTATAGCAGGAGATACACTAAGTGGTAGTCCTTTTTTAGAATTTGATCCATCAAATAATCGCACAAATATAGGTTCAGTAAGAATTGAAAACAGTAATTTAGGAATAGTCATGAATGCTGTGAGTTCACCTCAAATTGTAAATGAGGCATCATCTTCTATTAATCCAACTTTAAGACCAAATCAATTTTATAATAGCGGATTAGGAGGTAATGGAAATCAGTATGTTTCCTTAATAGTAGCTGGCAACGAAGGCATGAGGGTGCACGGTGACAGCACAATAGTGAATGGAAAACTTACTGCCGATAAAATTTTATTCACAAAAGACAGTTCAGCCATAACCGGGGCACATACAATAGACTTATCGGGCAACAGCGTAATTAATCGAACACTTACAGGGAATGTGACATTAGATTATTCAGGTGCAACAACGGGTACTTATATTATAGTTCTAACGCAGGATGCAACCGGAGGACGAACGGTTAGTTGGACTGCAAGTAAATGGCAGGCAGAAGGAGGAAGCGTAACTATAGACACAGCGTCAAATGGCAGGACTGTTTTATCTTGCTTTTATGATACTTCTGTTGACAAAATGGTGGTAACTGAAATTCAAAATTTAAGCGATTTATAAAATGAGAAAATTAATAACATACATATTATTGTTTTTTAGTATTGGCGTAAATGGGCAGGTGCCGTTTATGATGGCGAAAAATGAAGTTGGACTTCCCATGCAAATAGAAGTAAATACAGCACTTGGCGATGGTGATAACACATTTACAATACCAGGTAATTCATCATTAATTTATGATTGCACGGTTGATTGGGGTGATGGAAATAGTTCAGTAGTAACAGCTTGGAATGATGCTGATCTTAGTCATACTTATACTTCAGGGGGAACTTATACTATTTCGATTACAGGAACATTTGAAGGATTTTACTTTAATGACATTGGAGACAAGTTAAAGGTAATCAGCATAATTTCTTTTGGAGAAACAAATTATTTATTGGACGGAGGGGACTTTTATGGATGCAGTAATATTACAGGATCACTGCCTTCAATACCATCATCGGTTACGTCAATAGGCAATCTCGCTTTTAATGGTTGCTCCGGCTTCACTGGAACTCTAACTATTCCATCATCTGTCACTTCAATAGGCGTTTTAGCCTTTACGGATTGCTCAGGCTTCACAGGGACTTTAACTATCCCATCTTCTGTTACAGTAATAGGCGACGGAGTTTTTGATGGTTGCTCCGGCTTCACTGGTGATTTAACTATCCCATCTTCTATCACTTATATAAGCGCTTCATCCTTTTTGGGTTGCACAGGCTTTAATGGCACATTAACAATACCATCTTCTGTTACAGTAATAGACGGTTCAGCTTTTTCTAGTTGTTCAGGCTTTATAAGAGTTGATTGCTTTCCATTATCAGCACCAGCTACAACAACCTTTTCGATGAATTTAGGAGGCACAGCAAGGCCACTACATATACAATCATCAGGTACATCTGGATATAATGTTTCTCCGTGGACAGATACAGGTATATTTTCATCTATAATTCAAGATTTGTAATAAATTATGCAAAAAACACTAACTATATTATTACTTCTTTCCCTAAGTATCACACTAAATGCTCAGCAAGGATGGGTTTATCCTCAAATAGATACATTAACCTACGACGTACCGGAGGCAACCGATCCTGTTTATAAAAATATAGTATACATTGATCCGTCCGGTGCGAATGGAAATGGAACAATTGGAAGTCCATACAACAATTGGACTTCCGCTTTACCATTGCAGGATAGTGTTGCGTATTTGCAGAAAAGAGGAACTACTTCACCGGAAGTTGCTTTAAATATTTCAGCGGTTAATGTTCTAATAGGCGCCTATGGAACAGGGGATAGGCCTTATATCGACGTAGATCGAGAGCAGACGTTCAGATTTTCCGGTGACCGTTCAGTCATGAGGGACGTAAAGGTGGATGCTGGAATCGAACTTGGTTCCTATAATAATTCAAGAGAATACATGTGGATTTACAATAACGAAATTACCGGACTTGATATTGATGGTATTGGAATTGTTAACTGGTCATCGCACAATAAAATTATTGCAAATCATATTCACAATGTGACATCTGATGGTATTTTTTGTCAAGATGTTGATCAGGGTGGTGTAGGTACTTACATTGCATACAATCATATTCATGACGTAAACACCAATTACTTTAACGATCCATCGCAGACAGCTTCGCCTGGTGATGTCATTCAAATATCAACAGGGGATAGTATTCATATTCATCACAATATATTAGATCATAGCACGACCGGAAATAAATTCGGTATTATAATTCGTGATGAAAATGGATATTACAGCAACACTACCCCGATGAATGCGATCATAGAATATAATACAATATACCTTTCAAAACCAAGCAACGAGGGCGCAAGTGGAATTTATTTGCAAGAACTTCAAAACACTATTATAAGATACAATCATATTGTTGCAAAGGAGATTGACGACAATAATGGTGGTGTAGTTGTCAGAACTACAGGAACCAATGTTGACATTTACGGTAACGTAATTGATAATGTGGTTCAGGACATAAATACATCCGTTGCCGTAGATGTTTTTAACAATACTATCGTAAATATCACAACCACAGATATTAATGGATGGACAAATGTTTATAACAACATTCTTTCTGGAACATATCAATCTGGTGTTGATACATCCAATATCTTTATTGGTGATGAAGGTATTACAAACATCTTTGTTGACCCATCCGGAGAAGATTATCGGTTAAAGGAAGGTAGTCCGGCAATTGATGTTGGCACTAACATGGGTCTTTCTTATGATATTGTTGGCACTAACATTCCACAGGGTTCTTCTCCGGATGCTGGGGCTTACGAGTACATAAATAATACATCTTCATTTTGTTCCAACAATCCTATACAATTAAGCCTTGCAGCCGAACCGGACACTAATAATTTAAACACCGGAAAAATTTACTCTTCTGTTACAGGCGGTGTATCTCCATTAACTTACACATGGAACACCGGAGCAACCACGGAAGATTTAATTGGTGTTACGTCAGGGAACTATACTTTGACTGTAGAGGATGACAGTACGTGTACTGATGTAACAGGGATTGAAGTGCTGTCAGTAGACACAAGTACATCACAATCGACAAGTGTTTATTCCGATAGCTTAAAAATAGCAATAGGTGGCACGGGTGTCTCTGGGTGGAATGTAATAAATAGCGATGGTACTTATACATTTGGTGATTACACTGTAACGCTAACGGGAGTGGATAGCTATCACACAATTGGAGTTATTTTGCCAGAGTACCCTACTTCAATAACAGATGAAGTCGGTTATTCTTCTGACAGTATAGAGCTTTCAATAACAGGAATAACTTCTGATACGATAGATATTGAGTATTATCAATCAAGGAAAGAGGTTACAAACAGAATTGTTACAAGGAGAATTGATGATGTTGTATATCCTGATTTTGATGTAGGGAATAATGATCAGGTAACTACAGTTGAAGGGTTTTATGTCGGTACTGATGATAATATTACATTCGTGACACATGAAAATAATTTAGATGACTTCACTTACTTAGGTTTCTTCATTATA